>VTLG01015710.1_pt1 | contig 34718 bp, 50 predicted proteins | sample 4694571 | NCBI WGS metagenome assembly VTLG01 (sample SAMN12604809, study PRJNA352737) | marine metagenome | biome: ENVO:00000447; feature: ENVO:00000209|ENVO:00000569|ENVO:01000036; material: ENVO:00002151; isolation source: viral sequences binned using virsorter ...
ACGTACAGAAATGAACTATGTACCAGAAAAAGTAAGTAATTTAATAACATCATACTTTAGTGCTGGAGCTGTCATGATTGACAACGATGGTGCTATTGAGTGTCAGATAACTGAATAAGGAGGTATATAATGGCTTTAACATCAACCGCTTTGAAAAAAATAGCTGGTGCTGGCGATCAAAATCTCTTTGTTTATAAGAGTGCTGACGCGGTAAGCACTATTGCTGGTTCAGGTTACTTCAACGATGTAACCGATGACCTAAAACAATTTGATGTAATTATAGCTGTAGGTGCCACAGGTGGTACTGCAACTGTAGATGTATTGATTGTTTCATCAGCAACAGGTGCTGCAACAGTTACAACAACTAACGGAACGTAATGTTCAGGGGCTGGTTTCTGTATTTTTCCAGCCCCACTTTAAATTATGGCAGATAGCAAATTTGATATATGTTCTAGGGCTTTAGTATTAGTAAGTGCTAATACTATTACCTCATTTAACGACAACAATACAGAATCCAAAGTAGCAAATCAGCTTTATGAATCTACATTAAAGAATTTATTGACCAGATGTAGATGGCGGTTTGCGACAAAACAACAACAATTATCAAGAGATACAACAGCACCGACAGCTAGATATGATGCCAAATATCCACTGCCTGCTGATGCTCTGGTAATAAATACAGTTACAATATCTGATAATGTTATTACATATGATCGTTATGAAAACGAAATATATTGTGATGCTACATCTACTGATATTGTAGTGGCTGACTATACCTTTAGACCGAATGAAGCGGACTTTCCCCCTTATTTTACATCAGCATTAGTTTTTGAACTTGCATCATTGTTTGCAGGTGCAATAGCTAGAAATGATAGCTTATCTCAGCTTTATCAAAGCAGAGCAGTAGTAGCAATGGCTCAGGCAAAATCGCAAGATTCACAAGCACAAACTACTAGAAGAGTTGAAGTTGATAGATTTAGAAATAGGAGAAACACTGGAGCAATGACGGTTAAAGCTACAGTTCAGTCATAGATGCCAATACAAAGAGTACATCAATCAAACTTTAATCGAGGTGAAATAGATCCTAATCTTGTTTCACGCAACGATTTAAATGCGTATGGTTCAGCACTGAGCAAAGCTAGAAATGTATTGATTAATAATCAAGGTTCAGTGGAACGTAGACCAGGAACAGTATTTAGAGCAGATTTAGGTGCAACTACAAGACTAGAATCTTTTATATTTAGTGGTGAACAAGAATATATTTTTGGATTTCAAAATACTGCACTCAAAATTTACTCAACGAATGGAACTCTATTGCAAACAATAACAAGCTGTTCTTGGACAACATCACAGCTTTTTGATTTAAGTATGACACAGCAAGGCGATACCATGATTATATGCCATGAGTCATTTATGCCACAGATTATTAAAAGAACAGGTGCTACAACTTTTGCTAAAAGCACGTTTGCATTTGATACAAGTATTGATGGATATCGTATATTTCAACCATATTTTAAGTTTGCAGATGCAGAAGTAACACTCGATCCAAGTAGTACAAGTGCTGGTACGATTACGTTAACAGCTAGTGAAAGTTATTTTACATCTTCATACGTTGGAACAACAATCGAAATAGAGGGTTCAGAAGCAACTATTACAGGCTATACGAGTGGCACAGTAGTTACAGCAACATTAAAAAAAGAATTAAGTGTAGAATTAGATCCAGATCCATTGGCTACACAACAAGGAACAACAATTGTAAAAGTAACACAAGTAGCTCATGGCCTTGCAAATAGTGCATCAGTTACAATATCAGGTGCTGAAGATATATTTGATTCTGATGGTGGTGGTATAACATCGGCAACAATCAATGGTACATATAGTGTTACAGTAATAGATAATGACCACTATACAATAAATGTAGGTGGACTTAATCTGGCTACTGAATCTGTAGATGGAGGTGGTGCTAGGGTAGTAGTAAAAACTCATGCACCTACAAGAAACTGGAAAGAACAAGTATTATCTGACGTTCATGGCTATCCAAAGGCTGTAGCTTTTCATGAACAAAGACTATATTTTGCAGGGGTTACAAACATACCAGATTTGATAGCAGGTTCTAAAGTAGGTGAGTTTTTTAATTTTGATATTGGTGAATCAGAAGACGCAGATTCAATACAAATACAAATTGCATCTAACGAAATTAACGAAATAAGACATTTAGTATCTGGTAAAGTTTTAGAAGTATTGACTAATACAGCAGAGTTTTATCTTAAACCACCAGTAGGTAAACCTGTTACACCATCAGATATTCAAGTTGTTAGACAATCAAGTTTAGGTTCGCAGAGAAAAGCTAAACCTAGACTGTTTGATGGTGCTACAGTTTTTGTACAAAACAATGGAAAGACAGTCAGAGAGTATTTATTTAGCTCATCTCTTGAAGAGTTTTCATCAGGATCAATAAGTATTGAAGCAAATCATTTGATTGATACACCTACAGACAGTGCAAGAATATCATCAATTGGTAACAAACCTGAACAGCTTTTCTTTTTAGTTAATACTGATGGCACACTAGCTGTATATTCAGCACAAAGATTACAAAAGATTCTTGGTTGGTTTTTATGGGAAACAGATGGAACTATTGAATCTATTACTACAACGACAGATTTTATATATATAGCGGTAAAAAGGAACATCAACTCAGCAGACGTATATTATCTCGAACAGTATGCGACTACTGTGTTTGATGTACCAACAGACATGACTGTAACTAAAACAATATCTGGGAGCTACCAACCTCATGGCACCCCACTAACAAAAGGCTCAGTTAGTAGCTCCTCAACATTTATTATTGATGGTACAACAGCTCAACCATTAGCTGGTGAAACATTCCAGTTTGGTGGATCAGGTACTGTACACACAATACAAAGCTCAGTAGCAACAGGCAATAGCAACGAGTATGCTATATCTATAGATTCAGCAGTATCCGAATCAGATAATACTGCATTACAGTTTGTAACAAGCAGAACATTTACAGGACTAAATAGTAGTCCAGATATGAGAGGCAAAGTAGTTCATGCTACATCAGGTTCAGCAGAGGGATCAGATGTTAAATATTATGGTAGTGCTACAGTTACATCAGGTGGTGTAGCAGTATTTGATATACCGGCAAGTGCTATAGATATTGGACTTTCAAATACTTTACAAATCAAAACATTGCCAGTTGAACCACAAATACGTACATCTGGTGGAAGTGCAACATTAACTGCATATCCAAGAAAAATAGCAAAAGCGACAATAGAATTAATAAATACATACAATATAAAATTAAATGGCAATGATGTACTATTGAATGATGGACAGAACATCAACAATCTTGGTGTAGTAGATAGCTTTACAGGTAAAAGAGACGTGCATTTTTTAGGTTATGACAATGAGCCAGATATAGAAATAACTCAGTCCGTTCCATTGCCTATTAGATTATTAGGTATTACATCGGAGGTATATTATTAATGTGTGATCCAGTTACAGTTGGTATCGTTGCAGGTGGCGGAGCAGGAGCTGCGGCATATGGTGGTTTATTAGGCACAGCAGCCACAGCGAATATTGCAACTTCTGCAACAATAGGTTTGACAGTAGGTCTTGGTGCGATGTCAATATCTAGCCAAGTACAAGCATCTAAATTACAGAAACAAAAATTTGAAGCACAAAAACAAAGATACAAAGAAGAAGAAAAATCAGAATTAATAGCAGAAATTGCAGCAACCAATAAAAGAAAAAGAGATTATATTACTGCATACAATGAAAAAGTTGCACAGTTATCAAGTATGGGACGAACACGAGATCCAAGTTTTAGAAATATACTAGAAACTGATAAACGTACTCTTAGAAGAGACTTAACTTATATTGGATTCAGTGGATTCGAAAAAAGATTATTTAACTCAGCAATGGCTAAAGAATCAGAATTAGCAAAACAAGCCGTTGATCCTACAGCAGGTATAATAGACACAACAACAAATATATATTTCAAAACTAAAGATTTAGCAGAGGGATAAAATGGCAATAAAAAAAGATGAACAAGAAAATATTTTTGTAAACCAAATAGGAGTTAATCGTGGCGCTGGATTTACTTCTGCTTCAAATGAATTTACATCTCAAGCCAGATCATTGGATAATGCAATGAACAGAATATCATCTAATGAAATACAAAGGATGAGAGAACAAGGAAAAATAAAAGGAACAGAAGTCGCACAAACAATTCAATATGTAGAAGAACAAGTCGAACTTGATGTTGGCGGTATACCCACAAGTGTTACAGTTTATAAAAAACCAGAATTGCCTGACTACCTTACAGGTAAAACAGCTATAGAAACTTTTGAGAAAGTGTTTTATGACAGAATTACTAATGACAATCTTATACAACAAGATTCTATAATTAAAAGATTAGCAGCAGATACAATAGAAAGTGGTGGTACTCCAGAGGCTTTTGAGCTTTCAGTTGATACCGTTCTTGCAGAAATTAATGATAACTTTGACTCAGATTATAAAACTATAATGCAAGTTAAAGGACAACAGCTCAAAGATAAATATGCATTTTCAGTAGTAGAAAACTATGCAAGTTTACAAAGAAAACAAAATAAAGAATATCTAGATGACGTTACAGATAATGTAAAAACACAAATTAAAATATCTGGATCACTTGGTAATGATTTAGATGTAGATACTGTTGAAAGTTATAAAGCAGCAGCAGAAGTTGCAGGCATACCAGAAAATATAATTGATGAAAATGTAAAAGATTTTAAAGATAAAAATACTAGGTTATCAAATTTTTATAATACGTTTAACCAATATTTAAATCCTGATACAGGAAGAAACAGTAAAGCTGTAGATATTTCAAGAATAAATCAAATGCTAAAAGATCCAACAATGCAATCTGTAACTCTTAGAGATGGCAAAGTAGTTACACAGGAACAAATAGAAAATATAGTGGGCATGCAACGTAAGTTTATTTCAAACACAATAAACAATATTGCTACAGCTACATCATCTAGTGTTAGCAAAACTAATGTTCAAAATATGTATACACAATCACTAAACCTAGCATTTGAAAGAATTAATGATGGAGAAACAGTTCCGTATACTCCATATAAAACATTATCAAATACAAAAAAACTTAACTACGATGCACAAGAAGAGTTTGATACTAGATACAATAAATTTGCACAAAGAAATAATATTGATGTAAATAATCTAGAAATAAAAGATTCTTATCAGCTAGAAGCTACTGGTATGCTTTCTAATTCTAGAACAAGAAGATTGACTGATGATATTGCAAACTCGCGTTTAAGCAAAGAATCTTTATCTGCTGTATTTTCTATAGAAAGTTTTATTACAAGAAAGGGTGGCTCAGCAGAATCTGGTGTTGTCGGAGGTTTTAGTGAAAAAGAATTAAGAGAAATTTTATTAATGGGTATGATATATAGAACAAATAATTTTGATGCAGATAAAACTATACAAGATTATCAGGACTTTCAAAAAATAGAAAACATAAGAACTCTTGATGATGTAGTAAAAAATATAAAAAAAGGAAATGTATCATCAGAAAGATATCTTAATAACAAAGTAGTAAGTGTTTTGGCTGACAAAGTCGCAACAGCTGATCCTCAAATGATTCAACAAATAACTAGAAACTCAAGATATCTTTTAATAAAAGGACCACAAGTAACATCTGATAATGGTGTAGATGATCTTATAAATCGTGCTACAGCAATATCCTACACAACTCAAAGAATACAAGACTATCAGTTTGGTGTAAGTAAACTAAATATAAACTCTTTATCACTTGAGGGAAATGGAACATTAAATGTAACAAGACATCCACCTGAACATTATTTTGGTGTTGGTAGCGGTGATGTAGAAAATGAAATATATACAAGTGATGATATAGTAGACGATCCTAACAATACATTCAGGCAAACCGGTGTTGTTGGGACAATCAAAGAAAGTGATTTTATATTTGCACCCTTAACTAAAAGTATGGAAATTTATCAAGATTTGTTTAAAAGTAAATTAAAAAATACATTTTTAGATAATGGACAAAAAGTAAGTACAAAATATCAAAGAGGTAATGTTTTTGAAGATGAAAAAATAAGAACACAACCATTAAATGGATATACTAGACCAGGTGAACCACCATCATATAAATTAGTATATGTAGATGCAGATGATGATATTAGAGATATTCTAGATGAAAAAGGTGATGAAGTAATTATTACACCTAATGAGTTCAATCAAATCAAAATGATGCATATAATGAATATGCAAGATAAAGAGTTAGAAAATGGCTAATCCATATGCACCATCTAACAAGCCTGTAGAAACAACACTTTTAGAAGATACACTCGATGTTATAAATCATAGTTGGTATGGCCAATACGTACAAAAAGAAGAATTAATAAATCAATTAGGTGTTGATACAAACTTTAGAGATCCAAGTTACGACTGGAAAGAAAATAATTCAGGCTACGAAAAACAAAATGAATGGTTTGCTGAACAGAATATATTAAACAAAGAACATCACGAAATGCTAAAGCTTCATTTAGATTTAAATCGTGAGAGAGCAGATAGAATGGCAGCAACAGATAGAGTCTGGGGACCAGCACTGTTAGGTGCATTGTTCGATCCATTAACATATACACCAATACCAATAGCAAGAGGCATGGGATTTATAAAAGCTTTTGGTACAGGTGCTGGCATATCTGGAGCATCCGTTGCAGCATCAGAACTTGCAAGACATAGATTAGATCCACTAGCTACTAATGAACAATCAATTGCATATATAACTTCAGCTGGATTATTTGGCGGTATATTTTCTGGTATTCCTGCTGTATTAAGAACTCGAGCAAAAGTAAAAGGCGAACAACAAGCTCGTTTTGAATACAAATCAGAAAGAGATACACTAGATTTTTATATAAAAAGTCACAATGACATAGAGGGTGGTATACCTCTAGATTTTGATATTGATAATAAAGTTATTAAACGTGGTATCACCGGTAATACTAGAACATTTAATAAAAAAGATGGTAGTAAAAAATCATTGGACAGAGATAAAGATATTAGAAGAACTGACGATCTTTTTGAATACAATCCGATAAGATACTACATACAAGATGGTGAAGAATTTGTTGATGTTGATGAAGCATTTCTAAAAAACTTATATGTTAAATTTAGAAGTGGTCAACCAATCAGAGGAATACCAGAAGAATTAAAAAATGTAATTAAAACAGAAAATGATTTTTTTAATTTTTATATAAAAAGAGAAATAATTAGAGAAACTGATAATAGTTGGAAGATTGGAAATGATTACACAAATAACGAAATAAGATTAAGTACAACTACAGCAGCAGAAGTGGTAGAAAAAGGTTTATTAGAGTATGGTGCAGAAGCAGGTAATGTACCTATACTATCATTTTTGTCAAAACAATTAGACAATACTACACCGCTAGGACGTGTAAGCAAATTATTTAAAAGTAATAATAAAGTTTATCAAAAAATAAACAAAAATATTCATTTGTTAGTTGGTGATTATGGAGTAAAACATAGATTTGCAAAAAGAGGCATAGCAATAAACAGGTCAGTATTAGTAAACAGAGATTTAAAATGGGGATTTGCAGCTAATGTATTAAGACAAGAAATGGATGATGCATACAGTATGTATGTTACAGGCAGTAAAAATAAAACACCAACAGGATTGGTAAGCAAAACATTAGACACAGTATTACCAGAACATAATACTCTTACTATACTTAAAAATGCAGAAATAAAGTTAGATAAAATAACAAAACCAAATCAACAACTTGATACAGAAATAACAATAAAAGAATTTAGAACACTCATAAGTAAACTTCAGGCAGATGATGTTAAATATCAAAAATTTTTAGAAGATGCACCAACACCAGAAGCAAGGCAAGCTTTAGAAAAAGGAGTTAGATCGATAAGACAGTATTATAAAGAGTTTGATGATGAAATGGTCAAGCTTGAAATGAAACCAACAAAAAAGAAAATAGAAAAACTAAGACAAGAGAAGCAAACTAAACTAGATGAGTTGTCTAGAAAAGCAGAGACTACTAAAAATGCAACAAAGAAAAAATTATATGAAAGACTAAGAGAAGAATACAGAAAAGACATTATCGAAGTAAATGCAATGCTAGACGAAATAAACACAATGGCACCTGCTAATGAAAATGCACATAATTATTTTCATAGAATATGGGATTTAGAAAACATTATAAAAAACGAAGATGCATTTAAACATAGACTATTTCAAGCATTTGAAGAAAGTTTGGATTTTAGAAATATTAAACTTAAAAAAAATCAAACACAAGAACAATACATTACAGATAGAGTAGAAGAAGCTTTTGACAATATACTTGGTCATGAAGGCGCTATGTCCGATAGTTTGAACATTGTAGAATATTCTGGCAAAAAAAGAATAAGACCTCTAATGCACAGAACTATAGAAATGCCTAATTCATTCTTTATGGATGTTGATGGTGTTGATTATATTTTGACTGATTCATTAGATATTGCATTTCAATACAAAAATAACATGGGTACAGCCATAGAAATGACTAGAGAGTTTGGTGATAGAAACGGACTCAAACTAAGAAGAGATATTGAAGAAACCATTATAGATGAAATAGATTTAAAAGATGAAGGTGGTTTAATTAAAGGCACTGCTACAGAACTTACACGTAAAGTAACAGGCAAAGGCCCAGATACAATAGGAGATATGAATACGATTTTAAATACATTTGAAGATACTGTAATGCAAATGTATGGAGTCAACAACACAATAGATCCAACATCATTAAACAAAAGATTTGTTGAAGCTGCTAAAAATTTAACATCATTATCTACAATGGGTTCGGTTTTACCTACATCACTTACAGAAATAGCTAGACCGATTGTTGTTCATGGATTCAAAAGAGTCGGTCTTTTTGGAAAAGGTGGTGAACTTGGTAAATCATATAGAGCATTGTCAATTGAAACACAACAACAGTTAGATAAACAGGCAAGCTGGTTTTATACTCATGTCGAATTGCAAATGCAAGGTGGTCATTTAGAAAGATTTGTTGCAAATGATCTTGGTGCTACATCTCAAATAGGTGCATTTAGTAAAGTAAGCAAAGCATTGAGATATGCACAAAAACCTTTTTATTATATAAATGGTCTTACACCATATACGATTGGCATGAAAAAATTTAGTGCTGGAGTGTCAGTACATAGATTCATTGAAGATTCATTATCTTTGGCATCTGGAAAACTTAACAGAGTAGATACAGAAAGATTGGCTAGTTATGGTATTAACAAAAGAACAGCCAATATGATAAAAAAACTTCATGACGAGGGAGTTATTGAAACAGTTTCTAGAGAAGGCAGGATGCCATTATTTCTTGCAAATGCAGGACAGTGGTCTAAAACAAAAGGTGGTCGTGAAGCTGCAAGAATATTAAGAATGGCTGTACGTGCAGATGTAGACAGAACAATAGTAACACCAAATTTAGCAGATAAGTTTAATATGATGCATGGTGTTATAAGAATAAATAACGAAAATGTAGCAAACTTTTTAACAAGTAGTAAAACAGCAAAATTTTTTGCTACAGCTATGGGTGGCGGACAGTTTGTAAAAACAGCAAGAGGTGCTAAATTTGAAAATGCATATCTTACAATACCATTACAATTCTATTCATGGGTAATTGCAGCACAAAGAAAACTGCTTATGTCTGGTCTAGCAGGACGAGATAAAGCCTTTATAGCTGGTAGTATGTATGCAATGTTATGGGCTGATTTTGGTAACAAATTGAAAAATCCTTATCATTATGATAAAGATATAGATGAAAGACTGCTTCTCGCCTTTGAGAATAGTGGTGTAGCAGCAGCTTTTAGTGATTTAAACAGAATAGTAGAGGGTGTATCAGGTGCAGAAATGGGGATAAGACCACTTACAGGCATGGAACAACCATATGGTGATCCAGAAGAACATGATGTTTATAGACCATTTTTAGGTGCAGTTGGAGGAAATATGCTAGACTTAACTCAAGCATTTATAGTAGGAGATGAATACGACCAAAAATATGCAATAAGGAGGATGATGCCGTTACAGAATTTGTGGTGGTTTAAACAACTAACAAGAACATTAACTGATGAAAATCATCCATATGACTTTATGATTGAACCTGCATTGGATATAGAAAGATGACAATATTAACAGCTAAAAACACACCTAGAGTGACATATACAGCAACTGGAGGCCAGACTGCTTTTACGATTACTTTTGAGTTTTTTACTGTAAATGATATAAAGGTATATAATGGAACGTCTTTACTTACTTATAACGCGTCACCAGGCTCAGCATCCCAGTATTCTATTACTGGTACTGCTTCTGCTAGTGACAGTGCTTTTGAGTTCGGTGCTGGCGGTACTATTACTCTCGGTGGCTCTGGGGCTACCAATGGCGATATTATTACCATTATTAGAGATATTGCTATCGAAAGAACATCAGATTTTCCAGTATCTGGGACATTTGATGTAACTTCACTTAATACAGATTTAGACAAAGTATATGCAAAACTAGCTGATATTGACCAACAATCAGATAGATCAGTAAAATTACTAGATACAGATTCTATAGCAGCAACAGTAGCTTTACCGGCAAAGGCTACACGAGCATCAAAAGTACTGACCTTCGACAGTGATGGCGATGTTCAGACCACAATTGCTGCCACAGATGTAACAACAATTGCTGGTATATCCAGTGATGTTACCACTGTATCTGGTATTGCTAGCAATGTTACATCTGTTGCTGGAATATCTAGCAATGTAACAACAGTAGCTGGTGTTGCAAGCAATGTTACAACTGTTGCTGGCATATCATCTGATGTTACGAGTGTGGCTGGAATAGCATCAAATGTAACCACAGTGGCTGGTAAAGCCTCTTTAATTACATCAGACTTTTCAGCTGGTATGTCATTAGTTACTTCTGATTTTGTAACAGATATGTCATTGGTTACAGCAGACTTTGTATCTGATGTTAATACATTAGCAACTACTGATATAGTTAATGACTTAAATTTATTAGCTACATCTGACTTTGTGTCAGATTTAAATACATTAGCGACATCAGACTTTGTTTCTGATTTAAATGCTCTCGAGGCAATAAAAGCTAATGTTACAACTGTTGCTGACAACATTTCAGATGTTAATAACTTTGCTTCTGTTTATCGTATAGGTTCTAGTGATCCATCATCTTCATTAGATGAAGGTGATTTATTTTATAATTCAACAAGTAATTTATTAAAATTTTATAATGGCTCATCTTGGGTATCTATATCGGATGCCTCTAGTTTAATTACAGTAGCTGATGAATCATCTGATACAACTTGTAATGTACTATTTACAACAGCTGCAACAGGTAATCTTGCACCCAAATCAGGAACAAATTTAACATTTAATTCTAGCTCAGGAGCTTTGACAGCTACATCTTTTGTAGGAGATGTTACAGGAAATGTATCTGGTAGCTCAGGATCTACGACTGGAAATGCAGCAACAGCTACTGCTCTTCAAACGGCTAGAAATATTGGTGGTGTATCGTTTGATGGCACAGGTAATATTGACTTACCAGGTGTAAACTCAGCAGGTAATCAAAATACATCTGGAACAGCAGCAGGTCTATCGGCTACCCTTGCTGTAGGTAGTGGTGGTACTGGTGCAACTTCACTTACTGCAAATGGAGTATTGATTGGTAATGGTACATCGGCAGTTACAGCTGTTGATATGTCTACCAAAGGAAGTCTGTTATCAGGTGATGGATCTGGAAACCCACAAACACTTGGAGTAGGTACAAATGACTTTGTTCTTACAGCAGACAGCAGTACAGCAACAGGATTAAAATGGGCGGCAGCCGCAGCTGCTGGGGCAACAGGTGCAGGTGGCGATGAAGTGTTTGTTGAAAACGAAAGAACAGTTACAACAAGTTATACTTTATCAACTGGCAAATCAGCAATGTGTGTTGGACCACTTACAATAAATAGCGGAGTTACAGTAACGATTCCCAGCGGAGAGAGGTTAGTAATACTATGACAGTTAAGATTAATGCAGATACATCAGACGGATTAAAGTTTGTATCAGATACAAGCGGTGCTATAGATTTACAATCTAATGGTACAACAAAAGCATCACTTAGTTCAGGTGGTGTGTTCACTACTACAGGACAATCACAAGTGCAATCTCATTCAGATGCAAGTGCTGTAACAATTAATAGCTCAACTGCTACGAGTTTGGCTGAAGTAACAATCACAACAACCGGTAAACCTGTAATGCTTACAGCTTGTGGTAATTCAAATCCTGGTCAAACTGGCGGATTCTTTTTGTATAGACTTTATAGAGGTTCAACTGAAATAGGTAAAAGACATAAGGCAGAGAATGGTGGTACATCATCACAAAACTTTGTTTTTGCAATCACTCATATTGATGTAGTAGCAGCAGGAACTTATACCTATTCAATCAAAGCATATCAAGGTAGTGGTACTCATGTTTTTGGTGAAGATGGAGATGTAGAAGCTGCGGTAATAACAGCACATGAAATATTATGAGTAGAGTAGTAGCACAAGCAATTTTAAGATTAGAACCAAATGCACAGTTTGTAATATTTGGAACTAAAGAAAAGTATACAATCAGATGGGATAGCAAAGACATAACACAACCTAGTCAATCAGAAATAGATGCTAGTATTGTTGAGGTAGAAAAGCTAGATTATCAGTTAAAAAGGTTGAAAGAATATCCTGATATTGGAGACCAACTAGATGACCTTTATGCAAAGGGAGCTTTTTCAGATGAGATGGCAGCGAAGATTAAAGCAGTTAAAGACAAATATCCAAAGGGGTAAATTATGGCACTAACAATACATGGTACAGTATCAGATAACACAGTAGCTTTAGATAGAAAAAGAAGTGTGCCTATTGTCATTAATGGTGATATGCAAATAGCACAAAGAGGAACATCGTCTACAAGTTTTTCTAGTTCAGCAGGCGGCTCAGTCCAGGTGATAGATAGAATAACAAATGCAATATCAGATAATGGTACATGGACAATTTCACAAGACACAGATGTTCCAACAGGACAAGGGTTTACACAATCAATGAAGTTGGACTGTACGACTGCTGACACTTCTGTAGCATCAGGTTCTTTCCACACAATCGAATATAGAATGGAGGGGCAAGATTTACAGTTTATTGGAAAAGGAACATCAGGTGCTTTATATTTGACTATCGCTTTTTGGTTTAAGTCATCAGTTACAGGCGATTATGCAATAGAATTAATGGACGATGATAACAGCAGACATATTGGTGCAACATTTACTATTAGCTCGGCAGACACATGGACTAAAGTAATTAAATCTTTTGTAGGAGATACATCAGGAGCATTAGGAAATGATAATGGCAGAAGTTTGAGGTTTAATATATTTCTTGGGGCAGGCAGTGATTTAACATCAGGATCAGCACCATCATCTTGGGGTTCTAGAGTTACAGCTAACATAGCTCATGGTCAAACAGTCAATGCTGCAAGCAGTACAGATAACAATGTTTACATTACAGGTTTACAAATTGAGGCATCATCTGGTGCATTAGATGCTAATAGCTTACCCCCTTTTCAGTTTGAGGACACTTCTCAGAGTTTGGCTAGATGTCAGAGATATTGTTGTTTGATGAAACCTGATGCAACTTTTACAAGATTTACTCATGGATTTGCTAACTCAACATCACAGGCAGAAGGTGTAGTACATTTTCCTGTAAGCATGAGAGGGAGTGTTACTCTTGTTACATCAGGAACAGCGAGTGATTATGGTTGTCAGGTAGCTGGTGCAACAGGAACTTGTTCTGGTGTACCTGTAATAGGTAATAATTCTACAACTAATCCTTTTTTTCAAGATGTATATTTTGCACAATCAGGTTTGACATCCAATGGCGCACAAGGTTTGGTCGCAAGAACGACTGACGGAATATTAAGATTTGAGGCAGAATTGTAATGGCAATAGAATCAGCAAAATATTATAAAGACAATCTATCAGGTGAGAATGTTGCAATTGTATTTGTAGACAATGGTGTAACAAAATCTGTTGGTGTTAATGCAACAGACAACATGGACTACCAAGCTATACAAGAATGGGTATCAGCAGGTAACACAATAGAGGAGGCAGATTAATGGCTTTAGTAATTAAGGGATCTAGCTCAGGACAAATAACATTAGATGTACCAGCAGCAGCAGGTACAAATACTCTAACGATTCCAGCTTCCACTGGTACAGTTGCTCTTACATCTCAATTAGCTGGCACGATAGTCAAAAGTTCTCATGCAGAATTGACTGCAATCGTTACAGGATCAGGAGCATTTACAAATATAACAGGTCTTGAAGCAGCAATAACTCCAGCTTCTACAAGCAATAAAATATTATTACTTGCTACAGGTTCAGTGGGTATTGCTACCACTACGACATCCTGTGCTTTTAGATTTACTGAAAATGATGCAGCAGTAGGTATCGGTGATCCAAGTTCTTCAAGAGATAGAGCATCATTCAAAATACAATCTAGTAGTTTGAATGCCTCACAAAACTTCGTTGGATCTTGTATATTATCACCAAACTCAACCAGTACATTAACATATAGAGTGCAAATAGAAGCTGATGCAGAGGGTAGTTTTGCTGTTAATAGAAGTTTTAACTTGAGCAACAGTACAGACTCGAGTCATGCTGTAACATCTTCATACCTTCATGTTTTTGAATTAGATGGGAGTAATGTGACAATTAGCACATAGGAGATATTATGGATTTTAAAAGAAAACCTGAAATAACAGATGCTATAGAATCATTGAGACCAACATCATCTTTCAGTCTTGTAGATGATAAATATTCTACATTAGTCTGGAATGATACAGAAAATACAAAACCAACTGAAAGTGAAGTCAATGCTAAATTAACTGAGCTAACAACTCAATGGGAAGCAAAAGAATATCAACACAAAAGAGCAGGAGAATATCCAAGTATCGAAGCACAACTCGATGACATCTATCACAATGGTGTTGATGGTTGGAAAGCAACAATCAAAGCCGTCAAAGACAAGTATCCTAAACCATGAGAACAGTAACTAATTCACAAATACTTGAAAAGCTAGAATCTCTGGAAGACAGGATTACTAAGCTTGAAGAAACTATTAACAAAGGCAAAGGCGCAATATCATTTATGGCATGGCTAGGTGGTATAGCAGCGATAGTAGGAGGCTATTTCGTAAGCAGATGATACCTATGGAATTACTCAGTATGTTAGCTAGTACAGTACTAGGTGGCATATTATCTATCATGGCCCAGAAGTCACAAGCAGAAGCAGACAAACAAAAGATGTTCATGCAACGAGCTGAGTTTGCAGCAAAGCAAGTAGACAAAGCAAGAAACGTTACAGACCAGTTTACGAAAAATACTAGGCGCTACATAGCTTTGATAGCAGTAGTATCTATATTGGTCATACCAAAACTAGCACCATTTATAGATCCATCGATGCCTATTTATGTAGGTTATACAGAAACTGTATCACAAGGATTTTGGATATTTGCAAGTGACATGGATATGACACAATGGAAACCAATGACAGGATTAGTAATTACACCATTGGACACTCATGTAGTAAGTTCTATAATAGGGTTATACTTTGGTGGCTCATTAGTTAGGAGGTAACATGGGAGCAAAGACAAAACACTACTTCAAAACAGGAGTAGAATACAAAGGTAAAGTACATAAAATGCCAAATGGGAAGATACACACTGGTGCAACACACACTGCATCATCAAAACCTGTAGTGCATTTTAAGGACTTATCAGCAACTGCTAAGAAAAAAGCGAGAGCATAATGGCTAAGTTATGTGCAAGAGGCAAAGCAGCTGCCAAAAGAAAATTTAAGAAATACCCAAGTGCATATGCCAATATGTATGCAGCAGGAGTTTGTTCTGGAAGAATAAAGCCTGGAGGTAAAGGTGGCAAAAAAAGGTCTTAGAGAATGGGTAAACGAGAAGTGGGTTGATATAGCTAATCCACGATCCGATGGTACTTTTCCACCATGTGGCAGGAGCAAAGGAGAAAAACGTAAGAAGTATCCTAAATGTGTACCGTTATCCAAAGCTAGAAAAATGTCACCATCTCAAAGATCAGCATCAGTCAGACGTAAACAAGCAAAAGACAACACATCAAAGGGTAAACCAGGATATGCAAAAACATAATGGTAGCTAAGAAATATCAAAATCCAAGTGGCGGACTCAATGCAGCAGGTAGAGCCTACTTCAAACGTAAAGAGGGTGCTAATCTAAAACCACCTGTTACCGGTAAAGCACCTAAAGGATCTAAAGCTGCGGCTAGGCGCAAGAGTTTTTGTGCAAGGATGTCTGGTATGAAAGGGCCTTTGAAAGACTCAAAGGGTAGACCAACACGCAAACTACTTGCCTTGCGTAAGTGGAAGTGTAGGATTAAATCATGATAAGAGATAACACACTCAAAAGATTGAAAAAGAAAATGGAAGAAGCTGAAAAAGAAAAGCGAATCAAAGCTTATAAAGAACAACAAAAGAAAAGAAAGTCTCAAGTAAATGCACCATGATTTCCAATACCATAAAAGGAGCTTTATTACTTATAACAGTATTTATACTATTGCTTGGCATCGAACAAGCATTTGGTGACGTTACATCTAGTGGTGCTACCACAAATACTCAATCTAATAATGCAGGGAGTAATACTGCAATTACTGGAGGCTATGAATCTAGCACTACATATCAATCAGGATCCAGCTCGAATAGTACGACAACCAATACCACAAATAACAGCACAAATGCTAAAACAGCTGTAAATAGCTCCTCAGCGCCCAGTATGAGCGTTTATGGACAAGACAGCTGTGTTATACCACTCGCAGCAGGAGTGACCGTTATTGGCTTCTCAGGCTCATTTGGTAGCTATATGAGAGATGAACAGTGTGAGAGACGTAAAGCCTCTGCTGTATTAGCCAAGCTTGGTATGAAAGTAGCTTCAATATCATTAATGTGTCAGGATAAAAACGTATGGCAAGCTATGATGGATGCCGGTACCCCATGTCCGATTGATGGACTGATAGGTGATAAAGCTAAACAAAGATGGAAAGAAGTAAATGAAAAAGATACTACTGTTATTAATAATACCTCTAGTCGCAAATTCAAACACCACAGGTAATTTAATCACTAATGGTACGTTTGATGATGGTACTACAGGGTGGACTTTGTCTGGCGATGCACAAAGAATAGGGGATTGTTGTCCAGGAGGACACGACCTAGAGTTTGGAGACTATGGCAGTATCGAGCAATCGTTTAATCTCATAGATGACTCCGTAACCCAATCGATGCTTGATAATGGCATTACTCTGGACTCTACGGTTGAAGTACAAAATGGTGAGGGTGGTGTTGGATCATGGGCGCCTAATCGTGGAGGTGCTGATACATTTACTATTAGATTACAGATAAGAGATGAAGATCAAAATGTGTTAGCAACCACAACACAGGAGAGAACAAATGTTACAGGAATTAATGGCAAAGATTTTAGCGACAGTGTTACGTATACAGGGACTGGCAGTAATGTTGGAAATATTTTTATTAGTGGCTCTGATGCTAATGCTCCTGCTAATTTGGGTGGTCCTAACGTAGATAATATATCGGTCATTATGACCTATGATCCAGTAGTATTATCAGTTCAAGAAACAACAATTATAGCTACAGCATTTGAAGAAATAGAAGAAGTACTGACCACAGTCAGTCCAGAAGAATTATTTATTTATGAAGAATTTATAGTAGAAGAATTTATACCCTTTGAAGAACCTCAAATAGTTACAGAATTATTTAGTGAGGTATTAGTTGAAGAGGTAGCAATAGAAGAAATAAACACAGGTATTGTGAATATATTTCAGGAGATAACATATGAAGAAGAATCAACGGCCATCGAAACGTTCACAGCAGAAGTCGAAAGCTTTGAAGAAGTCGCTGAAGTTACAGAAGAACCAGAACCAATTGAAGAAACAGAAGTTGCAGCCGAGCCTGGAGGCACAAGCGAATCAGGAAATGCTAACGTCTCTAGCGAGACAAATGCACCAACAGGAGAATCCAATGAAGAAACAACAGTCGCAAGTAGAGAAGAATCCTCAACCGACACCGAGACCAATACAGACGTTAGAAGTGCAGAAAACACCGATGCAGAAGTTGAAGCAGTGGATAATGAATCTATTCAAATAAGTGTAGATGATATTAGAAGAGAAGTTGAAAGTACGGTGAGGAGTGTAGATCAACAGCTAGTTGCTACTCAGACTTTAGTTGCTAAAGTTATGAGTAATGATGATATACTAGATGCATATAGCTTGAAGAATCAAAGTATATTTGATAATCAAGTCAATATTGATGGAGGTGTTTACGATGAAACAAGAAGATATTTTGACAATAGAAATCTATATGCTCAAAATCAAAACATTTATAACGACATCATGGATAATCGTCAAGAACAAATTCAACAAGCTAATGATGAGATTATAAGAGCAGAAGAACACCTCAGGAGAATACGTGGATATTAAAACAATAGCAGGTATTATAGGTTTAGTTATAACTATTGGTGGATTGTTTGTCTTTCAAGGACAATTGATTCAGAGAGTAGATGTATTAGAAGCTAAATCTGCACCAGACATCAAACCTCTGGAACAAGATATCGCAATAAACAAGGCTGAGATTGCAGTAATCAAAGCTAAAATTGAAGAGATAAAAGCTAGATCAGATAACCCATTAGGGCAGTGAGTTCCTCCTCTGCCCTTTTGGACTAGAATAATGTCCAGTCGACATTAATCTCCGATTGTGATTCCCATTCTGTCAAGAGTTCTTCTTCTGAAATATTGTATTTCTTTTCAAACCCTTTACGTCCTAGACCATGAAACCCCTCATGAGTTCTATGGTGTTTGACACACAATGGCACACAACGTATCCCCCTTTGGGCGATGCCCTGTCCGCTTCTTAGGTGGTGGATTTCAGTGTGGGTTGTTTGTTTTTGTTTTAGTACTTTGCAGAGAATACAGCCATCTTCCTTTTGGCTTTCGTATATCCTCTGCATTTCCTTTTTCTTATTCATTTACTAAACAAATCTTTTTGTTTTTCTTTGAGATAAGATCATTTTTAATCAAAGCATCAACTACTTTCCAGGCATGAGACCTACTAGATAATTTACAATGTTCAGTTATTTCTTTGTAGGTTGGGCTATAGCCACTGATATTAATATATCTTTTGATGTAGTTAAATACTTCTGTTTGTTGTCTAGTCATTAGAACGGTATACCATCTTCTCTTGGCTCAGGTAATGATTCTTCTTCTTTTTCTATTCTGGAATCAAGCATAAGGATCTCACCACCAAAACCTACAACAATCTGAAACTGAGGTTTACCATCATATTCATCTTGTTCAAGCATTCCCTCAACGTATATCTGCATACCTTTGGTTAGTTTAGATTCAAGATTCTCTACAATGTTAGAGTTCCAGACGATTACATTCCACCATACTGTTTTCTTCTTATCACCATAACCTTGATTAGTAGCAACAGATAGTTTCATATATCGTTTACCGGTACGTGTATCACCAGCGACTGGGGCTTGGCCCAGTCTACCGATGACAGTTACTTTATTTAGATTTGCCATGTTTTATTATTGTCTCCATTTCATTATATTTCTTTCTTAAACCATCAACATATTTACTATCATCAAACTTACCCATAAATACATCTGAACATAAACCTAGATGACTAAAGCCTTTGGTCAATGCATCAGTCATACATTTTTTAGTAGCTTCATCATCAAACTTGCCATTTGTTTTCTGTAAAGGTAGTCCAGATGATATTGGTCCAAACTCATGCCAAACTTGTTGCATAGAGTTTGTTTCATAATTTTCTGACCATTTGATAGTTACCTCTGCAAATACATAATTATCTGTATAAGTATAATCAACAGAGTAAGACCAGCCTTTTCCTACTGGTCCAAATTGTTCTGTCATCATCATGATTTGCCAATGAGGATCTATCGATGTTAGATTACCCCATCCTTTGTTTACTGATTTTGTAATATTTGGATTTGTTTCTTTTAGTGCATCCCATATTACTCTATTTTCTTTACTCATTATTTTGTTCCTCCCTAATGGTAAGTGTGTTATTTTTGCTACGTTTGATGACAATGCCACCGCCTGTAACTTCGTATGCATCATTAGGAACAAGTTCCTTGATGTCATGTTTAGCTTCAACATGTAACTTAACGTATGGTTTAGTTTCAAGATATTGCTTTACTGCTTTTTTGTATGATGTGTTAGTTGACAAGTCTACTTTTCTCATACCGCTCAGTTTGATATTAGTTGGTGCTTTTATTTTTGCACCAAACAAACTGTCCAGATGATTACTAGGTAGTCTTTTTTCAGTAACACAATCCCAAAAAATTGTTTCAACACTCTTGAGTTGTATTTGATATGTTGGATCGCTAGTTATTATTGTAGATTCCCAACGTGCATTACCAAATATTACTGCAAGATGTATCATGTCTGTATCGGTATGCATCATGTAATGTTGCAGTTGTGGGTAGTAGTTTTCTGCTACTATGTCCATGCGATTACGTTCAGATGTGTGCTTACATTCAACAAGCTCAATGTTTTTTGTTACACCATCTAAGTTTGATGCCATGAATCCATCAGGTTTGACAACAACATTTCTTGTTATCTCCTGGTTTAGTTCACGTTCTAGCCACTGTATATTTAGATGTTCAGTAGCAATACCTATTTGTACGCGTATGTTTTCTGATAAATCCTCAGGATCCTGTTCGCCAATCTTTTCAAGATATAAAGCATCCCATTGTTGACCAACTGTTTCCCAATCTTGTTTATCAAGTCTATACAACAAACGATTAGCATCAGATCCACCAATGTATTCGTTTCTGTTGTATGTTTTTTCCTGTGTAGGAAAAGATATTACATTTGTCATAGTTCCTCCTATGTCTATATTGTACTACTTTTGTTCTACATTAGATAGTTTTATCTTATGTAATGAGTGAAAGTTATTGACAGTTTTGATAAGCCACTTCTTATGTTGGTCATAGTAAGGGCCACAAATATCAATAAAATCTTTTGGCAAAGGAAGTCTTGGATATGAATAGGTACACAACAGATTGTGTGCTGCATAATCCAAGACAAACTGTGGATAGACTTCAAGTATATCGAAGTATGTATGAAGACCAAACTCATCAGGTACCTTTACTTGGAATGTACTAGCAACACGTTCAAGTGTAAGTGCAATACCTTTGTGTGAAGCTTTGTGCATTGTCTGAGCAAAGACATCTATCATTGCCATTGCAGATTCATCAATCTCCTTGTCTATCACGAAGTCTCTTGACTTTAGATGAAGATGATCCGCTATCTCTTGACTGCGCAACTCCAGAGATTCGACTCCTTCGATTCTGAATCTCTCCGGTACTTGTTGCAGTATGCCCTTTGCTTTCATTGGACTGTTTGTATTCAACGCAACGTCTGATCCACATTCTAAAACATGCGTTCCAATCTGCTCTAGTCGCTCCATTGCTGAGGTAATAGTCAACGAATTTTTCTTGTTCATAGTCTAGGTCTACTCCTGGATAGTTAGTTTGCATTTTTTGTAGAGTAGAAGTTGACGGCTCCCACTCCTCTGTCATTGGTTTTAGTTTACTCATTGTTCCTCCCATTTAGCCAACGATTGTAATAATCAATATCTTCTTCAAAGTTCCAATCATCTGCAATACTGTCACGTGTTGCAAAGAATTTATCATCAAGCATATACTGCATAGCCATTCTAGAATAAAAAGACTTGTAGTTATTGTTGATTTTAAATGGATCTCCAACAGTTTCGAGGTCAACGTGATGTCGAATCACGTTGATTATTATCTCGATACTGTAGTGAGTACGACCTTTGTCTTTGTGCATATATGCATACTTAAGAACTAAGTCAAACACTCTGGGATTATTGCGATGAAACTTTCTGAAGTTATCAATTGACTTCACGATTACACTCCTTGTGCATTTCATCTGAACGTTCATCAATGAGACATTCAATATCAGCACCTACATTATGTAATACATTTTGTATATGTAAGAACGCGTCACGTTGTCCTTGATTGTATGATAAATCACACTTGGTACCATTAACCATTGATGAGTGTTTATACTCATCCGGTAAATTATTTATAGCATTCTTGTAACAACGAAATGCATAATCACTATACTGATGTGTTACAGTTTCAGCTGCCATGAGGTCGTACAAACTCATAGTTGCTATGTTGTTTTTTTTCATTATTGTTCCTCCTAATGAAAGGGTAGACGTTATAGCCTACCCTGTTTTATTTAGTCTTGTTGACTGGTTTGTTTTATTGCTTCATCAAATATTCTTGGATTGAATTTTGTATCATCAATAACTTCTATTATTGCTTCTTTTATATGTTCAATTTCTATACCATGAGTTGGTATTTCAACATCTTCTAAATCTATCTCATAAATCATTTTTTGTTTGAGATCCATAAGATATACAGTCATTTCTGTTGAACATTCAGGTACCAACATCATGGTGTTTGAATCATATTCCAGATTAATATCAGTATGAAAACGAATCACTCTGTATTCATTACCATTATGTACAAAATTGATAGGCAAACTACGAGCAAGTTCCCATTGATCTGCTCTACCATATGTACTAATTGATTTATTTATTTGCATTTTTTTCTCCTATGTAAGGGTAGACTTTATTGCCTACCCTGTTCTATTATTGTACTATCTTTGTACTATTTAAGATAGCCTTTTCTCATCCAAGATTGTATATGAATGGCACTAAGCCAGTCAGCTACTTTTGGAATATAGCCACAATCCTCAGTGATATGCCTTTCAGCTATCAATCTGACAGGAACTTTACGTCCATCACTATTGGTTATCGTAGTGCCAAACACTTGTTCACACATAAAGCAACCCTCAGTGTGATGTCGCAAAGCCCTGTGTGCTACTGTAGCTATATGCTTTTTACTGTCATCAAACCAATCGTGAATGGGTTGGTAATCCTCTGGAACTCCTCCCCATTTTTTGACTGATGACAGTGCATGGTAGTAACAGTTAGCCATTTTTAGTTACCTCAGATTCTCGAAACTCAAATCCCTCTTCGCTTTGGTAATAAGTCTGACCATCAACATAAAGTTTTCCATTCTCAAATGTAAACGTACCAGAGCCACCATCATTGTTGTACCAATCGATACCCTTAGAAGACATATACATACATACAAACTCGTTTATGTATTCGTCCATGTTGTATCTTCTAGATGATTTATCCCATTGTAACTGTCTCCATACATACTTACTGCCAATGTCATCTGGATCTTGGTAATGTTTATGCAAAGCACGAGCTTTTTTCTCAAGCCTTTGATAATCTGGATCATCCCATTTCATCTGGTCAGATATACCAGCTTCTAGTTTGATACTAGACCAACTTGGTATCTCTGCATATTTTACATATACAGGATCCTCAACAGATCCATCATCACCACCTCCGCTGAAGTCAACAGTGAAGTATTTGACGTCATTCTGTTTCATTGTCTTGAAGAAATCAGGCAAGTGATTATCTCTGAACTCTTTAGCATGACGAGCCTCGCGTTCCTGCCATGTTTCTTCTTTTTTTGTTTCAGTCATTACGACCTCCTATGTTGTGGATAGATAGGTGTTGTTGCAATATTACTTACCGGTGACCTATCTATCCGGTTGATATCTAAACACCCTGTTTAGAATTCGATTTGCATTTGTTGTATGTTAGAATCAGCAATCTTATCTAGTACTTTGATAATATTATTAGCCCACTCATCTCTCATACTTTGTTTGTGGTAAGCCCAAATGTCTTTGTGTCTATGAGGTATTGCACTTCTAAATTGTAAACTTGTATCTTTTGAATGTATCATTGCACGTACTACATCTGGTAAATGTTCATGACCAATACAACCACAAAACTCTATGCCTGTTGCACCCCATCTGACACCCCAAACATCTATGTAAATATCAGACCATTCGGATAATCCTTGAAGCATAGATTTAGTCTGCTCTAGTTTGCATCGTAAATCTATGCCTCGCCATTTTACATAGACTAATCTATGTATCTTCATCAGCAACCATCTCTTCTCATATGAATGTTCATACATTCTTGTAGACTGTAGCTGGATGGAAACATAATATCTCTTTCGATACCAAGCCCCATGCCAACCTCAGTCTTTGACAGTTCATCAAGATCCACGTATCCATACTCAGCTTCATGTATTATACATAGGCCATATGCTACGTTAGTCTCTGGATTTAACTCAGATAAATACCATGTGCCAATACCAAGTGGATTGAATAGCTTGACTACACAGTCAAACTTTTTTGTTCCATCTTGTTGCTCATGATTCTTTATCATCTGAGTCCGTTGTTGTTTTGTTAGTAGTTTCATTGTTACCTCCTACTGTTATGACAGTGAATTCCCATTCACCATCTTTGTTATGATAATGCCTGGTCTTACCACCAAGCTGTTCAAGTACGTTTATAGTTTTATCTACCGTCATTTGACCTCCTTTTTTGATTGATACTGCACATCTCATTTGATGTAGCTTGTGACAAAAAAGAACTAGAGACTCCGAAGAGTCCCTAGTCCTAGCACATTACTCAGCTAATGCTTGTAATGCTTTTTCACCAGCTGTCATTCTTTTCTTGACAGGATACTTCTCGTCAATCATGGCAGAACATCTAGCCATAACAACGAAGTCATCTCTGGCATCATTGAATTGCATAATTGCATCATTCGCAATCTCAACTCTAGAGTCAGACTGAGCTAACTTGTTCCTTACAACTGTATCGCTGAATAGCTTACCTATACTGCGAATGATTTGGTCTCTCTTTGAAGTTTGACCAAAGGTTTTAGTCTTGACATTCAATATGCCAGAGCATGATTTATTAGCTAGATTCTCTATCATAATCAACAAAGACTTAGCTTTATTTTCTACTTGTTTCATAATATTTCTCCTGTGGACGAAGCCACGATTATTAAAAACAAAAGAGAGTAATATATATACTCTCATGGGCCAGAACTGCATGGGTGTCATAGGGTAGTGTGTGCTGTAGGTAAGAGTATTGCCACACAAGTAACTAGCCCCTTGACACCACATGCTACAACCCCTCCATGAGTATATATATAACACCGCGAAGCGGTAACTTGCCTGCCCCTATTCCACTGGTCAATATGCAGAAGAACATGCAAGGAATATTGACCAGAGCAGGCAAAGAACATAAACTTCAAGATATGAATAAAACTACAGCATTAGCTCAGGATATTCCCCCTAAAGCAAAGGTACTAGTAGATACACTAGTATCCACAGGATGTACTATCAAAGAAGCATCAAAGGTGGCAGGATACAAGGGAAACTCTGCAAGGGTTAGTGCTTCCAAGATGCTACATAAACCAGAGGTACAAAAGTACATGATGGCACGTATCCAACAAACCATAGGAATATCCTCAGCTAAGGCTGTTAATAAGCTAATGTCCCTGTCAGCAGGGGCTAAATCAGAGTATGTACAGCTTGAGGCCTCAAAAGACATACTAGATAGGGCAGGATTCAAAGCTCCAGACAAACATCAACACCTGGTCGCAGGGGACTTTAAGGTAACTATAGACTTGGGGTAGGAATATACAGGGACATTATCTATACAGGGGGTAGGGTTAAAAATTAGGCAGTCACAATGGTAACAGGTCTTCCCCTCGCATTATTTTCCCTCAAAGTATTTTCACTTCCCCCATTGTGTGATATAACAAGAGAGAGATGTTAAAAGGTGAATCATTACTGACGAAGAAACAAAGGACTCTTCCTGAGGCTATCAAGAAGAAGATCATTGCATCGATGATGCGCAAGAACAAAAAGAAAGCATGAGACCTACCAAAGCAGAGATCGAAAGAGAAAACAAAAAAGCTTTAGCAATACTAGGCACTATAGGTACATTGTTAGTTCCTGGTGGTGCATTTGTAGGGCTAGGCAGAAAGGCTATTTCATCAGCATTTAAGAAAGCTGGGACTATCGGCAATGTAAAAAAAGCTGATACTGTAGGTAATAGACTTAGACAAGCTCAAGCTATTATGGGTAAAAAAGGTAGTGAGCTTGATAGACTTGCAAGGGGACCTGGTAAAACCAGTATGTTTAATCAAAGATATGCTTTGAAATCAAATACACAGCCAGTAAAGATTGGCGGTACTAGATTAGCTCCAGACTTTGCTAATAGAAAAATAGATAGAACATTAATCCAAGCAGTTGAGCAAGGACCATCTAAATTTTTTTCTAGTGGCAGAAGTGCCAAGACAGGTATTACACCAAATAAAAGATTACCTGGTGGCGCACAAGGTGGTACTTCAAAAGGTTCACAAATAAAATATGATTACGATACAAGAATGGATCCAGAAGATGTATTTGGAATGTCAAACTCTATGTCTGTCTACCACAATAAAAGTTTAATTGCAGAAGTACTGAAACAAAACAGAAAAGCTCGTGAAGCCCTCAAGAAAAAATAATGGCTAAGAAACTAACCAAAATGGAAAAAAGAGCCAAACAGATAGTGGCTAATGAAGAAAAAGAAAAACGAGCATACCGCAATAAACGAATCAAAGAAGTCATTGAGATCAAAATGTCGAGAGGACATTCATTAGAATTAGCCAGTAAAATGGCTAGAGAACTGGTAGATGGATAATGGCAGTACCAATCATACCCATAGTACTTCGCTATGGAATTAAGAAATATGGACCAAAAGCCCTTAAAGCCCTTAATATCGGTGCTAATGTTTCTTATGGTATAGATACAGCCAAACAGATAAAAGAGGGCAAAACAGACAATCTAGAGGCATTATCAACGGTATCTGCTCTCAAGGTCAAAGCCCCAATCCTTAAATTTTATGATATTGTTACCAGAGATAGGAAATTTGGTACATCAGCTAAGACCAAATATTATATCATGCGAAAGCAAAAGATTGATGATAGACCAGATCAAACTCAAACATTTGTTAAAAAGACTCCAGGAACACAGGCTACAGGTGCTGTAAGGACTTATAGAAAGACAGAAACTAGAAGTCAGATAAGAGACAAAATGGTACCAGCTAGAGAAAAGATTGATAAAGACACTGGTGAAATATTAAATTATGGCAAAATGATTAAAGCAAAACCTTTGCCTGGATTTAAAATTGAAGCAGGTAAAGTGGTTAAAGCAAGAGTTACTTCTAAAACCAAACAACGAGCTGGAGATGATGTTTACCTAACAAAAGAAGCAACCAAAACTAAAGGTGATACCAGAAGAGAGATTGCACAAATGCAGTCACTTATACGAGAGAGATTGCAAGATAGAAAAGCTCAACGAGATACTACAGGTACAGTTGTACTGAATGAAAAAGACGGTCTTGTTAGAAAAATTTATAGCACAGAGGCTAAGAAACTTGGCATAAAACTTAAGTTTGCAACCTTCCCAGAACGTAGCAAAAAGATAAGAAGAATATACGAATTGCAAACAGCTCAAAAAATTACAGGACCAAAAACATTTAGATCAAAAGAAGAAAAGCAAAGAGCAATTCAACAACATGCTTCAGTTATTAGATATATTAAAAAAGGTAGAACAGACAAACAAGATGTTGCTGTGTTAGGCTTTCATGAAAAAAAATTGCCTAAGTTTGTGCCAGGCAAAAAAACTTATGGTGAGTCAACTAAAGAAACAAGAACAGTAAAAACAGGCATTGTTATAGATCCAAGAACAAAAAAACAAGCATTAGATGAATTTGACCGCCCTATCTTCAAAACTAAAGAAATTAAGGTGCGAGAAAGACAAGTTATTGATCAAACACCTAATAAAATAATAACAACACCAAGAAATGTAATAGGAGGCGCTGTTAGAAATCTTAAAGCAAAAGGATACAGTGCAAAACTACTTAGAGAAAAATTTATAAATGAGCTAAAAGGTAGATAATGGCACATTCGATAGAAACTCTAAGAAAATATAATAAACCTGCTATGAAGAAACTTATCATTGCTGTAAAAATGAGTCATATGAAAGGCTTACCCAAAGAAGCAATGACTGATAGAGAAGCAGAAAGAGTACTCGAATCACTTACACCAATAACATTAGAGAAGTTATATAAGCTAGCAGTAGAGCATGACCTCGTTAACCTATAAGCCAGATGGCGAAATACTAAAACAATTCATGAAAGATGAATCTTTCTTTCGTGGACTGCGAGGTCCTGTAGGTAGCGGTAAATCTGTTAGCTGTTGTATTGAAATTATGCGAAGAGCATTGATGCAACAACCAGCAGAAGATGGCATAAGATACTCTAGATGGGCTGTAATCAGAAATACAAACCCACAGCTCAAAACAACAACTATTAAAACTTGGGTAGATTGGTTTCCAGAAGATGCATGGGGTAAGTTTAATTACAGTGTTCCATATACTCACCATATAAAAAAAGGCGATCTTGACCTCGAAGTTATATTTTTAGCCCTTGATAGACCAGATGATGTAAAGAAACTGCTATCATTAGAACTTACAGGTGTATGGATTAATGAAGCAAGAGAAATACCTAAATCAATCATTGATGCTACTACTATGCGTGTTGGACGTTATCCTAGTATGCGCGATGGTGGTCCTAGCTGGTATGGTGTTATAGCTGACACTAACCCACCAGATACAGATCATTGGTGGTCAATCTTATCAGGTGAAGCAATGCTACCAGACTACATAACTAAGCAAGAAGCTAAAATGTTAGTCAAACCTGACAACTGGATATTCTTTAATCAACCACCAGCAATGCTTGAAGATAGAAATAAAGAAAAAGAAATAGAGGGATATCTAGACAATCCTAAAAAAGAAAACGGCAAAAACCTTACTAAAAATTATTATGAAAGTATTATCAGAGGTAAATCTAAATCATGGATTGATGTCTATGTACTCAACAAACTAGGTCAAATAGAAGATGGTAAGCCTGTTTATGAGATGTTTCGCAAAGATGTACACGTTGCTAAAAGCGATATAGCCATATTACCAGATGCACCAATCTATGTAGGAATAGACTTTGGATTAACACCAGCTTGTGTATTTGGCATGAAGATACGTAGTAGATGGGTAATCTTAGATGAATTAGTAGCAGAAGATATGGGTATTGTTAGGTTTTCTGACATCATGAAACAAAAAATGGCAGAGTATTTGCCTAGACAATTCATAGTATTTGGTGATCCAGCAGGAGACCACAGGGTACAAACAGACGAATCTACACCATTTCAGATACTTAGAGGACGTGGTATCAATGCAAGACCAGCGCCAAGCAATGATGTAGCACTTAGATTAGAGAGTGTTAATGCAACATTGTCTAGAATGGTTGATGGTGAATCAGGAATATTGATAGATCCAAAGTGTATTAACTTGATTAAAGGCTTCGATGGGGGTTATCATTACAGGAGAATGCAAGTATCTGGAGAAAGGTACGATGAGAAACCAAATAAAAACAGGTTTTCTCACATACATGATGCTTTGCAATATTTGCTTTTAGGAGCAGGTGAGGGTAGAAGTTTGACAATTGGTAACAAAATAAATAGACCAGTTATAGCTAAAAAGAATTTTAATGTATTTGATTTAAAACCTAAATCAATATACGAGAGGAGAAAGTAATATGTGTTTACCAGGCGGAGGCGGTGGACCACCACCACCAGATCCAGGCGAAGCTGCAAGAAAAAGACAAGCACTTCAACGAGAACAAGCAGAAGCATCACGTCTTAAAGAACAAGCATATCGTGATAGAGTACAAGCTACTTACGGTAGACGTGGCAGAGCATCACTTCTAGCTGGAAGCAAAGGTGGTAGAGGGTTTGAGTTGGAAAGAGGCCTGTTAAGTAAAGACACTCTAGGTGCATAATGGTTGTTGAAGCAAAAATAGAACCACAGGTTAATCCTAACGATACACCTACTAAACAGCTTTTGAAAAGGTATGAACATGCTTTGCAGGTTAAAGACCAATGGAAAAGCCTGTTTGAAGAGTGTTATGAATATGCTTTACCACAAAATGAAAGTTTTTATACAGAACAGCCAGGTAGAAGAAGAACTGAAAAGATATTTGATGAAACAGCAGTAGTAGGTGTACAAGAGTTTGCATCTAGATTACAAGCTGGAATAGTACCAAACTATGCAAGATGGGCTGATTTTGTAGCTGGTAGTGAAGTACCACCAGATGAACAAAAAGAAGTTAATTTAATACTAGACCAAGTTACAGAGTATGTATTTGAAATATTACAAAACTCTAACTTCTCACAAGAAATACATGAATCATTTTTAGATTGCGCTCTTGGTACAGGAGTATTACTTGTTGAAGAGGGAGATGCTGTAAATCCTATAAGATTTAAAGCAATACCTCTTCCTCATGTTTGTATGACATCTGGACACGATGACAAGGTAGATCATGTATTTAGAAAAAGAATGATTGTTAATAAACAGCTACCAGTAGCTTATCCTAACTCTACATTCTCAGATAAAATGATGATGGATATTGAAAAAAATCCTGATAAAGAATGTGAAGTTATCGAAGTTGTATATAGGAATTATTACAACATGAAAGAAGAAGAGTACAAATTTTGTGCAATTGCAAAAATGTATGAGCATAAATTGTACGAAGAAACGTTTAAAGGACTAGGTTCTAACCCATTTATTGTATACAGATGGTCTAAATGTGCTGGAGAAGTATATGGTAGAGGCCCATTACTATTGGCTCTACCAGCAATCAAAACGGCAAACTTGACAGTAGAATTGATATTAGAAAATGCACAAATGTCTATATCTGGCATGTATCAGGTTGAAGATGATGGTGTTATCAATGTAGATAATATTGCACTAATACCAGGCACCATTATCCCAAAAGCACCTGGTTCACAAGGATTACAGCCTGTTGGACCAGCAGGAAACTTTAATGTGTCCGATTTGGTGCTAAGAGACATGAGAACAAACATCAAAAAAGCACTATATAATGACATGTTGGGTAATCCTAATGAGAAAACACCTATGTCTGCAACAGAAGTAGCAGAAAGACAAGCTGATTTATCGCGTCAAATTGGTGCAGCATTCGGTAGATTACAATCAGAAATGGTAGCACCGGTATTACAACGAGTAGTTTATATACTTAAAAAGCAAGGCAGGATAAAAATACCTAAAATAAATGGCAGAGAAGTTAAAATACAATCATCTAGCCCACTTGCACAAGCACAACATCAACAAGATGTAGCTACAGTAGACAGATTTTTAGCTATGATACAAGGCAGAGTAGGTCCAGAACTTACAAATATCTTAGTAAAACAAGATGAAGTTGCTAAATATGTAGCTAAAAAATTAGGGATTCCTGAAAATCTAGTTAGATCAAAGGAAGAAATGCAAATGTATGCACAACAAATGCAACAAATGATGCAACAACAACAACCACAGGAACCTCCTGAGGAGCAATAATATGTATGGTAAACCCATGAAAAAGAAAAAAGTACCAATGAAAAAGAAAAAATAAGGAGTCAAAATGACAGAGAAAAAGCCCAATATTCTTATTGGTTTGGATAATATCCAAAGAAAACCACAAGATGAGGAGAACTTAAATACTTTGTTTTATAAACTATTCACAACACCAGGTGGATCCGAAGTATTAAAATATCTCAAATCTTTAACCATAGATGCAGTAGCTGGTCCAGAAATATCAAATGAATCGCTAAGACATCTAGAGGGACAAAGATATCTTGTAGGACTAATACAAAGACGAGTCAACAAAGGGATAAGTCAAAACACAGTACAGGAGACACAAAATGGCTGAAGAACAAATATCACAAGAAGCAGTTGAATCTGCACCATCAGAAGATGTTTCACGTGAAACGTCTGAGATACCAATACCTGAACGACCAGAACATATACCAGAAAAATTTTGGGATGCAGATACAGGTGAGGTAAAAACAGATGACTTAGCAAAGTCTTATATCAATCTCGAAAAGTTTTCTACTGGCAAAAAAGAAGAAATGAGAGAAGAGTTATTAGCTGAGCTACAGTCTGAAGCAACAGAGGGACTACCTGAAGAACCATCTGGTTACAAACTACCACCATTAGTTGAGGGAATAACAGAAGAAATGGTAGAAGCCAATCCACTAACGGAATGGTGGAGGTCACATTGTCACGATTTAGCTATGCCTGAAGAAGTATTTCAACAAGGAATAGAAAAATATGTAGACTTTATGATAGGTAGTGGTCCAAACCTAGAACAAGAAGCAGAAAAACTAGGCGAAAATGCAAAAGAAAGACTAGATGCTGTAACAGCATTTGCTCAATCTACATTTCCACCAGAAGAGTTTGAAATTATAGCAAGTACACTAGGTCAAACAGCAGTAGGAGTACAGGCTCTTGAAAGAATACAAGACATGATGAAAAGCAATATGTCTCGTTCTGACCAAGTTGCTCAACCTGAAAGAGCATTGAGTGTTGAAGATGTCAAAAACATGATGAAAGATCCCAGATATTTTGATCCAAGACAAAGAGATATGGGCTTTGTAAAAAGGGTAGATGATATGTGGGCTAGACTCAATGCAACAGGACAAATCTAGACTGTATGTAGAAAAAGGCACACCAACTCATGCATTTGAATTAGCTGAAAAGCTTAGAGAATCTGACATATTTGAGTGTGCCTTAGGTGGTAATACACCTATGCAATCGCTTATATCACCATTTAGATATCGCAGAGACAATGTAAACACCTATACTGTTTTAAAAAATGAGGAAGTAATTGCTATGTTTGGAGTAGTATCTGCTCAAAATAATCTTAAAAATGGTACAGTTTGGTTCCTTGCATCAGATAAAATCTATGATAATTGGAAATATTTTACAAAAAGGACTAAAAAATGGACTGATTATTTTCTTTCAGACTATGATTTTGTATATAATTTTGTACCAGAAAATAATACTACAACCATAAAATGGCTTAAATGGTTAGGTTTTAGTTTCTCAAATAAGGAAATAGTTGTCAGGGGAACAAAAGTATTGTATTTTTACAAGTATATACAAGGGGTATATAAAGATATACAGCCCATAATAGGGGACATCGGCCCTCAATGGACAACCGATCTAAGCTAAAATTGGACAACTGTTAGTTAACAATTAACAATTTGGAGGCTTAATAATGGCAACGCAAATTAGTAACGCGTTTATTAAGCAGTTTGAAGCCGAAGTCCACATGGCTTATCAAAGGATGGGTTCCAAACTGCGCAATACAGTGCGTAATACAAATAACGTTACAGGCAACCAAGCAAGATTCCAAAAGGTTGGTAAAGGTTCTGCGTCTACTAAATCTAGACATGGACAAGTCAACACAATGGAAGTTACACACTCTACAGTAGATGTAACATTGGCAGATTACTATGCTGCTGATTATGTTGATAGCTTAGATGAGCTAAAAACAAACATCGATGAGAGACAAGTGTTAGCTCAATCTGCTGCGGCTGCTTTGGGACGTAAAATGGATCAACTAATTATCGATGTACTTGATGCTGGTTCTAACTCAAACAACGTGGTTCATGGTTCAGCAGCTTTAACTTTGGCTAAAGCACTAACCGTATATGAAGCATTTGGTGAGGCAGATGTACCAGACGATGGTCAAAGATACTTTGTTGTATCACCAGCTGGATGGGCTGATTTATTACAAATCGACCAATTTAGTAGAGCAGAATATGTAGGGGAAGCTGACTTACCTTATGCTGGCGGAATGACAGCTAAGAGATGGTTAGGTTTCTTATGGTTTACTCATTCTGGACTATCAATTTCTAGTACAACTAGAGACTGTCATGCATACCACTCTACATCTGTAGGGCTTGCAACAGGTTCTGATGTACGTACAGAAATGAACTATGTACCAGAAAAAGTAAGTAATTTAATAACATCATACTTTAGTGCTGGAGCTGTCATGATTGACAACGATGGTGCTATTGAGTGTCAGATAACTGAATAAGGAGGTATAAAATGGCTTTAACATCAACCGCTTTGAAAAAAATAGCTGGTGCTGGCGATCAAAATCTCTTTGTTTATAAGAGTGCTGACGCGGTAAGTACTATTGCTGGTTCAGGTTACTTCAACGATGTAACCGATGACCTAAAACAATTTGACGTAATTATAGCTGTAGGTGCCACAGGTGGTACTGCAACTGTAGATGTATTGATTGTTTCATCAGCAACAGGTGCTGCAACAGTTACAACAACTAACGGAACGTAATGTTCAGGGGCTGGTTTCTGTATTTTTCCAGCCCCACTTTAAATTATGGCAGATAGCAAATTTGATATATGTTCTAGGGCTTTAGTATTAGTAAGTGCTAATACTATTACGTCATTTAACGACAACAATACAGAATCCAAAGTAGCAAATCAGCTTTATGAATCTACATTAAAGAATTTATTGACCAGATGTAGATGGCGATTTGCAACAAAACAACAACAATTATCAAGAGATACAACAGCACCGACAGCTAGATATGATGCCAAATATCCACTGCCTGCTGATGC
>VTLG01000063.1_pt1 | contig 34717 bp, 48 predicted proteins | sample 4694571 | NCBI WGS metagenome assembly VTLG01 (sample SAMN12604809, study PRJNA352737) | marine metagenome | biome: ENVO:00000447; feature: ENVO:00000209|ENVO:00000569|ENVO:01000036; material: ENVO:00002151; isolation source: viral sequences binned using virsorter ...
CCTCTACAGAAGTATCTTTTGCTTTAAAGAAAATAGAAACATTATAGGTGCTACTTGTAGAAGTTGATAAAGTAAATTGTAACCTTTTATTACCTGTACCATTTTGTAAGGTACTTGCTGTTAAAGATCCATAAGGCGATATAGTAGAATTTGCACTTATTGTAACATTGTTTTTTGTCCAAACAGATTGAGTAAAGTCATCACTATAAGTAATTACATTTGTTCTACTTGGCTCTAAAAGTAAAGCAGGACAACTCTGTACTACGCCATCAATTAAAGGGTAGTCTAAACGAGGTACGTTTGTAGCAACGCTTTCTATGAGTCCATCTTTGTTTACTCGTGTCGCAGTCGAACCTCTTGTGTGCGTGAAATCCCCATTGCCATTAGCAGGTAAGACAGAGTAAAGCTTACTTGCTTTAGTTCCCGATGGTATCAACGCTAAACTTGCTTTATCTAACATACTAACTTGTTAATTCTTGTAATTCAGCATCTGTAAGTGCTTCTTTAAATACTGCTACTGCTTTTACTTTGCCAAAAAATCTTGCACCACCACTACCATTATCAAATGCTAATTCGTTTAGACCTATCGGTGTAAATGCATTTGTTTTTGTAGTAACTTTTACACCATTTACCCAAAATGAATGATCTCCTGACTTATATTTAAAAGCTACTTTTACAAAATCAGTAATATCTGTAAGAGTATGTGCTTGGTTAAAAGTTGAACCATCACTTACACAAAGCATTCTAACTGTATTTGAAGCAGTAAAATACATTATTTGGACTTTTTCAGCTCCTGTGCCATTAGTTATAGATATTGTTCTATTTGTTCTACTGTTATAGAGAGCAGCAATCTCTGAATATAGAACACCCTCACTATCATTAAACAAGTCAGCATTTCCACTATTGTTTGCTACGTCAGCAGAGCGAGTTACTGTTGAACCGCTTGTTGGTATGTAGGAAGTTGCGAAATCTCCTTGTTCTACTTGAAAACCCCAAGCATATAAACTGCCTGTGCCATTAAATTGTATTCTCGGATATTCAGTAGTGTTATCTGAAGTGGTTGTTATATCATATCTTTGCCATTCATTTGTAATTGTAACATAGCTACCTTGTGTGCTACCTGAAAAACCAATCCAAACCTGTGTTGTGTCCGATAAATTTTTATTTTTTAAATATAATGATATTGTGTAAGATTGATTATCTGTTACTGTAATTGCTTCTTGGACTCTACCTGAAGATGTACCATCAAAAGTTATTTCGTCTGCATTTAACAGCCCACTTGGAGATAGTATTGCATCACTTGTAACAACTGCATTATTTCTTATATCAAGTGAAGAAAAATCCTCTGAATAGGATATTAAATTAGTTCTCTGTGGTTCTATTAACAAACTTCCTGTACCATCTGTAAAATCTATTCTTGCAAAATCATTGCCTTGTGAGTTCTCTACAAGCCCTTGCTCATTTACTCTTGTAGCACTTGAACCTCTACTAAAGTCAAAGTCGGCTTCTTCAATTACCTCTATTCTGATGTTTGTTATCTCTCCTGCAAAGTCTGTGCTTTTGTTTCTTAATCTTAAATAATTAGCCCCGAATGCAACACCTGTAAAGGTATAACTGCCACTTTCAGAAATGGTTTGATTAAGAGGTCTATACATTTGAAAAGAACCTGCTGTAATGACAGCGTCAAAAGATACTTTTACAGTTTTGTAAGCAAGAATTTCAGGTGGGTCATATTGTGCATTTTTATGAATACCTGTCCAAGTCGCTTCTGCTACAAGTTTGTTGTTAGTTTCGTCAATAGACCAACCCTCTTGTAAATTAGTCCACTCAGAAGTAACAAAAGGTACATTATCTATATAGCTCGGTGCGTAAGGCGGTATAACAGTATTTAAGCTACCATCTGAATATGCAGTAGGTGTTAAGACTATACTTGCTTTATTGTTTAAGTCTTTTAAGGTCGCATCTGTGCCATCTGAGTTCTCGTAATAGTCAGAGTGATTATATAGCTTATTGGTCGCTGCGTGGTCATAGTACACATCGCCAAAGCCCTCTGCATTAGGATTTCCGAAGTTGCTTCTGTGATATATTTCGTTTGGCATCTAAATATTTCTTTAACTTAATTATGTTCTCTTTTTTTGGTTTATACTTGCTTATAGTACCCATCCGTGAAATAAACTGTCTTTATCTGGGTGAATGTCCTCGTTATTATTTGTGTAATATTCTGGAAACTTACTATCAGCATTATAACTCATATAGTCTATAAATCGTTGAGTGTAATACTCGGCATAGTCTCTTTCCTTACTAATTAACAAATCAACCTCTTCTTTATTCGCTATTGTACTGTTCTCAGAGCTATGCTTAAATACGCCACCATTAGAGATGCTGTATGCAGCAAACGGAAGATATTCAGTCATAGCATAGTGAATAAGCATAGGCTGTATGTAATCGTTTACTAAATCTAAATAGTCTCCAGTAAGAGTATTTGCAATAATATCTGCGCTTATCTTATCATATAAGTCAGTGCCCATATAATTTCTAACGTGAATCTCTTGAGCTATCTTAATGAACTGTATGAACTTGTCAGTGTCCACATTAGCATTTAATGCAGTGTTCTTTACAAGGTCAGCTCTTTTTATGAATAATGCAGTTGCCATATTACTCCTCTGTTTCTATTTTAGTTTCCTCTTCAACTTGGTCTTTCTTTACGCCAGTCTCTTTCTCTACTTCACTTTCTGAAATAGCATTTGTTAAATCAGTAAATTCAAGAGGCTGTAATGTTTTGAAGTATATATCTAAATCAATTCCGTTGTATGAAAGAACTTTTTCAAGCTCATCTAATATTGTTACTTGCATAGGGCGAATAACAGTATTGTCCATAAGAACTGATGCTGTCTGTAACTCTTCAGCATTATTACCAAGACCAGTTGTATCTTTGATACCAACAAGCATAGGCGATACGATTCTGTGAGATACCATAACCTTACGCATAGACTCATCAGACAAGAACTGATACTGCTGGTGAGCGTCAGATAACTGCACTGGCTCTATTGTAGCTGCAAGCTCTTTCGAGTCATTAAACGCCAAGATAAAGCGACCTGCGTTAGAACTACCGCTAAACTTATCTATAATACTTCTTTCAATCATATCACGTTGCTCATCTGGTGGAACACCGTTATTGAAGTTAATAAGCATAGAAGGTGCGAGACCATTCTGTATATTATTGATATGATAGTTTGCCACTTCTTCTTCGAGCTCTGCATATTGTAAGCCGCCCTGATAATCTACTGGCGAATAATATTTGTAACCAGCTCTATATGGTTTGATGTACAATATCTCAAGTGGCGCATTAGAATAACCAAATGCAGGGATTCTCTTTAGCTTAGTCCTGTTGTTTACATTCTCCCAATCAGAACTGTAGTAGTAAGCAGTTATCTCCCCTTTTGAATTGCATTTCTCAGCTCTAAGTGTTTCTACAGGGATATGCTCTACAGTAGCAATCTTCTTTCTATCTTTAGTGTATATAACTTGAAGTGCAGATTGACCCATCATTTTGTAGTCGTAGCATATCTTCTTCATACAGTCCTTAGTTAGAAGTTCTTTCATCTCATCGTACTGTTCTTTCTTTTCCTCACTATCTGTAGCATCTAATCCTTTGCCGTAAATCATTTCTGCAATACCGTTAATCGCAGCGTTATTTGTTGGCGAACCATTATACCTATCTATAAGGTACTCGAAGTAGTTGTTGTCATCACCATACGAAATCCAGTCCTGATTCTTATATTCCTTTATATCAGGTCTTGAATAAGACTCAAGATTTACAATATGTATCTTGCCGTCTTTTACCTGTGGCATTGGGCGATTATTATTTCTTTTTACTTTGCGACTCATAATATAACAAATTCATTGTCGTAGCTGTCTTCAACTACATAATCATCTTTATGTACGTCAAACTTCTCATAGTTAGTTTGATTAGTACAGAATATAAGACCTTTATAAATCACGTTAGAGCCATCTTTTACCTCAAATGAATAGAATCTATCCTCAACAAGAGAAAAGCTGCCAGAGAGCGTCATAAATGGGTCTGAGGAGGTCTTAGATACACTTACAGTAGTAGTGGTGTTCTTACTTTTATCAGTAAGCTCAAGAGTTGGCGCACTCGCATCAGAACGAGGAACTATCTTTAACTCTTGTGCGTCAGTTGATGTACTTAATATGTGCATACCAAAGTAACAAAAATACAACATTTTGTTTTCATTACATAAAAAAATAGGGGATGAAAACATCCCCTATTAGATTCATAACCCTATTGAATTTATGAAGGGTCTCTTTGAGTAGATTCTGTAGCTGTAGCACTTGACATACCTGCAAATGGGTCAGAGTCAGTTCCGCCATCAACAAATGAAGGCATACGAAGCTCGTTAGCAGTTAATGTAAGTGTATATCCATTCAAATCACCCATAGCAGTACCAGTAACAGCAGTACCACCAGTAACATCAGCACCATTTTCAGCACCAACTAATAAGAACTTATCATCAAATGTTTGAACAATAACGTGAGGGCGACCATACGCCATTAGTTTCAATTCTTTGTTGTCCTCTTTAGTCAGCTTGAATAAAGTGAGGTTTACGACTTGCTCAAAGAATGTAGTTCCGTTCTCAAGAGAAGACGTAATGTTAGTTTCGAGGGAAGAATTACCTTTGACATCGTAAGTGTGGTAAGTGAAAGTTCCTGTCATATCAGTAATTTCGTCACTGCTACCAAAAGTTAGCGTTCCTAAATCACCGAAGTCTGCAAAGTGAATTTTCTTAATACCACCTACGGCATCCTTACAAGGTCTTAATCTTCCGCCAGTTAAATCACAAGCCATATTATAAATATTAAAAAGGGGGTGGGTTTAGCACCCCCCATATTAGACGATTAATTATTAAGCAAGAGTCTGTAACACGAGGTCACCACCGATTCCGTATTGGACACCAGAGGTAAAACGCATTATCACACGAACATTCTGACTCCCGTCAATGTCCGCCATATCTATCAACTTAACTTCGTTGTGGTCAGATAATAGACCAGTACCAAATGTCAAGTTAGAAGCCTCACCTGCAACGATGTGGTCAGATGGCATACCAGGAGCTTGCTGAATTTTAATACCTTCAAAAGAAAGTGCATTGCCCATATTATACCATTGTGTTCCTCTGTCTCCAGTACCAGCAGCACCAAGACCAGAAGCTCCAAATCCACCAAGCGCACGAACATAAGCCTGAAGGGCTACAGTAGGTACATAGATAGTTAAATCTTCTTTTCCGTAAACAGCAGAAGGAATTGCATCTACTACATTTCCTAACAATGAAATGATGTTAGTAGATGTGTATGAAGTTTCAGAACCGTTAGCAGCGTCATTTACATCAGAGTCAGCAGCCATAAGAACTGTGAAACCGTCAAATTCACCTGCGTTACCGTCAACTCCACCCCAGATGTTTTGCTCAGTTTTCTCAGCTACTTTAGCAGCAACGTGACCTAATACAAAGTCAGAAAACTTAGGAGGCAAGTTATCAAATGCAGAATATCCCATTTGTACAGCTTCCCAATCTGTGCGGAAATCTTTTTTACATAGTTCGAGGTTTACTTGGAACTCTTCTGGTTGAAGAATTCTTTCAGTAAGCGTAAGTGCACTTGAAGTAGCAGAGAAGTCACATCCAGCATTAGCAATAATGTCTGTAGAGGCGATTTTCTTTACAACTTCTTTGAACTTTACGTTTGGCTTGATAGTAATAGAACCATCAGCCAATGTCTTGCCACTTAGTAGAGCAGCAGAAATATATTTTCCTGCAAACTCACCAGCGTAAGTTGAAGTGATACTGGCAACAGAGCCAGTTAAGTTTACTTGTTGTGTGCTCATTTTTATTTATATTAATTTAGAAAATACATTGTCAATAGTAGAAGCATTACGATTTGTTGAATAACGTAATACATCTTTCTTTTCGTCTTCTTGGTTAGGTGCGTGGTTGATTGGCTCAACTGCTGGTTCAGCAGATAGTTTCTCAATCTGTGCACTTAACTCAGACTTTTCTTGTTCGTAAGATTCTCTTTCTTTTGACATATCACCCTTCATAGACTCAATCATATCTTTGAGCTGAGAGATTTTACTGTCAAATTCATCACGAGAAACATATTTGTCTTCTTCTAATTCTTCTTCTTCAGACTCTTCTTTAGATTCAGGAGCTTCCCCCTCATCCTCTTCAGCTAATTCTTCGGAAACTTCATCAGATAGTTCAGTAGCCTCTTCGACTACTTCTTCGTTTTCTTCAGACAACGCAACTTCTTCCTTGACCTCAACTTCGGGAGTAACTTCTTCGGCAGCAACTTCTACGTTATCTACTTCTTGTTTTACCTCTTCAGAATTAATCATAGAAAGTTTCTGCATAATGTCTTTTAAAATAAGAGTTGCTTTACCTTCCATAATAAAATTTAACTTTAAAGTATATAATAATAACTAATAATAATTCCTCTGTTAGATTTTCCCAATACCTTGAGCTCTCAATGTTCCATCGCAGCATTTACGAGAATATCTCTTTCCATCTTTACATAAACAACCACGTTTTGAATTTCGTGGAGACGTTATGCTTGGTGTTTCAAATGCTTTTTTCATTTCTTACTTGATTTAGGGTGTTTCTTTGGTAATAGGTCGTAATCTGTCGTGTATTTGGCGTTCTGAGGTCTTCCGTTCTTCAGTAGGTATATGTAAGCGTTTACTCTCGCTTGACCCCACTGCTCGGCTGACTTTACCATAGGACTGTGTGATGTTTGAAATGCACCAACACCACGCTGATATACAGACTTGAGCTGACCTACAGTAGTTCCGTAACCGAGTTTAGATTTATACTTCTCGTTAAAGTCACCTGCTTTTTTCTGTAATGACTTTAACACTCTGGCTGGAACAGATACTCCCCTTCCTTTCCCAGCAGCTCCTTTTGGATTGCGTTTGCTACCTCTTTTTGGAGAAGGATTTTTAGTATCGGAATTTGGTGCTTTCGGGCTTCTAACAATTCTTCCTTTGTCATCGTATTTTGCTAATTTATGTTCTTTGCAAGGCATATACCAAGTCTGCCCATTTACATCGTGCTCGTGGTAACCTTCGCAACCAATATCCTTTGCAATCTTTAATGCTTCTTCTTTTGTGTCGTAGGCGAGTCTTCCGTCAATCTCTTTGGTAGATAAATCTATTTTAGATTCCTGAGAGTTTATCTCGTCAAGTTTACTTTCTGCCCAACGGATTCCCTCTTCGCCTCCCCAAGCATCCCACAGAAGACCACCACAACCTTTATTGTATGGTTCGTCTTTTCTTTTCTCAAATCTATTGTAAGATGCCATCTCTGATATTAAACAGCGAGATAATGGTTTTCCATCAACCAATAATTTAGCGAATTGCCACGCTTGAGGCGTTCCGCATCTTGGTTTATTGCTATCATAGTATGCAAGAGCTTGTTTAGCGTTTTTTCTAGCAGCAGCAGGGTAATCTTTGTATGTTTTATCGTATAAACCAAGTTCAAGCTCTTCAGATAGCTCGTGACAGTCACAATTAAGGTCTAATTCACCTAATTGGCGTAGTTTAGACCTACTCCAAGACAATCCTGCCTTACCACCCCATAAAAGGTATGAAATTGTGCCACAAGCCTTAGAATCGCTTGGGTCATAGTATTCAGCAGCTCTTGATAAGTAAGAATACATCCTCTTTATCGTGGACACACTGAGTTTTTCACCTCTACTAAGCTGCTGTGCTCTTATTTTCCCCACAGAGGTGGCGCACTTATTGTTTACCTTCTTATTTAGCTCAATACCACGCTTTGCGTTGTTTCTAACGCCACTTCCGTAGTCTCCGTATGTAGCTAATTCGTATTTATCGCCAAGAATTACGTTAGCAACCTCTAAAAGTATTTGTTTAGCTTCGTTTTCCTCTTCAAGTTGCTCTATTTGAGACATAGCAACCTCATCAGTGAAGTAACCTTCAATAGAGAATCCTTTTACTTTACCAGATTTAACATAATCATCCCAAACTTCCTCATTATTAACCTTCATAGACACCATCCAAGTACCTACAGGCATATCTAAACCGTATTTACGGCTCTTGTCGTGTACTTTATCCTCTACAATCCACGATTCTACCACAGACAAACCGTTAAGCTCTGCTTGGTGCTCTAAAGTGCTTTTATTTTGATTACCACGCATCAAAAATAGCTCTGACGCTTTGCGAACAGTATCTTCTGAGAAGTAAATGTAGTATTCATCCTCGCCATTACGTCTGTAGATGTTCTTATTAGGGATTAGTGCTGCACCCATAAGAATCTTCTTCTCTTTATCTACTTCGGCAAGTTTTACTTCTTTTTCTTCGGATAGGGCGATAAAATGCTCTTCTATCGCTGGTTTCTCTACTATTGAAATGGCATCTATGCCAGAGAACAATCCTTCTTCGTCTATAAAAAGTTCTATAATTCTCATACTATTAAATTAACCGAATGATGCGGTGTTTGTTATGTTTCTATCAAGTTCTTGTTGTGTGGATATATCTTTACCTACTACAAATGCTTTTACTGGTTTCTCTTGCTGAGTTGTTACAGCTTGTGCTAACTGAGATGTCTGAGATGCGCCAACAACATTAAAGTCTGGTGCTTGAAGTGACGTAGCACCTTGACCACCTCCGCCTTTTTCTTTGGGAACTTTAACGCTTCTTATCTGCTTTACCTGAGCTAAACCTCTCGCTATAGCTGCCGCAGCCGCAATGGCACCCCTAACAGGTGAGTCTGGTAAAGCTATAGGCTTAAATTGTGATTCAAAAGCAGATTGTGCAGTTTGATATGTAGAAATAAGAGTTGATGCTATAGCTAAAGCCTTTCCTTCTCCAGTAGATTTACCAGCTAATTCTGCAAATGCACCTAAAGCATCTCCTGTAACCCTCAAGCCTTCTCTTTTAGCAAAAGCTTCTGCTTCCGCTATTTTTATTCTTTTCATTGACAAGTCTTGTTCTACTTGCGTTAATTGCTCTTGAAGCTGAATTTGAGTTTGCTGGTCATTCATTAAGCCACCCATAAATGTAGCTCTAAATGCCATTTCACCTTCCAATCTTTGTTTCTGTTGCTCTAATCTTTCAGTATCTAAGTCAAATAATTTTCTTGCTCTTCTACCTTCATTACCTATATCTGCCGTCTCTTCAAGTAGTTCAAGCTCTGCAAATTCAGCGTCATTTTTTACTTTATTATCATATCTTTCTTTAGCAAAATCATTTTGCATCTGAAGTAGCTTTGTATTAGTCTCAGCGTTTATTCTTATTATGTATTGATTAAGCTCAGTTTCAGAGTTTCTTATAGCCTCTTCACTTAATCTTGTAGCTTCAATAATAGCGTCTTGGTCTTTAGTTCTTCTTTTGAACGCATCTAATCTCCTTCTTTCGTCTTCAACAAACTCTTTTTGCTTTATCCTAGCCCTTTCTTTTATTCCTTCGGACTCTATTCTCAGAAGAGCTTCTTCATTTTTTATTATAGATTTTAGCTCCCTTTCTCTTGATTGCTGTCTTTCTTTCTCGAAGTCTAAATCACCAGCTTTGTAAGCTGCGTTTCTTTTTGCTCTCGACCTTGCGCCTTTTTCATTTAACTCAATTTCAAGGTCAACAAATTTCATAAGAGAATCTATATCTTCATCTCTAGATTTAATGTTTCTATCTCTTTGATTGATAGTTGCCAAAATATCTTTCTCTCTTGCAGTAAAATTCCTCATAATGAGTTCATTTTCCCTCCGCAAAGCGTTTTCACTTACTGTAAGACCTTTCTCATCTGCTTGAATTAAATTACTTTCCTCTCGTAATTTATTTAGTTTTTGTTGCAGTTCAATGGCTTCCTCCTCTGTTGAATTTAATTCTTTCAAACTAAGGTCTGCATCAATAGTAATTTGGACTTGCTCTGATGCCAATGATTGTATCTTTTGCTTGGCAGCCTCAGATTGAGCTAATCTAATTATAGATTCTCTGTATAAGTCGGTAACTCTTGTCGCCTCTTTAGTTTGGGCAGCGACATCCTCAAGAGTTAATTCAGCGTTCTTTAAACTCTGAACATATTCTGGGAACTCTTCATTTAATAAATGTATAGCTTCAGCCTGCTCCTCTTGTGATTTATTAGAGTCCTGAAGTGTCCTTATGTACATTTCAAAATTACCAGCAGTACTTTCGACAGTAGAGCCAGCATCAGACATAGTTTCTTTTATAAGCTGGCTTCCTTTTACAAGTCTTAGAAATCCTTTGTAAAGGTCATCTCCAAAAGTAATTAATAACTGAATACCAATCAGAAGGGCAGCTTGAGCTGTGAACAAACCTTTTAAAGCTCCAGCAAAAGAACCTGTAGCTTTTGCATTTAGCTGAACTAAGTTTACTAACTGAGACAAGTTGTTTGCAATCGCAGTAAACCCAAAACTTGCATCGGAGGCGAGTCGGCTGGTTTCCATTATGATTGCGTTATTCAAGCCAGATGTGGCTCTCATATTATCTGTAGCTGCTGCGGCGGCGTTTGCTGCGGCTGCTTTGGCAGTTAAGTCTTTGTCAAGTTTTTTGGCTGCTAAAGATAATTGCTTATCAGCTACAATAGCTTTCTGCTCAGCAGCAGTTAATTTATCAAAATTATCTTTTGTTACCTTTAGAGCCTTGTTGGTGTTTTTTGACTCTCTTTCGTTTACCTGTATAGATATTATTATTTTTTGCTCAGCCATTTCTGTATGATTTTGATTTTCTAACTCTTGTTAAAATTTCTGATGTCTCTTCCCAGTTTTTAGGTGCTTTATACAATCCTTTAGCTATATCTACGTTATGAGATACGCCATACCAATCAGAAAGTTGCAATAAATCTATAATATCTTTTATCATAATACGTTCAGTAGTTCTAGTTTAGACTCTCCTGTTTTAAGGTTTGTGTCTATTGAATTTATAGTAAATACTTTGTCGCCAATCTGAAATCTATCGTTTAGCCTATAATTAAGTAACACACTATTCGGTAAATGTGCCGTTAGCTTAAATATACGTTTCTTTGCATTGAATGCATCTTCTATGTATGTTTTATAAAAATCACTGAAAAGTGTATTTGAATCCGCACCATAATCAAATCTTGTATATTCATCTACCTCTGCATCGAAGTTCAATGTAAATGTTGGTGGTCTATATAGTACATAGCTTTTCCCGTAAGTTCCAGCAGGAAATATATCGTTATCAAGCTCAAGTGTGTCGTCGTCAATAACTGATACAACTTTAGCAAACAAGCTGTCTGTTGTATTAAGGACTATATCGTTTGGGTCAACACTTGGAATAAAGTCTCCACTTGGGTGATAAAGTCTGAAAGAAGTTGCTATGTAACTATTGCTCCCAGACCTCAATGGTGTAGTTTGAGTTGTAGCCCTCTCTACGGCATTTGCAGGCATCCAGTATCTTGACGCAAAAGTATGAGTAGAACCATTCATCCAAGAAATATAATTAGATGACGGTAAACTAAATGACCTTCCGTAAAATAAGATAGGCTTTGTTAAAACAGAATCGTAATTTCCAGAAGGAGGGTCTGTTTCGGCATCAGGTTTAAAATTATCTCCAGCAGAATATCCCCACATAATTCTTGTTATGTCGCCTGTATTATCATCAAATAATCTTTCGTATTTTAGGTGCTCAAATGGAACTTCAACCTTATATGGCTTACCTCTATCTACACCATCTGGATTAAATGTTGTGTCGCCAAACACCTCATTAAATTTTTCTTTATGATTTAACATCAATAAAGTTTTAGGCTCTTGATATTTAAAATCTATTTCGCTAAACGGAATAGTTGATTCAATATCTGTATTTGAAGAGTCAATATATTTAGTTATATCAAATATCTTTGGGTTATCATCATAAAATTCATCAAGAGGCAACACCCTTATCTTACCAAAATCAGCGTCATTTTCGTTATCTATATAATATGCAGTTAGATTGAATAACTTAAATAATCCAGTCATAAAATCATACACTTTCATTTTAGGTATTCTTTCTGTAGGAATTATTTGTACTATTGGAGATATTGTTGATGGGGTGTATGTACCAGTGTAGGTGTCCGTAAGTACGTTACCTCTATTTTGTCTTATCTCTTCTTTAATCTCTAATGTAGATGTTGCTACAAAGCCAGTGTTTGCTGTTAATACAAACTTAATAGCATAAGACCTACTCTCCTGTCCGCCCAAATTAAACACCAATGATTGACTTCCTTCTTGGTCATCAAATGTTTGTAATAATTCATTGTTATTATTTTCATCAAACATTTCAACTTTATATTTATATGCAGATGATGTGGTTATGTTTAGCGTGAAAATAAACCTATTGTGTTTTGGTGGAATTGTATCAGGTATTCCCATTTTAGTCACATTAATAATACTATTCGTTAAATCACCAGAATCACTTAGATAAAAAGTATTATTGGGAATCATATTAGCAAGTGTAGTTCCAGATGTATGTGTAAATCCGCTTAATATGTTCTCGGCATCCTCACTTGAAGCACCTATTACGCCCTTTTCTCTACTTAACCACATAAACAGACCATTGTCACTCGAAAGAGTACCTCTAAATGCACCCGAACCTTTTGTGTCTTTAAAGAAGTCTGTTGTGAATTCTATTCCATATTTATTTTCTATAGCTTCTATAACAAATGCTAAATCTACAGCAGGTTTTAAATCTGTGTATCTAAGACCGATAGCGTGAGTTCCACCTCCAGACTGATAATCTAAGTTTCCAGATAATGTATTTGAATCATTATTTGACGAATCATAATACAATCTTTTTTCTGGAGTTATGAGTGGATATATAATGGCATCCGATTTTGTTACTCCATCAACAGTAAAATTTTTACCAAACTTAAATCCATTAAAAACTTCTGTATTATTCCAATCGTGAGTAAAATTATTTAACCAAGTCAAGGACTCTAATTCATCATCACCAAATAAATCTTTTAAGCTAACTGTATTGCCGAAGAATGTTACGTTGTAAGAATATGCTTTATTATTCTTCATCTTTACACCATTCAGGAATATCTTTCCTCTTCTAAATGGTATGTAATTTATTTCTAATACAGCTTCTACTTTCTTTCGAGCATCAAATGCACCCTCAGATATAAAGTAGTTGTAAAAGTGTTTAAATATCTTATTGTTCTTTTTAGAAGCAGGTAGAGTGAATGACTGAGAGAAATCAGTAAATACTTTAGATATATCACGAACATCTTGTATTTTAGATGTAACAGAGATTGTTTCATCCTCAAACAAGTCCACTTGCTGAAATACATTGTCAGCATCTTTTATATATAGTATAACCTTATTCATTATCGAATAGTGTTTATCTTATCAAACGCAAAGTCAAATTCTACTGTGTAGTTTACGAGTTTGTCGTTAGTTCTGGTTTTGAATTGTAACGACTGTGTTTTCGGGCGCAAAGGTAATACCTCTTCGGTGTCAGTTAGTCTTGTCATCCATACTTGCTCTGATAGCATAAGTTGCCTGAATACTTCGTTGAATGATTCATCTATATATCCAGTGTTCATTGTAATGCTTTCTGTGCCTACTAAATCTAATACTCTGTTCTGGTGTGCTGTAGTGTCATAAGTTGGCGTAGAAGAGAAATCCATTACAGAGGCTTTGTAATCGTTTGACTGTACGTTTATTGAATTCAAACTTTTCTTGTCGAACCACAAATCCTGTAGTGCTCCATATTTATTTACAAAGGTAACTCTGATTGGGTCGTATATAGAGCAGTCGAGTGTTCTTACTTTTATAACGTGAGCTGAAGTACCAGCAGAGGTATCGTAGCTAACTACAATCTCATCTACTTCACCTATATCTAATAAAGATAAGAAGTCTCTTAGGCACTTAGAAGATTCAAGTGTACCCCCATCCTCCAACACTCTTTCTTCGTATGTGGCGTTATCTGAGTTTCCTGATACAGATATGTATTGAATTTTTTGATTAGTGTTATCGCTGTCAGATATTGTTTGACTTCTAACAATCGTTCCATTGTTATAATACGCCACGCTATTAGTATCTTCTGCAAACACAGGTACATTTATGTTACCATCGTTTGGGCGATATATAATTAAGTTAGATTGAAAAAGTGAACGGCTTGGTTCAGGATTTACACCCTCTTCAAAGTAACCATAACCATCTACAGCTACAAATTGATTTGTATAATTACTTGGTAATACTGTAGGTGACGATATTGCAGTTCCATCAGATTCTGCTGCACTTATCACAGCATTAGCCCATACACAATAGCTGTCATACTCTCCATCATATTTAACGTCAATATAATCTCTTATAAGCTCTGATATCTCAAATACAACTTGGTTGTTGTTTTCAAGCTCTGATTTAGTTATAGTGTATTTTAAATCCGCAGCATCAGGCGTTACATCTTTTGCGCCCTCATATATGTAGAGTTCAAGTGTAGCAGTTGCAAGTGAACTATCTGACACTTTTATGTAAAACGGACTCCTTGTGTTTATTATTTGTGCCATCCTATCTTTTCAGTTTATAAGTGTTTCCCTTTTTAATATAACCAATACTTATCATAAATGTATCTAAGTCCTCCATAATATCTGACTTCAGAGGTTCTCCTATTGAATCTTTTATTTCTTTAAGAGCTCTTTCTACAACTTCACCTATAAAGTTAGCTGGTTGTATTCCCCTCATATTCATTCTCCTTCCAATTAGATGCGCAATAGAGTTGAAATTATTCTCTGTTCTTGGTAGTTCCTTTCCTGCTAAATCCCTTAGTTTTACTGGCTTTTGTTTTAACCAATTTTTTATAGCACCAATATTAGGGAAGAATGGTTCAGTTCCTTTATCTACTGATTCTAAATATGAGTTTCCGAGAAGATTAAGAGTCATTCCGTTATCCTCAGTCGCTACATTTAATGAATTACCTCCTGCTCCGCTTGATTCAACATTAGAATTTATTTTAGGTTCTATAATGTAGCTTTTTTCGTGGGGTCTTGTTCTTGTCTTTTGATATGACTCAATAAAATACTTAATGAGTTCGTTTTGAGCAAACCCCTTTAAAAATGCTTTAGTATTTTTGAGTTCTATATCCATTATCTACAAGCGTCTCCTGTTGCGTTAATAAGCTGCATATCCGTATTGGCGGTCTCTATAACTAAATCCATACTCCAACCAGCCAGTAGATTCTCAAACCTATCTTCAAACTGAGTGGCAGTTGCGTCAGACACAAGTTGGTATTTGTCGGTATATAAGTCGCCTCTACGCAAAGACGATTGCAATCCATTGATTACTGTAAGCTGAGTGTTAAATACATCGTGCTTGTTATCTAATCCTCTGTATGGCGTGGAGGTAGCAGCTAACTTATCATCTTTACTCTCGTTTACGATATCCATACAAATCACTTGCAAAGAGAACGTCATTATGTGCTCAGAGAAAGTTACGTTCTGTATATTAATATGCGCCAATGGGAATATAGTTTGCTTGGACAAGTCCACTTTAAATATATCGCCAAACGTAACAGTATTGACAGATGGGCTACCATCAAGGTATGTATTTAGTTTATCTACTAAGTCGTAATATGCTTTCATCGTTTATATGCTTTCTTAATCATCATAGCTTCTAATTCGTTTTTCTCTTTCTCAAATGTTAGGTAGGTGAGGCATTGGAAGAGTGGACTTTTGGTAACCTCATTGAATTTAAGGACATCCCCTCCAGCAAGTGCGTAAATTGATTGATACCAACCCCACTTTGAGCCAAAGTTTGCTTGAGCAGATAAGTCTGTTCCTCCGTCAGATTTTTCTGTATATAGGTCGGAATAGCTTTCAGTAACTCCATCCCTAAATCGTAAAAAAAAACCATAGAACTCATTGCTACATCGAGTGGCATCTCTTTCATTAGTTCAGATACCTCATCACTTGGTTCGTATGGCGCAACCGTATATTTATCTTTACTACGGAAGTTGACTGGTCTATACAGCACTGCCATAGCTTTGTGCATCGTTTGCCAATCCACTATGTTATTTTCTACATCAATATACTCGCCAAGAGATATACGCTCTAAGTTTGGTATAAAGCCCATATCCACGCTAAGTAGCTTAAAGTGGCGTATAATGTCAGGTTTCTCTTCAAACGCCTTGTTAATGATTGTGAGTACCTTTTCCGCCTCACCTAAAGGAATCTTCAATACGTCTTTGAAGTCAACATCACAGAATATCTCAATAATCTTCATATTGATAAACTCTGCTGCGTTATCATCATCTTTGTTCTGGTCAAGTATCTTTAAATACTTTTGATACTGACCGAGTGTTATATCTGAAAGTGCGTCTGGAACGGATAGTTCTATTTTTACGTTATTCGCCATATTAAATTAACTTATGTTTCTATTAGTGTTCGCCCAACTGTCTGTATGGCACAATATATAATACATTAGTATAGTAAAGTACATTGTATTATATATAGTACATTGTATAGTAGAGTACATTGTACAGTGTAAAAATAATATATATACATTGTATTCTACTATACATTGTATTATACTGAAACCTTATTCTCGTTGTAAAAATGTCTGTATAACTCCCATACTTTATCAGACCATTCGGTCTTATCGTACAGCTTAGGCGAAATAACCTTATTTACGCCATTATCAATTACTATTTGATACTGTGTGGCAGATGGGATTGGGTAGATTCTTATATTTCTTTCTATACACCACTTGAATGCTTTTAGTGATTCGGCGTGATTCTGTAGATTGATTGTTTTTTTCTTGCGCTTTGCCATAATACAAATATACTAAATACCTATTAGATTCACAAGGGTATTGAATTCAGTTGGCAGATGGAGATTGAGGTATGTGTAGAGTTGAGATGTATTAGTCTGTCGGTCTGTTTGTCTGTCAGAGTTATCTATAAAACGCTCATAAAAGCATTTTAAGGCACATTTAACGGCTTTATTTTATTTTGTGGTATGTTGGTATGGTTGGACAGGAGAAACGACAGGAGAGGACAGAAAAAGCACCTTATTTGAATGTTATCTGTACATCCTGATTTGATTAACCGCCTGACAATAAACACTATAATAATATTATGTTAAATTGTATAGGTATTAAAAAACCCTCCGAAGAGGGTAAAAACCTAATGAAAAATTATTTTATTTTTAATTTATGGGCTGATAAATGCAAGTTGGCTCGTGATTACCATCCTTATATGAATGTATGACAATCTCATCACACCAGCCGACGCCCTTAATATAAACTGCATTTTGTCTGCGATCCTTCTTCCATTTCTGGAGGTGTTCAAATTGTATTTTGTTTGCCATCGTTTCTACTCTTTATCAATTATGTAAGTATCATTTATTTTGCTGTAAACTTGTCGCCAAATTTCTTTGGGAACTTCAGCCCTTTCCATTGATTCAAGAATACCAGTCGCCAAGCCATTACACGCCTCCTCTAATATCTTGCCCGAATCGTTGGCAATTTCCGCCCAATCTTCAATCGTTCTTTCCATCAGTTTAGGTTTGTTAGTTTATATTCTCCCTCTTTTATTTTCTGCCTCGTTTCTTCTGTGTACTCATTCAAAAACTCATTCCGATATTTTGAAGTGGTTCGGGAATAATGCCAGTATTTTTTATCGAGTTGCGTCTTTCCGTTGTTAGGTTTGAACGCTATGATACTACGGTAACTCTGAAAATATACGCCTTTATCGGTATATATTTTGAAGTGGTTCGCAATGGGGTTGCCTGTTCGTGGGCTTGTCATTTGACGTACTTTTATTTTTCTCATTTGTTTAGGTATTAAAAATTAGTTGGAATAATACATAGAAGGGAACAAACACCGCCATAAAAATGACGGCTTTGTTTGTCCACTTGTCAAGCATTTCAAATGCTCGTTTGATTTTCTCGTTTTCCATTCTCAAAAATTGAATGATACTTCGTTGATATTTCGTAGGATTACAATAATACCGCCGAACGTGATGAAACTATAAATACTAAGAATTGAATAAAATACCATTTTTTCAACTCGATTGCGTTTTGTGTTTTGTGTTTTCATTTTCTCCGTTTTAATGAATGAGCGAAAGGAGAATTTTTTTTTACTGACTCTGTTTGCGATGTCAAACCCTTCTTTACTCATTCGGTTTTTATATTGTTTTATTATTACATTACAAATATACACAAAAAAGTTAATAACCCAAACAAAAACAAACTTTTTTTTTAGTTTATACACATTCTAAATAAGGGGGTTATTTATATATACTAAATGAACGGGCGCGCGTTATATACGACAATTTTACAACATATCCAAACATTTATACAATTTAGAACCAATCTAAATAGTATGCAACTGACCGAATCTGTTACCTATTGAATTGCGCACCGACTGAATCTATTATGTATTAAATTCACAGGATACGCAACTCAACAGGGTATTGAATTTACTATTCAAATCTCTCTGACTTTTACTTTGTCTTTTGTCAAAACATATTCAAATTCTTGATTGCAATCATTACCAAACGGAACAATCCCCCAACCTGTTGTCTCGCTCATATCTAAATTATAGATATTACCTTCTCTTTGTGCGAATCGCAACACCTGAGCGAATTTATATTCTGGGTCGTGTCCTCTTTTCTTATTGAACATATCATTGAAATCATTGAGCCATTTCTCCATAGCATCTGGATATCCATCCCAATGTTTGTAAATCTTAGCGTAGTTTACGCCCTCTATCTCTATTGTGCATCTTGTTGCCATATCTTTTATATTTATTTATTATTATTATACAATGATTATCCTTACACAATGATTATCCTTGCGTCTGAATATGATTATCCTGTACTTCACGGATGAACACCCTGTGTTTCTGAATATCCACATCATACTTCTGACAAATTAGTTTTAATAGTTCTACTTTGTCGCTAGCGTTAAATACCGCACTGGTATTTGCCAGACTTGGAATGTTTACTTTAAATCTTTTCATTTACTATATTTTTAAGTTCTTCTATTTTCTCTTTATCTTGTTTCTCCTTCTGTTCAAACGCCACCTCAATTATATTCGGCAACCAGTCGACAATAGTGTGTGGATCGAACGTAATTGAGTTATACTCGTTGGACAAGCATACGCCGTCATCATCTGCGTGGAGCGTAGTTATCTCATCTATATATATCCATTTGTGTTCCATATTACATATATCTTAAATCAGTTTCACATTTTATATTCGCATCGTAATTAATACCAGCCAGAAGTAACTCGGCAATATCCTCAACATCGTTATCGTAATCAATTTCTTGATAGTCTTCATCCAATATCTCAATATCGTCAAAACCATAACCACCCTCATAATAAATACATTTAGCGACATAAACTACATCTTTGTATTTAAATTGAGTCTCAAGAAAAACAGAATAAGCCTCTGCCCATTCGCTTAAGTGTTCAAAATCTAACTTCATTGTTTCCTTATTTGTTCTCATATTATTTATATTTAAAAACTATGTTCAATTTTACCTTGCTTGACTGCCTCCTCAATCTCATCTTTGTAAGAAGAAATCGCCTCGCAATAATTCAGCAAATCCTCCAATCCGTTCACTTCGTACATACTTGACAAATCGTGAATCTCATTGTCCTGAATCGCATTCAAGCAATCCTTTAAATCTCTTGCCGTATTTTCAAATCGGCAGTAACTCATATTTCCCATATTATTTATATTCTAAATTATTAAGAATTAACTTATGAATTATATTGTCAATTTCATTGTGGTATTCGTTATGGTTTTCTGCCGTATCTCGATACACTACTTCCTTTTCATTTTGTAAAGCTATTCTTATTATCTTCGCTTGTTCATTTGTGATATTTAGTATCATATTATTTATATTTAAAATTGTTAAGCAAACATAAGTAGGTTATTTCATTTGAATGTTAAGGCAATGTTAAGGAATCGTTAAATCCTATCTTCAATTTGAACGATAAATCCCCTGTCGATGTAATCATTAATGCAATCGTTTAGTCTCTCGTGATGAAACCAACTCTCACTAACCATATATTGAGGAGAACTAAATCGGTAGTGTTTTCCGTTTTCAGTCTTCGTCAAATGAATAACAGGTTTTTCGGTTTTCTCAATCATCTCATTCAATTTGCTTGTAAGGATATTTTCAACCCTTGAATAATCTTTTTTCATTTTATTCTGTTTTAATTATTTCAATGAACTTTTGTACCTTATGTACAACACAAATGTACGAACCCAATGTTAACTGAATGTTAAGCTAATGTTAACAAATTGTTAAGTTTCATTTGAATCTCATTACAAACATAGACAGAAATTTATTTCCTAATGTTACCTTAATATTAAGAAATTGTATTATATTTGTAAAAGAAATACTTATAGTTTTTTCATTTTATTGGTTTAAAATTGGAAGATACCCTGTCGAAAGATAGGGTATTTTTTTTGTACCTATTAAATTCACAGATATGAAACAAAACAATACAGGGGGTGTTAAATTCACAGGAGATTATTTTGATGAGGCAATAGATTATGTACAAGAAAAAGAAAAGACCCCTATTGAATTCACAGAGACCCCTATTGAATTCACAAGAAAGCAAACACCTGTTTACAGTGGGGTGCTTAATTATTTCCCTGATGCGATAAGAGAAGTAGCTCAATGTTCTTTTATGGGAAACCATCAACACAATCCAGATAAACCCCTGCACTGGGATAGAAGTAAATCTGGCGATGAATTAGATGCACTTACTCGTCATTTACTTGAGGCAGGTACGATAGATACAGACGGTGTGCGCCATTCAGCTAAAGTAGCGTGGAGGGCTCTTGCTAATCTACAGAAAGAGATAGAGAAGGATAGAAGCTCAAATTAGGGCGTTTAAATTCACAAAGGTATCTGAGTATCACTTGAGCGGAGAAGTGCTCTAAAACCCCAAAATGCAAGGCTTAAAACGCCTGTTATCACTTTATAACATACATACCTTTTGGAATACTGCGAGTAAGTAGGTATTGAATTGCATATCTCGAGCCGTCAATGCTGTGATTCCAATTATCCTGTGGAATACTACCCTTTAGCTTCCAAGCATAATTATTGAACTCCTTAATTGTATTGATAGATTCTTTATCTATAATAATATCGTAGTCTTGCATTAGAGCGATTCCTGTCAATATACTACCCTTCTTCTTTATCGTTGGCGTTATATTAAGTCCTTTAGTCTTTAATTCGCTTATCAGTCGAGGTTCACTGTTATCGCACACTATAAGCTGTTTTCCTGCGATTCTACGGCACATCTCAAATATGTTGGAGGTGGACATACCTGCCTTGTAGAAGTGCTCTCTAATCCATATTATTTTGCGTGTCTTGTCTATTGCAATTTCAGTTAATACTGAAGGGTCTGTTGAGAAACCAAAGTCGAGTCCAAAGATTGTGTCCTGATTGTTATCGAACTCTCCAATGCGCCAGTGGGTAAAGATAACTCCTTCAGCTCTATCTAACCAGCCACCTAATATCTGGTGCTTATATTTATCAGGGCGTCTGGTTCTCATATCTTCTACTTGCGCCACAAATGATTCAGACAAGTGTTTCTTATTATCTAAGTATGTAGTGTGTACATAATTTACATTCTCCTTCTCTCCATTGTGTCCATCAGGAATACCCCTGTTCTGAAAGAACCTCTGATATATCCAGTGTTCTTTTGTAGTAGGGTTTAAAATTAAGATACATCTATTCTGCGTACCCATCGCCCTTACAGAGTAATCTATCTTATCAAATGATTGTTCATCTGTAAGCTCCTCCGCCTCATCCAATACAAACGTAGTAACACCCTGAATGGACTTTAGCTTTGCAGTCTGGTCTCCACTGGCTGTTTTGATACCACTGAAGAATATACTACTCCCTGTAAGATTGTTTATAATTTCAGTCTTTGTGACAGTAAAGTTACCGCCAATACCCATAAGGTCTAACTTCTCCAGAAACTCTGGTATAATCGACATACTTGCCGAAGTCATTGTATATCGAGTAAAAAGTATCTTGTGTCCTTTTTCGTAAGTGAGTAATACTAAGAATGTATTTACCGCAAAAGACTTTCCGCTACCTCGCCCACCAGTACAGATATGGTATCTGGATGGAGACTTGAATAGCGAATGATACTTTGGATTAAGGTTAACATTCTTCATTCGTCAGTGATAGGTATAACACTACAGAATGAACACTGCTCCTCACATCTATCCCTACCTATCTCATATTCAACACAATCAAATCCCTTCTTCTCACTAAAGAACGGAGAGTAACTATTCTTTATCTTCTTTGCCATCGTCTTGTATTTCAGCGTCAATATCAATAGTCTTCTCTGGGTCTAAGAATGATATCACAGGAATGTTCACTTCCTGCTTTACATTCAAATCTTTTTGTTCTTTCGGTTTACCATACTTGTATTCCCACAAAAGGCGTAAGTGTGGGAAGGAATCTTTACTCATATTAGCAAGTGCTTCCCACGCTTTCTTCTCACTGCCAAAGGCACGCTTCATTGAACCAAGAGCGAAGTTCTTTATCTCCTCTTCTTTTGCTTTTGGAGGTCTTCCTTGACCCCTAGAAACACCTTTGGTTGCTCCGTTGTTTCTGCGCCCATCAGAATACTTGACGTGCTCTTCTTTTACTATAGTGGGTTGGTTTGTTTTCGGCTCTGGTTTCTTTGTAGTTGGTTTAGGTTTAGCTTTCGCTTCAGCTTCTTTACGTTTCTTCTCAGCTAACCACCTTTGTGTCTTGGTACTGATAACTCCCTGTTTCTTAAACTCTTGCTCGTCAGACATACACCATCTTTAATTAAAGTAACTACTTTTTCTCTTCGGTGTTTTCTTCTTTAGGTAGCTTCTCCATTATAGCCTGAATCATAATATACATTCTGGTCACTGCCTTCTCAAGTTGAGATATTCTTTGAGCCTGAGTTAGTTTCTTCTGTCTCATTCTGTAGCACTATATATTTTAGTTTTTTGATTAGGAATTTTAATTTCCTTCTTAGCAACCTCCACAAGCATACGGAGCTTTTGAGTTATCTGTTTTACCTTGTCTTCAGGTACGCCATCAATAACATCAGATATCTCCTTGCACTGTCTTATAATTATTTTTTGCGCCTTTACTTCAGATTCAAGCATTTTATTTCTTAAGTGAACATCTGCAATAATTTCATTCTGTAAGCTAATCTCTTTTGTGTATTCACTCATAACACAATGGAATCTATTACTTAACCAATCATCGTAACTAACAATATTGTCGAACTGGTTAATGCTATGTAATATAGTGGCGTGATTCTTTCCAAACATCCTACCTATTGCGGTGGCTGTATGTTTATGAAAACTCTTGAGAATTTTATACATAATCATTCGTGCATATACAACCTCTCTTTGTCTTGTTTCTTTCATTGGGTCTGCCTTGCAAACCTCTTGCGTAATGTCTCTTAATATATCAAAATCAGTATTCATCTAACTCTTGTTTAAATAGAACGTAAGCATTCGATAGCCCTTGACAAGCCTCATAGTTCTCCTCATCCTTGAAGTGCTGTAGCAGATACTTTAACTCATCCACTTTCAGCACTCCCATTCTGAGTGACAAAAGAATGTCGTTCTTATATTCTTCTATTAATAATTTATAATCGTCTTCAATCAAAGTGTGCCTCGAATAGTATAGTTGTGTAATTCATTCATTCCATTCTCTATCTCATCCGTATATACTTGAACTGCTCTCTCTACTAAACTTTCGCCTAAGTTATAAAATTCCTGCGAAACATCAAAGATTCCGATATCATAAGTTTCTTTGTTTATCGCCAGATAATATATATCTTTATAATCTACATCGAATAACTTGCTGTAGATATACGCCTGACACATATACTTATACTTCTTTGCGCTCCAGTGAAAATCATTCATATCACTACTGGTCGTCTTTAAATCAACCATACGCCCTGAACCTAAAGCATCAGCTTTACCTCTGAAGGGTTTACCAAACATCATACTCATTGATGGCACTTCTTTATCAGTACCCTCTAATAGTTCTCTGGCGTATTTATTATCGTGAATCGCTTGAGCCATATACATAGCTGAGTCGTGTTCTTTGATTGTATAACTCTCCAAGTTCTCGCTAAGTGCTTCTTTGAATGCTTTGGTGTTTCTACTCTGTACATCCACAAAGTTTAGCTTCTCAAACTTGTGAGGCTCTAAAACCGCCAAGTGAACGAGCCTCCCCTGCAAAAGCGCAGGGGTGTCGCTACGTTGTCTTAATGATTTTAAGTAAGCCTTTGGAGAATCCAAAAGTGTCTTTATCGAACTACTGCTAAGAGCGTACTTTCCTAAGTAGCCATAGTAGAACTCATCACTGTCCATTTCTTTGAGTATTTCATCGTATTGCCAGAACTTTCCATCCAGCGTCATTATTGTATGCTTCATATCCAAGTGTGTGGGTGAAAGTGATTGAATACACCCCATAGGGTTTTTCTCATTTCTTCTTTCTGTTGTTTATATTCATCTGAATTCATACGAGCTCTCTCTTCTTGAGCTTCGTAGTATTGGCGTTCCATATCTTCATAGAACGCTCTTGTTCTATCATCTCCAGCCTCTTGCTGCTGTCTCTCGACAAACTTGATAAACTCTTCTCCTGATTTTCCCATTATCGTATATATTTGATTGTGTATTTAATAAACTTCTCTATCCAGTTAAGGGCTTTCCTTAACGGTGTCTCTACTCCGTGATATATAACAAGGAGTATAGTTTCTAAGCAAAAGAACACAATGAGTGTTACAATCGCTACAGCTACTCGTAAAAGATTAAGGGGGTGTAATATAACTCTCTTTATAATCATTCGTACTTGATTTGAGTACAAATATATAAAAGAATTACTTAATAAACAAAATTGTTAATTACTTTTTGGGATTGAATTGGTCTTTGAAGATTGTCTGGCAAACACTGTAACGCTGGTCTCTATCTGGGAACTCCTCTCCCATCTTAGCGTTTCCCATACATCTTTGAATGAAGTCTTTGTTTTTCTCGTATTTCTTTGGTCGTAGTAGTGGCATACTAAAATAACTTAGTATTGAATTGTTGTTTCATTATAGCACTGTCTTCCGAAAGAAGGTAAACATCTTTATTTGTCTTTGCGCCATTCCACATAGTATTCTTTGGACAAGACAAACTTTCTTTACTTAAATCATTCAGTTCGTTTAGATAAAACATATAGCTACCTTTAGGGTCGCTAACAAAGTACAGCTTCACAATATCCTTATCAAGAGACATAAGTTTATCATACTTAAATACCTCTATCATTTTAGTCTCATAGTAAGTCTTTCTAAACTTCATTTCAACAACGCATTTGTTTCCTTTAGCCGTAGAGCCTTCAGCATCCCAATTAGACATACCTTCGCCAGTCCAGTTTAGATTCCAATCATACATAGTATTCATATAGAAGACAAACGCCTTCTCTAAATTATGTATTCTATTTATGTTATTGCTCATACTCTTTGTATATCTTATATAACTTGTCGTGAACACTACTTAGAAAACAGGGCGTACAATTTGTAGGTTTAGTGTTTTGATGGAGAACTCTGTTATATATACGAAGTAACTCCTTTTGCTGTACTGAACTTATTGTACTTGGTTTATCAGTGAAGTACATATCTAAATAGTTGTACTCGTCTTCAGTCAAACATTCTGGGTTAACATAGGGAAACATTTTATTTAGTGTCTGCTTTCTCTCTTCACATCCACAGTCCTCACCTAATATCCACTTGGCTACTTTATCTACGCCTGTAGCTTTAAATACTTTTTCTACAGTATCACCTAATCCTTTACTCTTTTGTACGCTTGTACTCTTCGTAGGCTTCTTCGAGCTTTTTCCTGATTTCTTTTTTTGCATTTGATAACGTATTAAAAATTGAACTCAATGTTATTTTGGTCTCACTTGATATATCTCTCATTGACATATCAGTCCTGTAATATAATTCAAACATCTTTCTGTCGTACCAATACCAAGTATCGATAACAGAATCAACATTGTTAAATACTTTTTCGAGGTGTTCTTTTTTACTCGCCTCCAGATACTTTGGCAACTCATACTCATTTACCATATAATCTTTAACCTCTTCTACAAAAGTTAGCTTATCTCCTTTAAGGTTTGAGTAATACAAATTCCTAAGTGTTATATAAACGTAAAAGGTGTTAATCTCATTCTCATTGTAGAGAATCTTCTTAGGCTCTTTAACATAGTCATAAATCCTAATGAACATCTCTTGAACAAGTTCGGAAGCCTCGTCATCACTGACTTTAAAGGACTTCGCCATATTCCACCAATCATCATATTTTTCAGCTAATTTATCTAATAGCTCGTTCTTCGTCATAATCTATAAGTAACAGGATTTGCTCTAACGAATTGCACACTGCGTAACTTCCACTCCATTTCAGTGAGAAGTCTAATTCGTCTTTGGTTAGTCTCTGTTGACTTTTAGATTTGTTTCCGTCTTTTAGTTCAATAAGGTAATTTGAATTCATATAACCTACTATGATATCAGGCGCACCTTTACCAAGTTGGTGTGTATGTAAAACAGATATACCTCGCTTTCTCAATTCCTGTACTATTTCTTTTTGATTCGCATCTACTCTTGCTTTCTTTCGCATCTCTTGGCATCAATATCATTAAAGGGCGTGTACCCATTAAAGTAATATCTCTGCTCTCTTACGTTGAAGTTTATGCCAGTAACGTCTTGTGGGATACCGACTAACTTCTGTTTCTTAATCTTTTGTGTTCCAAATATAACACTTGTATCTGAAAAATCCAAAGCCCTGTTTGGTCTCCATACATACGCCACGTTATCTGCCTTGTCAGCAAACGTACCTCCGCCCTTTATTTTATTGACATCAGGCTTGTAGTATCTGCCATCTTCAGTTTTTTGTGGCGTTACTTGATGCGCCACTAAATTCACACTTATATCATTTTCTATTGCAAACCTTTTTAGTTCAGACATAAATCTACTGATATATAAATCTTCTCTTTCGCCAGAAAACATCTTATGCTGAACTGTATTGTAGGGGTCAATGATTAGAGACCTGATACCTTTTTGACGCACTAAGAACTTAGCACGCTCAAAGATATTATCAAGAGTAAAGAACTTCTTAGGATAGATAACAAAGAAGTGTTTTTTAACAAACTCAATACCTTCTTTATATTCCTCTTCAGTCATCTGATGTGAGTAGTATGGGTCAGCACTTTTACCTATATACATCTCAATGATATCATTGAAGAAGTCTCTCATAGGCATATTTTCAGGTGTAAAGATTCCAAACTTCCAACCATCCCAATACGCCTTAACGGCAGCTAACTGGTTAAGAAATAAACTCTTCCCCTCATTTTGGTATCCTGTCCATATTGTAATCTCTTGCTTTCTCCAAGTCCACGCCTCATCTACGGCAGGAATGTAAGTAGTTGTACCCCTTTCCTGTCCATTGTGAAATCCATCTAACATAGATTCCATAACGTCTGTTACCTCAAACACACCCTCTAATTTAGGGTCTTGAGCCATTTTAAGCCTGTTTCTGAGGCTTTCTACGCCCTCCTGTAGGAGTACCTCATTGGCATCTTTAAATGGTCTTAAATCTACTATTTTACATTTATCTGCGCCAACTCGTCTAAGTAGTTCTCTTTCTAGTAATCTGCCGTTATCATCATTATCAGTGGCGATATATACTTTCTTAGCCTGTTCAAACACCTCGTAGCAATTAGAAATACACTCCAACTTCTTATCTATATTCTTATCTCCTACATTTGGCGCACCCATATTTACTGAAGTGTGAAAGTCAATACCAGTGACTTCCCAAGACAACGAATCTATCTCACCCTCACATATAACAATAGATTCAGAATCTTTTACTCTATCGTAATTGTAGATAATAGGTTTAGCATCTTTCGCCTGAGTGAATGTTTTACCATTTATACCTCTTGTCTTGTAGTTTACAAGTTCGTTATCCTTTAAATACGCAAATGCAATACTCTTGTTATCTTTAGTTGAAACAATCTTATTACTGTCAATCACTTTATCAGTGATGCCTCTATCGTTTAGGAATTTACGCCCTTCAGCAGTAAGACTCTTCATATTACTTTTACTTGGCGACTTATAAACTCTTTTAGGTTGTTCCATAATTACATATCCCTCTTTATCCTTTACTGTTCCTTTAAAGCCACACTTGTGGCAATTATACACTTCTTTCACCAGATTAATAGAAAGACAAGTATCTTTCCAATTCTCCTTACCTAAACTGGCGCATTTAGGACATCTAACCTTTTGCTCTACTCCGTTTCCCTTCGGTTGTATGCCTAAAGCTAAAAATTTTTGTTCAATCGTTTGCATATTAAAAAATAAATTTGTTTTTTATAAGTATATATAGTACAATGTATAGTTACTATACAATGTATAGTATATTTTATTTATCTACTATACAATGTATTCTACTATACATTGTACTAAGTATCATACGTTGTATCACAGAGGGAACGGTATTTCGGATTTATATAAATCTTACGTTCTTTACCATCATTCCCTACACTCTTAGTAACCCTTGTAACAAACTCTTTCTCCTCAAGTCTTGTAAGGATTCTGTAGAAAGTCCTGTCTTTAATATCAAGACTCTCGCATATATGTTTACTGGTGGCGTAACAGTACCCCGTCTTATTCGCCAGTGAGCAAACGTAACTAAATACAGCGTTCTCTTGTAGAGGTAAATCTAAGTCGCTCATAATTAATTTTATAAATTTAGGTCTCATAATAAAAAAAAGGGGAGGTGAACCTCCCCTGATTATTTTAGAAAGGCAGGTCACTATTCTCCTGCACGGCTTGTTTAACTGGAGCACTTGATTCGCCTTGAGGCTTCCAAGTGTTTACTTTTACGTTATGGGTCTTACCATACATCGGCTCTTTCTTAGGCTCGATAGTAAGTCTAACGTATCGTTCTCCGTTATATTCATACCAGTGGTCTCTTAGTTTACTCTCAGCTACGCTGAAGTTAATGCCACTGAAATTATCAGGCTTTGTGCCTGTTCCTACATAAATTGCTTGTTGATTATCCATATTTAAAAATTAAGCGTTTAATAATTGTTCTACTTTTTTACTTACTTTGTACTTCTTTCTAATGTCCTGAATAGACACTTTACCAGACTGTAATGCTGACTTGGCGTTATTAAACTTATCGCCACTATCAGGTAACCAAGCTAAAGCCTCGTTAACGGCATTTGTAGCCGTTTTACCGTGAGTATTAGTTGCATCTGAGTCTTTGGTATCGTCAATAAGAAATAAGCCGTTTAAAGCGTATTTCCGTGCATAAGATGAACTTGACCCAAATGATTGAGCGATGTCCATACCTTTCCTGTTAATGTCAATTCCAGCCTGAGCACTAACCTCAATAGTATCTTTACCATCAGTGATTTTTGCTGTAGCCGAAACCATCGGAGCTTGTGTAGTATCTACATAGTCCGATATAGTAAGAGCAAGTTTATGCTCTACTAATAGAGGTTTTACTGCCTCTAAGATGTCCTCACAACTTCTGTAATTATACTTACCGAAATTGTTTCTCTGATTCTTTGGTGCTTTCAGTCTCCCCTGAACATCCACCAGTTTCTCGTATATAGTCATAGGGCAAATGTAGTAATCCCAACTGACATATCCAAATTATATACAAAAAAAAGTGACAACCTTACAGGGTTGCCACTCTTCCGATTGAACAAAATCAAATATAAAGGACTAAACAGAGAAAAACTTTATATAACGCAAATATACCCTATTGAATTCACAAAGGGGTATTGAATTCATAAAAGTTATTAACGCCCTTGTCCACGATACTTTTTCTTATAACCCTTCTGACCTACAGAAGCGTTCTTAGAATGTACGTTTGGTCGTCTTACTTTACTCTTTCTTTTGTATGTACTAACTATCTTTCTTGCCATTGATTTTACCTTTTTCCCAAGTTCTTCCCACAAAGTACGCACCGTAAACAGTAACGAGGAGCGTTTGAAATATAGGGATATATTCCTTTTGTATAGAAAACTGTCCAATGTTGCCATCGGTAAATGCCAGTAGGGTAAACATCGCCGTAAGAAACACCATAATAAGCGGTCGTATATTCTTTGACAGGAACGAATCACTTTGCATATCCAGTCTCCAGCGTTCTGTAACTTGTGTTTGAGCATCATTATCTGCTTTTTCTAATAATTGTTGTATCTTTTGTTTTGCAGCAAGGCGTTCTTCATCAGTAGTTGTAACCTTGTCTATAACATCACCTATGTCTTTTATAAGACCACCAGTGATAAGTTGTAATATCTTTTTCATTAGTATGTCCAGATTACTTGTTCGGATTTATCTTCATCGTCTATGTCGATGTGTATAAAGTTATTGGCTATTCCGATACGAGTAATTCCGTACTCTATAAATAGGCGCACCAAGTGAAATCTATCTCTTGAGTTGGTACACGCCACATCACAAGCTAAACCTTTTAGATGACTTGAGTCAGGTGTCCCTCCAACCTTAGAATTGTGAGATTCCGTTCTGTAACCTGAAGTAATATGTATAGGTCTTCCGTAATGCTCACGAACCTCTTCAAGTATTTCAAGAAGTTCTTTACTCATTAACTGACCAGAGCCTTGTATATCTGGCGAGTCAAATTCGTGGTATTCAAAATATTTCATATTAACACAATCCGCAATGTATGCAAAATTCACACATAATTTATAATTTATCTATTACTTGTTGAATCTCTTGTAAGTCCACGTTTAATCTAAAACTAAGGTCAGCAGACCATTGTTTTACAGGTTTGTTCTTATGATAAATAATTACGATTGGTACAGTTTGCACTTGTTTCTGAAAGCTCTGACTCTGCTCTTCTAACCAAGCAAACTCAACTTCACATCCCATTAAATTATTAAGGTCTATATTGTGCTGTTTATTCCACTGTGTATTGACTTGTAATACTGTAATATCTGATTCATTAACCTCACCTAAATATGTAGGGCTAAATAGTAGGAACGCTAAGACAATTAAAGTTCTCATCTCAATTCATATACACGCTGCTCAATCAGTTCAAGTTTCTCAAAGTTCTTTTCTATCAGCTCACGATTATTCATAATCTCTGAACGGATGGCGTTATCTTTTAGGTCGTACTCTTGTCGAGAGATTACAGGTTCAGGTAACTCCATAGCTTCTTTTATTTGCGCCTTCAAGCTAAAGTAAAATGCCGTAGCCGTACTGATAGCCACTGCAAGTGATACAATAGTCTCTATTGACATACTAAACTTAGTATCTTTCGACAACTCTGACATCTTTCTATTCGTTAAAGTTCCAACCTGCAAACGTATGTACTCCGTTTCCTTCGACAGATATCTCCTTGCTTGACCATCCGTAAGGATAGCTTACAGTGCTTTCTCCATCTTCGTCAACTTCTGTAATCTCACTTGCTTTCCATAGTACGTCAACTGAATACATACCAGATGCCACACCCTCTGTCTCTACTTCACCATCATTATCGTATGTAGGTTCGGTAGTCCATAAATAACCGAGCTTTACAACTGTATGAGTGTGTGATGGACTTTGGTTCCCATCCTCATCGGTTACTGAAGGCAAAGCAGATATTCTTGTTTCAGCTTGACTTTGACTGTCAAATTCATATTTCTTAAATATATATCCCATTATAAAATAATTAAATTAACTTGTTAGTGTTTGTAATTCGCTATCGCTTAGTGCTTCGTTCCAAACTCGCATTTCGTAAATCTTACCATCAAAAGCGTTTGAAGTAGTGCTATTTTGTTGAGTAAATCTCATACTATCAATACCACTCATTGACTGAAAAACATAAGATGCATTTATGTTTTGCGAAACTCCATTGATATAAACCTTCATATCATCCTGTTTAAATCTTATTGCTATTTTTTGTCTAACAGCTTGGTCAATGTTCGCAATAGAAATAGCATCAGCAAAATCTAAACCATTTCTAAAAACTCTTATATTACCATCACTTCTATATTGTACGGCGTACCCATTTGTATAAGGCGAACCGCCATTATCACTTATAGAAATATATCTGTTTGTTCCATCTTCGGCAAAACCTTCTATATCTAAAAACCAACTTAATTCTGTATTACTAAATACATCAGAATTACCCGCATCAATAGCATAGTCATCTGACCTCGTTACACTTGACCCTTCTGTTGGTATATAGCTTGTTGCGTAGCTTGCTTGTTCTAATTGAAAGCCAAAAAGTAAAACATCTACACTTGTATCTGTGCTGCCGCCTCTTATTTCAACACCTGAATTATTTGTTGTTGCTGATGTATCAGTATATGTAAATCTTTGCCATTCTGTAGTAAGTGTAATCGTTTGTTTGTTTGTGCCATTAAAATGTACAGATATCGTCTGTGATGAACTTGTGTTTGATTTGGCGTAAAAACTTAACGTAGCACTTGCAGCACTCATAGTAATTGTATCTCTTAACCCTGCTCTATCAGACGATGTGCTACCACAAGTCGCAACCATTCTAATCGCATTAAGACTACCATCAGGCGAAGTTGCATAGTTATTTGTTACTGTTATAGAAGAAGTTCCTGTTGTAAAAGTTCCAAACCCACCCGTTCCGTAAAAATTACTGTATGGAAATTTATTTGTTGAGCTTGGCTCTAAGAGTAGATGCCCACTTGTGTTGTCTGTAAAGTCAATACGAGGTTTGCCACTTGGTACGCTTTTTATAAGTCCATCTTTGTTTACCCTTGTAGCTGTTGATGCCCTTGTAAAGTTAAATGGCAAAGGTTTAAAGTTATTGTTTTCGTCATTATACGCTAAGGCAAAGCCATCTTTAACTGCCCAACTACCATTACCCAATTTAAAAGTATTTGCCATTATTCTATTGTATATAATTGACCTGTTGCCATATCGTTAAAGCTATCCCAACTTGTAAGCGTTTCAAGTTCGCTGTCGGTTAGTGCTGTTTTGAAAGTTATCACTTGTTTTGATTTTCCGTGAAAAGATGCAGAAGCACCTGCATTAAAAGCAAGTGTATCTAAACCGCTTGGTGTAGTTCCACTACTATCTGTTCCTAACTCAAAACCATTAATCCATATAGCAAAATCATTTTGTTTGTACTTTACAGCAACCTTACTAAATTCTCTTGCATTTGCAGAAATAATAAATGCTGCTTGTGTTGAACCGCCATTTTGTATTAATCCACGAATTTCACTTGCACCTGCTGAATAAATCAAAACTCTGTTACTATTTGTTCCGTCAGATAATCCTAAATATATGTTAGTACTTGTTTCAAACCATTCTAATTCCCCAAACAAAACCCCTTCGCTGTCGTTAAACTCTGCACTTGTTCCTGAACCATTACAAACATCGGCTGATCGTGTTGCTGTACTTCCTGATGTTGGTATATATGAAGTTGCGTAGCTTCCCAACTCAACTTGTGAGCCAAAAATGAATATATCTTTATTATCATCGCCTGTCAAATAATTGCCAACCCTATATCTTATATATGAAGTTGTTGTGGTAGCTGTAAATTCTAATATACATCTATACCAACCATTACCGTAATTTATCATACTTGACGTACCACTACTTGTGCCTATTGTTCCGTTTTCAACATTATATTCTGCATACGATAATGGTGTAAAAGATGAATTGAAAGCAATTATCGAACCCTCTACAGAAGTATCTTTTGCTTTAAAGAAAATAGAAACATTATAGGTGCTACTTGTAGAAGTTGATAAAGTAAATTGTAACCTTTTATTACCTGTACCATTTTGTAAGGTACTTGCTGTTAAAGCTCCATTAGGCGATATAGTAGAATTTGCACTCACTGTGACATTATTTTTAGTCCAAACAGATTGAGTAAAATCTTCACTATAAGTAATTACATTTGTTCTACTTGGCTCTAAAAGTAAAGCAGGACAAACCTGTACTTCGCCATCAATTAAAGGGTAGTCTAAACGAGGTACGTTTGTAGCAACGCTTTCTATAAGTCCATCTTTGTTTAATCGTGTCGCTGTTGAACCTCTTGTGTGCGTAAAATCGCCATTGCCATTTGCAGGTAAAACGGAATATAGCTTACTCGCTTTAGTTCCACTTGGTATTAACGCCAAACTTGCTTTATCTAACATACTAACTTGTTAATTCTTGTAATTCAGCATCTGTAAGAGCTTCTTTAAATACTGCAAGGCATTTTACTTTTCCTTCAAAATCTTGATTACCATCTCCTCTATCAAATTGTAAAGTGTTTAAAGATAATGGCATTGTAGCGATTGTATCAGTTGCAACTTTAGTTCCGTTTATCCATAAAGCACAATCATTAACTTTATATTTAAAAGCTATTTTAAAGAAATTAGTAATTACAGGCGATATTATCTGTGTGAAGTTAACTTGAGTTGACCCATTAGACCTTAAAGAAAAATTTACTTGATTAGCTGTATTTCTAAATGAAAATTTTATTGAATTCGCAGTTGTGCCATCTGATATGGATAATTGCCTTCCTGAACCTGCTTCTTCTAAAAAAGCAGCAATCTCCGCATATAGCACACCCTCACTATCATTAAACAAGTCAGCATTTCCACTATTGTTTGCTACGTCAGCAGAGCGAGTTACTGTTGAACCGCTTGTTGGTATGTAGGAAGTTGCGAAATCTCCTTGTTCTACTTGA
>VTLG01002374.1_pt1 | contig 34713 bp, 55 predicted proteins | sample 4694571 | NCBI WGS metagenome assembly VTLG01 (sample SAMN12604809, study PRJNA352737) | marine metagenome | biome: ENVO:00000447; feature: ENVO:00000209|ENVO:00000569|ENVO:01000036; material: ENVO:00002151; isolation source: viral sequences binned using virsorter ...
AATGCCACCAAAATATTGTTGAATTGCATATATTTTAGTTTTTGCAAATGCACTCATTAAATCAGCATCATTAATTGTAATAACTTTTTTCTTACCATCAACGAAGACTTGTATTTGATTGTCTTTTAATTCTGTCGGAGCTAAAGCTATATCACCAGATTCATCTACTATAGGCTTATGCTTTCTACCAGATACAGACCATTTTTCATTCTTATTTTCATTAAAGAAATTGTAAACCTCTATCAATGCTTTATTTTTTTCAGATAAGATAACAGATGATTCATAGTCTGTTATGGATTGTAGGAAAGGATTGTTAGCAAGAGTTGTTCTACCCTTTGCACCAATAATACCTTTGCTGGTAACACTAAACCCTTTTCCCGTAGTATAATTATATTCTACTTCTGAATCTAATAAACCTTTTAAAGGAACATAAAACTTCCATCTTTTAGTATACTCATCATATTCTTCTTTTGTAATTATGCCTACATCTAATCTCATTTTTAAAGATGGTTTTGTAATAGTTCTATAGAACTCTAATGCAAATTTATGGATACCAGAGCCACGATACACTTCCAATAACTCTTTTGCGACCTTATCTGTCATACCAGAAGCATATTGAAGTCTGTCTAGTTGTTTTTTTAACTTGTCATATGTTGCTGTTTCTTTATTAGTAGTTTTTAACTTGGCTTTAATTTCTTTTATTTTATCTTTATTTTTCTTTCTAAAATAATCGTTTCTTTCTAAAGAATGTTTAGCATATAAATACTCGCCAATCATTTCTATTACTGACAATTTAGATGATTTATGTTTGCTGTCTACTTTTATTTTAGCATCTCTTAGTCTTTTTAAAAATGATTTTTTACCATCTACTATATCTCTTTTAATTTTATCAATGGCTTCTGTGCCTATTCCTACAAAGTTTTCTAAGGCTTTAGATGGAGACCAGTCATCATCCTTAAATCCATATTTTCTTTCTACAAGTTTTAACCTACTTAAATTATCTATAAGTCTTAAAGAAAACCATTGTTTCCAAGTTGTGTCTGGTATTTGTATCTCTGAAGTATTATCAGAATCTATATCTTTTAGCTGGAATGATTCTTTAGAAAGAGCAGATTTTACTTGATTTGATTTAAAAACTACAACAACTTTGGAAGGGGCTAAATCAGTATTTCCAATCTGGTCAACAACATTATCAATAATAACACCATCGTACTTACCACTTTTAATAGCTTTTTCTAATCTATTTTGTACAAACCCCCACTTATTTCCTTTTCCATCTATATAATATGGGTTTTTAATATCTAAATAAGCTGGAATAATATTTCCACCGACTTGGTCGGCATATGTATTTGCAACATCTGGACTGTCTGTAAAATAATAACTATCCACTCCAGTAAATAACTTCATCATTTGAGAACCTTCAGTCATTTTTCCACTGCTTGGGTCTTGTGGTTCAAACTTATCAAATGCACTATTAGTTCCGTGATAGACAAGAAGTGGATTGCCATCAGCATCAAGTAGTTTAGTATCTTTTAATTCTTTTTCTTGCTTAGGACTTAGCTGGAATGATTCTTTAGTGTCAGTTGGAATGAACCCAACTAAGCTAGTTCTATTAAATTTAATAGCACTCTTATATTTAGGGTTGTTAAAATAATTTTTATTAGCATCTGTCCAGCTATCTAAAGTTTGAAGGGTGTTGTCTTTTCTGTCTTTAATTTCAAGATTTGTTACACCCATTTTTTTCCAAAAAACTTTTGCCTTTTTTTTGATATCTCTAATTACTAAACCATCTTTATATAATAGTTCGCTGTCTAATAATGAGTCAATAATCTTTGAGCCTAGACCTTTTTTCTTCCCACCTTTTTTAACTTCAATATCTATAAGTTCTGCAATTTTAGGTGGCACACCAGTTTGACCCTCTTCCCGAACAATTCTTACAGTTAGCTCTGCATCAAAACCTTTGCTTGGGTCTGATTCATCTGTAAGAACTTGAAAAATACCCCTTTCGGTAAAGTTCCCATCGTACTTAGGGTCGTTAGGTGTAGGTTTACTGGCACCACCCCACGACTGCTCTGAGAATGGTCCATAAAACTTTAATCCTCGCTTGTTATCTAATAAAGTATTAACAAGTGCATCGGGGGTGTCAAAGCCTATAGGCTCTAACTGGAATGATTCTTTAGTATCTTCTTGTTTGTCTTTTCTTCTAGTTGTTTGAGTCGGAACTTTATCGCTTTTAATATCTTTGGTCTGTTCTCCTTGGACAGCATCCCGGCTTCTTCCAGACTCTTTAGAGCCTTTAATGTTTTTAGGTGAGGTAAATTGCTCATAATATCCTTTCTTTTTAGCACGGTCTATAGCTATGTCTGTATAATTTAAACCTTTTTCTTGTTCACTTCCATGTTTTTTATATAAATCTTTTTCATAATACCAGAGGACTGCTTGAACTTGGTCTGGACCCCATTCGTAGCCAGTCGCTTCAGATAAGTCAATAACTAATTGATTAACAACCTCATCCATCATAGCTCGTTCTGGGTTACCTTTAGGACTTTCTTTTAACTTCCCTTTATTTTGACCACCTTCAATAAAAGGTGTACCCATCCACCTATTCCAAGTTCGTGTCCACCATAAGTCATAAACAGCTTCTTCGTGAATACCGTGTAGGTTTAATATATATCTGCCTATCTTAGGTCCAAATATAGAAGCACCATAATACTCTTTAGTTTTATCTTGGGTTAATATATGAGAGCCTTTACCCTTGTTTACATCTTTCACTTCTTGTGCTGGATGAAGACTAAAAATCCAATCCAAGGCTTGTTCCTTACCCATATCTTTTATAAGGTTGTCTAGTTTGACAAGCATTTCAGCGATGATTGGTCTTCTCATTCTAACTGGATTTCCATCAATATTTTCAGTTTCTATGAGTAAGTTACCCTTTTCATTTACAACAGTGTTAAAGGAGTTGTTATCTATATAGTGTCTAAGTATAGGAAGGGAAGCATTATAATTAGGGGTTAGCTTTGTTCCTAAGCTAGTTATACCCAAAATAATTTCAAACAATTCTTCTGTTCTAACATCTTCGGATATTTCTGGAATTTCAATACCGGCTATATCTTTTGATGTTTTAACCTTTTCTCTATACCATTCAAAGGAACCAGATAAATCAAACTCTGGATTTGATAACACCTCTACAATGTTTTCCATTCCTTTAAGTATTCCAGTGTCCACCTCTTGCCCACTAACAACCTTATCTTCTTTGACTATATCGGCTACCTCTTCAACTTTTCTTTTAGGGTCTAATTGGAATGACTCATCTTCAGTAGTTTCTACAGCTTCACCTTGTACAGTTCCAGTGCCGATAGTTCCAAGACCAGCCTCTTCATACATATTCCTTACATCATCTGGTAGCTTGTCTCTTTGTATATTAAAGATAGTATCAAAGGCTTGTTTGATTTTTCTAAACACAACTTCCATAGGCTTGTTTGCATAAAGACCTTGCTCAAAATAATATTTTTTACCCTCTTTTTCAAATAGTTCTTGAGGAGTTAATATAATTCCATCAGTGCCAACATTAATTAAATATTCATTATAGTAGTTATTCCAGACAGTTAAATTTTCTTCTGATAATCTTCTTTTAGCAGAACCAAAAAACTCCTCTACTACGGTATCTGCTTTAGCTCCTTTATATAGGTTTATAATAACCTTACCATTATCTTCTAATGTGCTTCCGAGAACACCAACAGATTCTTCACCTACCTTGCTAGGGTCTAAACCCTCGCCCTCAAAGAAAGCATCTATCTCTTCTTCAGACTTACCGTCTTGTCTTAATTGCTCCCTAGAAACCTCTCTTACCTCGTCTATAAAGTTGATAGCAGTCTTATCTTCAAATGCTTTAGGGTCGTTTTTAGCTAATTTCTCAGCCATATCTATTACTTCAGAGTCAAAGTTTCCTTTTTCCCTTTCTTCATTTATTTGTTTTCTAATATCAGAGTCCCACCAAGATTTATCAACGGTAGCTGTTTCATATGTGCTAGAAATTACTTTACCACCGATAGGTATCACAGAAAATGCACCAAGCTCTACTAAAAACTCTTGAGATGTCGGGAGTTTAAATTCATAATTAGGGTTATCAAAATCTTCTACAACTCCTAAGTCATTTAATTTTTTAGCAACAGATAAAGATACATCAACTACTCTTTCTTCTAATATCTCACCCAGTATACCATCGTGACCTAAAGCATTCATCATTTTTCTAATATCTTGCTGTGTTGCATTTGGATTTAATTTTTTTATCTGCCTATGTAAAGCAACAAGAAGAACATTGTTTTTATTTACCTCGTCCGTCTGAGATAAAACAATCTTTTTAAAAGTATTTAAACCTTTTTGAACAGATGGACTTTTACTAACTGCAAACTTAGTGACACCACTAAGACCCTCAGTTATTGGCTTTCCCAATGCTTCAGAAAACAACTCTACAAACACTTCAAGTTTAGCTTGTTTCATTGCCTTTTCTTTGTTCATTCCATATGAAGTAATAATAATATCATCGTCAGCATTTATTTGTAATGATGGTAACATTTTTTCATATGTCTTAACTTCTGCCAAACCTACTGGATTGTACATTGCTATCGTAGCACTAGAAGCTCCAAGACCTAATCTTTTCATATTATCGCTTACAAGTTTTTTTCTTATTTTTTTACTTACTACATTATTAACCTTATTTTTAAATTCATCTGACATTATTTTTTTTAATAGTTCTTTTTTAGAATATTTTTTTACAGCCCCTTTACCAGCCGATAGAACAGCCTTTGTAGTAAGACCACCAACTATAAACTCTCCCATTAAGCCCGGCATATCAAATACTACATTAACAATATCACCCCAAGTATTATAATCTATATTGTTTTCTTCTATCCAATCTTTTAATAATGTCAACTCTTCTTCAGACACCAGCTCTTCATTTGTCATAAAATCTTGTGCTATATCATATACATTTTTTATTTTTTTACCAGTAATCATTGGTCCAATAATAGGTAATTTCTCCTCCATTCTTCCAAGATTGTCTATTACTGCACCCACGAAGCCTTTTTTTGGTCTATCGCTATAATCCATTAGCTTAGAAAAATCTACATCATCATAATTATCCTCTATATAATTGTAAGGATTAAAGTCTTGATTAAGCTCTTCTTCTTTATCTATATAATTATATGGGTTAAAACTCTCTTTAGGAGTTTCTTCGTTAGATTCTTCTGGGTTAGCTGGTATGTTATCTTCTGGCACTACTCTGCATTCCTCATTGCCATCTCTTTAAATTCTCCAAATGTGGATACACCCAAATTATCTTTTTCTTTTTTTGACATATCTCTCCACTCATTTTTTAAATCTCTATCGTCTTCATTTTCTTTTGGCTTATCACCACCTTCAACTATTTCCCAGTTGTCTGGATTTAAATGCCCTAAAAATGGTCCCTTAAATCTTCTTTTTTCACCATCAAAATCTACCACAACCCCTACATAAAAATCTTTCTCTACATTTTTTAATATTTCTTCCATTTTTTCTACATCCCCAGAGTATTCAATAATAGGGTTGTTTCTTTCAAATTTAAAACCTTTTTGCAGATTACCATCACTATCTTTCCACTGCACATTAGTTAAAAAGTTTTTAATCATTGCATTTTTATAATCATTAACACTTTTATATTTGCCTTTATTTTTTAAATAATCTTCTTTAAAAATACTTTTATTAAATAAATCTTTTTTTAATTTTATCGCTTTATTGGTTTTAGTTCCCATAGGGCTAAAAGGATTTCTTCTACTTCCTTCTAATTTAATTCGTTTTGTTTCTGGCTCAACATTATTAACATTTTGTTGGTTAACATTTTGTTGGTTAATGTTTTGTTGGTTAATGTTTTGCTGGTTGTTATTTTTTGGTTCTGGGCGATTTGCTAAATCATTTATAAAACTAAGATTATCTAATAATGTTTGTAATTCTGCCTCTTCTATTTTTCGTATAGATTCCAGTTTTCCTCCATCAGCATATTGTTTTTTATACACTGTTTTTTTAACGACTAAACCCTCATCATCTGTCTCCGAGTCAATTTCTTCTCTATATTCGTTTAGTTTTTTAGATAGATTGTTTATTTTTGTTATTAACATTTTTTGAGTTTGAGGTCTAACCCATTCAGACTTTGGCAACATAGACAAATCACCATATTCCCTAGCATAAGATAAAGAATCTAACTGTGCTTTCTCTGAACCTTTATATGCAAATTTTCTAATTTCACTAATTAAAGGTATCATAGTTTTATCTTCATATATTGCTATAGGCTCACCTTCATCGCTTATTCCTTCTTGATATGATGGATTGTTATACGACTCAGTTTGCAATCTTTTATTTCTTTTGTCTTCTTCTGTCAAACCTTTGTTGACATTAGGTGCTTTAGGTTCAGTGGTTTTTTTTAAAGTACCACTTTTAGTATACTTTTTACTTTCTTCTAAAATTTTATCCCAATCTTCTAACCAGCTTCCCACTATTCTTTCTCCCCTTGTCTTGATTGTAAAAATTTCTTAAATAAACCTCTTTGAATTACATCCATTTTTGAAAGATATTCAGCTCTACTTGCATCATCCATACCCGTAATAAGTTTGTAGTTAGATGGGTCTTCCCAGTCATATTTATACTTAGTAGAAGATTTCCCTACTTTACCAGTTTGTAATGACGGATAATTCCAAGTGCCTTTTTTGCCATCACTTCCCGGAACAAACTCTGGAGTACCTAAATAGTCTAAACCCATTCCCACAGCACTTTGTCCAGCTTGTAACAGTAGCTCACTGTCTGTTGGTGTTTGCATAGCAATCTGTCTCAATCTCTCATCTCTTTTTAATTCAAAGTTTGTTATATTCTCTTCTGCTTGTAGCTTTGCTAATCTGTTTTGTTCGGCTATTTTACCAGACTCTTCTGATATTTGGTCCATAACAGTTTTGTCAACTTTTCTTCTTAGCTCATCAGAGATTATAGAATTTTCTAATCCTTGTCTTATTAAACCTCCTTGAACCCTAGACCTTTCAAAGTTTCCTTGTTGTCTTATTGCACTTGTTTGCTTATTAAGTTTTCCTTGTAAAGAAGGGTCACCTTGAGATACTATATCTCTTTGTCTTTTAACATAATCTCTTTCTGCTGGAGTTATGTTAGACAAGTCTCTCATTCTGTCTTGCTTGGCTTTACCTCCAAGATAATCCATTCCTATTTTAGCTCCTTGAGCTATTAACCACCAAGGTACTGCCATTAGATGTCCTCCTTAATATAATGGACCAGCTCTCTGTCTGCATCCTCATTCTTAATCTGCTCTAACTTCATCATCCAAAACTGCATATGTTTATCGTGAAGTTCTGGTTTGGCTTTAGCACTCGCCAAGGCTATTGCATAATCACATAAATCTCTGTGGTACATACTAGGAACTTGTGGCTCAGTAATGTCAGTTTCTACAACAGCATAGTAACTCATTCTAATTGTTCCAGATGCAACCTTATAATCTAACATTAAATTATTATTTCTTACAAAGTATCCTAAAGGAGTTCCAGTTTGAAATGAGCCATCTGAATCATAATTTACAGAATCTTCTAATATAGGGATTAATTTATCACCATCGTGCATTATGTGTATTGGTGCTTTGAAGTCCGAAGGAAGCCCATATATGTTCGTTCCATTGGCAACATAGGCAACATCTCTTTCCCATATGTTAGCTTTTCTGGTCATTTCCAGTTCAGCCTCTTTTAGTAGTGCGATTAACATACCCTCATCGGCATCTATATATAATCGGCATCTATCTGATAGTTCATTCCAAGTCATAGTAACTCCTAATGTGTATGTGACTCTAAGGTCGTTACCCTAGATTTTAAATTTGTATTTTCTGTTTCAAGGGCAGATACTTTTGTGCTTAGTGCATCAATTTTTGCTTTTAGTGAATCCACTATGCTTTGTATTCTATAAACCCCTTTTCCAACAACTCTATCTTCTGGCTTTATTGATATATTTTTACCCAACTTCAAACTCCATCTTATTAATTTCTACATCATTTGACGACTTAGCTGATGTTATTTCTATCATAAAATACTTACATCTTATACCGGGTCTTAGTCTTATATATTTAGTTCCAGATGTGTTAGCTGGTAGTGTTCCATAAGTGTTACCATCTGCCCAAGTCCTAGCAGTTGTTGTGTCTCCATCTGTATAGACCTTAACCGTAATATTATCACCACTATTATATCTAAAATTCATTCTTTTAATTATCATAGAACCTTCTAGATTGTTATTTGAAATCCATCCAGTTTTTCTAGATAATGATGTAGTCTCAGTTTTAGAATCGTCAAACGGAGTAACTTTATCCGTTGTTTTATCATATGACCAGACTACTCCATTTTGGTCAGATGTTAATAAATCAATATATCCATCACTTGCATCATATGTCACCTTAGACCATCTTTCTTCACTAGAAGTAAGGTCTAATACATATATAGTTGTAGAGCTATCACTGCCAAATTTACATAATAATTTTTCACTTTTTATATCATAGTGTGTAGTACAATTAGAGGTTACTAGCGACTGATAATCATCCCGTATTGTTGATGTCAATGGAGTTGCTTTAAAGTTAGCATTTAAAAAATATAAATTATCTAAACTAGCAAAAAACAATCCATCATCTTTTTTAGAAATACTTTTTTTAGATATGCACCCTATATTTTCTTCAGATTCATACAAAGACCATCCAGAAGGGTCTTCTGTTGGAACTTGCAATCTATAAATTCCAGTCTCGGTTAACACTACTAAATCTCCTAACAAAGACTCTAATCCTATTATTTTTCCACCTTGTATATCTGTAACTTGTATATAGTTAATTATAGGAATATTATCTGGCTGTTGAAAAACTGAATACATAATCCAATCAGAATGTGTTTCTTCTTCACCATCATCTGTTATTTTAACATCGGCAACATACTGTCTTCCATCTATAAGACAAGAGTGCTTAAATTTTACATCATTGCTGGTTTGCCCATATGGATGCTCAACACCATCCGTTAAGCCTTGGTCATAAAAAGTTAAAATTCTGCGATTTGTTTGCTTTTCCCATTCGTAAGATGCTTTTCCTATTGAAATACCATAAGGGTCATCACTATATGAAATTGTGTCTAAATCGCCTTTTAATGGATGAACTCTAATAGCTTTTCTTGAATTTTGCTTTATAAATCCCTTGTGCATTTGATTAGATGATTCACTAAAAACTGTATCATAATTTAATGTAGATGATGTAGTTCTTATTTCATAAGGCAACCCTTCGTGAGAATCTGCATTTCCTAATAATAGCTCATTAGAGCAAAAAACATCTTTACCAGCATAATATTTAAAACCTCTGCCATCTGCTTTTAATTTTGAAACTCTCATCCTATCGTGATAAGAGTAAGCCATACTACTAGCAGACTTTAATCTAACCTTTATATATGCCAAGGTTGTTGAACCACTATAAAATGTTTGCTGAAAATATCTTTTTCCAGATTGAGCTAAACCGTATGGAGTTCCAGCTCCACCACCTTTAAAATCTATTAATTTTGCCAATTCCCAATTATCATCTGTTGGGTCAGTTCCTATGCCAATAGCAATCTCATCTCCGTTGCTATAATAAGTTAAATAATCACAAAAAACATACCATTTATCTGCTTCTAAAGTTATTTGTTTATATGCTGTTTTTGCAGTTCCCGTACTGTTAGTTCTAATTTCTAAGCTATATTTTGAAGCATCTTCGTATATGCTATAACTAGAATCTGTAGTTATAGCGATAGTTCCATCTTCATTTGTCCAGCCGGTTGTTGTTGTGTCTGAATCAAATAAATACACATTAGTAGCACTATCTTGTATGAAGCCTCCCTCATCAGTAGTAGCCCTTTCTGTTCCAGATGTTGTTGTATAGGTTACATCCTTTCCATTAATGTGAAACCCAGTGTGGTATATATTTGTTATTTTAGGAACTTCTCCCAATTCCCCTTGACCAGTAGAAATAGTGTGTTCTCTTTGTATATTTGGCTCGTGTCCGGCAATAGTAGATTTAAATGTATTAAAAACTAAATGTGTATTTGTTAAATCTGTTCCAGTTAATGTTTCTCCAGAATTTATATATGCTATACTTTTATTAACAGCATTTGCTTCATATGTGCCTCTTATTAAATTGGGGTCATTTAACAATGTTGAAACAGCACCAACTTTATAATATGTTCCATCTATAGATGTTGAACGATATATGTTTATCCCAGTAACTCTTTTGTTCCAGTTAGCTAAACTAGAGCCAACATTTATATCAAGTGCAAATTCAGCAATAGCATTTGTTGAAGTTGTGTCGTATGTTGTATCTGCAATCAAATTACTTAGTTTACTTTCTTGATTGCCATCAAAAACTAAACAATATCTATAAAAATAACTTGCTGTACTTAAATTTAAAGTACCTCCAAACCATCTTTTTTCATCATTATCAGTATCACTAAAAATAGTCTGGTAAAGGTTAGCATCTATAATTGTTCCATCTGTTTGTATAACTGGTTTATTTTGTGAAAAGTTAGTATTTGCACTAATTATATCTCTAGGTCTAGCAATGTCATACATATTTGCTGGAGTTGGATTATCTCCGTTCCAAAAAAAGTCTCTATCAATTTTATTTATATATATGTGTGCATTTTCAGATATACCGGCTGGAAACCTTATAGCACCAGAAGACGGTTTTATATCTAATTCATTTCCAGCTCCGGGAGTTATATTAAATATTTGTGTTGTTGTCCAGCTATCACCAGAATTTCCTAGTCTAAATATACCGTCACTTGTAATATAAGCCCATAAATAAACATTATTTTCTTTGTCGTGCCATTTAATAATTTTTATTACATTATTTTCTATAGAAACAGCAACACCACGACCACTTCTTTTATAAAGCCTACCTATCTTATCAAACTCAGCATTAACAAGTTCAGTACAGCCTTGAATCCCAACTTCCTCTGGGTCTGCTTGTGTTATTAAGCCACCATTTAAAGGTATTTCTGGCATTATGCTCCTTTTCTAGCATTAAGTGTTGATATAATATTTGTAGCATTGGCTTGTGCTACTCCAGCCCTATCCGACTTCCCATCTGATTTCCATAGCTGTGATTCAGCAAAGTCTACAACAGCCTCGTGAAGTGCTGGGTTTAACTGACACTCTGTACCAGTATTTGCGATATCGGTTGGCTTTGATAAATACCAAATATCTATAGTTGATATACCAGATTCTGGACTAATCCATATAGTTTCATCAAATATAAAGGCAATCGGAGAATCTGTAGTTCCTTTTAAATATGAGTTTTCTAGGTCTTTTGCAGATGAAGCCGACACCAAGTTAAAGAAATGTCCAGCATTGTCGTGAACATTGTTTATTTGACCTCTAATAGGGTCTATACTAGCAGTAGCAAATGTACAAGTAGCCAAACTGGTTCCACCAGAATAAGTGGTTCCAGCAGTTACTGATTTATTCTCTGCTATTGTTTCTAATTCTGTTAAGTATGAATCGTGAACAAGGTTAACTACCGTTAATTGTGCCATATTTAGTGCATCTAACTTCTGTGTAGTACTAAATAGAGTATGTGCTGTATCTTCCAGCCTTGTTCCAAGTGCAGTTACCATTTCACTTCCCGTCATCTTTCTCCTCCAATTCTTCTTTCATTTGAGTTAAAATATCTATTGCACCAAGAGATTTTAATAATAGTGTTTCATATTCATTGCTTTGAAGTGTCAACTTTTCTATATATTTTTCTATTATCTTATCCAAGGGTTTCACCTTCTCCCATATCGGCAACAACTCTATTTGCCATTATGTTGTTGGGTTTCTCATCTTCATTTTTAAGCTCAATTAAGGCTTGTGCTTTTATTTCATTTTTTGTTGCACTTTCTGGCAGATGTATAGAAAGATAATACATATTCGTATCTAACTGTAGCAATACCTTCCAAAAAGAAAACTCGCTTGAATTAAAAACTTTATCTACTCCTTGTATAACTGCTGTTTTTGCTTTGTCTTCACTTATAGCCATATGTTCTCCTTTATACTGTTACATCATTCATCATTGAAGCATCCATTATTAACCATCTATTAGTTGTAGAGGCTCTATACATTAACGGAACTACTGCATAGGCATTACTAATTACTGCTTGTGTTATGTATAACACATCTAAACCACCAGTCGTTCCATCATCATCACTTAAGTTTGTTGTACCCTCTATAGCAGTTGCCCCACCAGTTGCAGAGCCGGTTCCAGTATTAATAGTTATAGTATCAGATGCTGTTCCATTCTTCATTAACCAAATCATTTGACCATCTTCTGGAGTTCCCCCATCCATAGTTATATAGTCTAAATCATCATTACTCCCTCCAGTTTGTGGGTTAACCATATACACTGGACCAGTGTTAGAAGTTAATGCCAAGGTACCACCACTAATTGTTACTGAGGATATACCATGTCTTTTAACACCAGCTTGATACATACTTCCCAATAAAGTAAGTTTATAGGTTGGAGTGCTGTCGCCAATACCCACATTTCCTCTTAAACTTGTTCCACCTTCAGTATACCCTCCTAAACTTAAAACCTCAACACCATTACTAGCATCCCAATCTGCAACACGAAATCTCAACCTCTGTTTGCTAGTTGTAGAAGAACTGACCACACTTGTCATATCCCATATTGTTTTTTGGTTTGCTGTAGCATAGTCATTAGCTAGTTTTAAATTTACATCGCTAGTACCGTGAATTTCAATTTCATAATCACACAAAAGGGTAGTATAAGCACCTCTTGGGGTATAAGAATTGCTATCTGCATGACCCATCACTCTTAACCTTACTGGTTGACCATCTGTAGCATTTGGAACCGTAGTTGTTCCTATACCTATCCTATTGTTTGCTATTTTAATAGGAAGAGCATTTCCTTCTCCATCTGTAATATCTTGTAAGTTTGCATCATCTACAAGATTACCCACATTCAATAGTTTAGGGGTTGCTGTTCCTAAAGTTAAACTCGTTAAATCTGCCATTTATATATCCTCACAGTGTAAGTTAAGTGTGTAATTATTATCTCCTAGTGGTAATACTCCACTAACGGGATGTGTTAGTATTTCTAAATATTTTATTTCTGACATATATGTTACTGGGTTTGTTCCAGTCATAGGTGTTCTGTTTGTATCGTCTAATTTTCTTCCGTTTACAAATATAAGTCTATTTCCACCTAAAAGATAACTACCATAATCTGTAGTAATCCGACAATTAGTCTCGGTTGAAACACTTGTCGTTATAGCTGGGTAAAGGGACTGTATTTCTGGTAAATCATCTATAGTAAATTTATAATCTGGTGTTGTGTCGTGGTCAATGTCATCGCTTAACATAGTAACCTTATGCTTTACTGGGTTTAAATCTAAACTTATTTTATGTTCTGATTTTACTGTTCCTCCAGCAACTACCGTTATAAATAAAGTCACTTCTCCATAATCAACCATAGCAACACAGTCATTAGAAACTCCGGTACTTGTATTTTTTGTAGGAACTCTAGAGAACTCAACTCTTTTCCACTCGGCAGAACCAGTAAACCCTTGTGAAGAATTATTAAATGAACCACCAGAAAAAGTATCGGTAACTGTTGCACCAGAACTATTAATATATGATAAAGCACCAGCATCAGAACCAAAGCTAAAAAACATTAAATCTGCATTGTCTGCATTTCCTTTAACTTCAACAGAGGCTTTTATTTCACCAGTTCTCTCATTAAATGAAATGACCCCACCTCTAACCTCTACATAGTTCGGGCTTGTAGTTATAATTTTATTTGTATCTTTTACTTCCATTATTCCCTTAAATGACGGGGGTCAATGAAGACCCCCATCAAGTTTACTCGTTACTTATTAATAACCAGTTGGACCACCAACAAGCAAGCCTTGCATTCTAGGATTAGTACAAACTAATTGTCCCATCCAGAATATTCTAGCTTGAATCTTATCAGAAGCCTCTAGTCTTTTAAAGTCCTCAAAAGCAAAGTTTCTTTTGCTATGAGTTTTAAAGTCTAGATAGTTAGTGTTTAAGAAGTACATATGCCCGTCTGGGACATGAGAGTCTACAACAACTGAAGCACCTTTGAATCGTAACGACTGAAATCCAGCATCACCTAAGTCAGATGTTCCTTCATACCTTTTATTGGCTTGAAGAGCTGACTCGTAAGCATCGTAGATAACTTGAGTAGTTACAATAAGGTCTGGAGCATCTGCATCAACAGTACAAGCACCATACATCTGTGTCATAGCTTTTACACCATCAGCAACACCAGAAGTAGTCGTACAATACTGAGCAAATGAGATATTCAAGATATCATCAGAACCGTTCATGTTCAATGCAGAACCATCACTAGCTTTTCCAATAGCCCAACCAAATGAGCCAAGGTTAGCATTCCAGTAATCGTTAGTACCGGGAGTACCACTATCTATTCCACCTAAGCTACGGTCATAGCCTACGATAGAACCAGCAGTAGCACCCTCTGGCAATGCAGTAATAGTACCAGTCAATCCAGTCATATCGTGGATTATTCCATTACCATTATGGTGATTCAAAAAAGTGGCTGCCACATTGGATGCACCATCATATGTTCCAGCACCATTAAGTGTTGTTATGTAGTTAGTTGCTTGTGTTGGAGCAAACATAGCTGTTCCAAACATATCCTTAATAGACTTTTCAGCATTTTTTAATTTAGCCTTCAACATTGATAAAACTTGTGAAGACCCTTGATTCATATGCTCTATATCACCTTCTAAGATAATACCGTTATAAGCAGTTGACCAATCCCACTCAGCTTTGTGGAATGTGTCCACAGATGCTTGAGCAGTTGCACCACCAGATGCAATCCAGTCTTGGTTTGTACTTATAACATTCTCAACTGGGGTAACAATTTTCTTACCACCATCTAACATTTCAGCATTTTTCAATAATTTAAAACATAAAATATTGCTGTTGAAGATGTTATCTACGAGAACCGGTATAAACTTATCACGAGTTAGAGCTGATAAAGACAAAGTATTTGCCATTTTATTCTCCTTCTATGATTTATTCATCAAAGTATTTTGCAATGTCTGGGTCTTTTATATCAATGTCTTTATAGTTTTTAATATGCTTTGGAGTTTGAGTATCCTTAGCACCCATTTCAGACCTTCCTATAACCGTTCCCTCATTCTTACTTTGATTATCGTTTAACTTTTTATAGTGGGCAAGTTCATCCATGACAGCATTATATGACCATTCCTTGTAGGCATTTTGTAGATTGGGAATTTCCCCATCCATAAACCTTGTTGCATTTTTATCAACAAAGTCTAAGAACTCTTCTACTTGTGCCGGTTCACCTAAGTGAAGTGGATTGTCACTTTCTAAATGCTCTAGCTGATTTTCCAGAGTGTCAACACGACTTTCTATAACTCGTTCATTTTCAGAAGATTCAAGACGACTAAGCCTCTCATCCATCTCTGAGTTTATAGGGGAATCCGTCTCTTCGCCTTCTATTTCTATCTTACCATCTAAGCCTAGTTTCCCATACTCAGATTCGTTATCAAAGAAATAGTCTTTAATATGGCTACGAAATTCCTCATCTCCGTTTATTTTATCAGCTAACTTGTTCCACTTAGATAGATTCTGAGCTTTCTCAGTGTTTGACTTTGACCATTCATCTTTATTGGTGGAATCTTCTCTCCACTTCAATATAGTATCACGGTCATAGGTCTCACCCTCATACTCAAAACTATCATTAACCTCTGGACTCTCGGTTGCCTCTTGCGAGGTCTCTTCCATTGGTTCGGTTTCGGGAGATTGAATCTCCTCAACTTGAGACTCTGTGGTCTCTGCACCCTCAACAGAATTAACTTCCTCTAAAGCAGTTAATTCCTCTTGGGTTATCTCTACATTATTGTAGCTTTCTTTTGACATAATAGACACTCCTTTCGGGTTGGTCTTGTTTGTTAAAATTTAAATTTGTACTTGTACAGCAGTTACTATATCTGGGTCACCGGGAGTTTCTGGTGGGTCTACATTTATTTTATATACCTTCCCATCTTTCCATACAAACGGTGTCCCATCTCCATTCTTAGCATCACTATTTTTTAAATGACCAGCCCAAACCGAGGCTGTTAAAGTTGAACCTCTAAGGTATCCAGTACCACCATAGTTAACAGAAGTTTCATCAATAGTGTTGCTAGGCTCTAAATCTCCATACTTATGATAAATGCTTTGAACATAAGATGTTCCCATAGATTGCACTTTAGCCATGCTTCTAAAGTATTTCTGTTTATATTTGTTTCCGTCTTTTTTAGCAAACTTTCTATCTTTTCTACCAGCTTCTAAGCCATCTTGCATATCTTTAATTGCCACGAGCAACTCCTTTTAGTTTTTCTCTTTTAGCCATCGCTTGTATTTTCGGGTTTTCAGATTGGAATGCAGATAAAAGACATTGTTTTGTTACACCCTTGTGTCCGTTTTTAGTACACCAGTCCCTAAGTGTTATTACCTTATTTGCCACCTTCTGCTCCCTCTGGCTGTTCACCCATGCCCATCATTTCTCTCATTCGCAACTTAGCATTTGTTATTTCATCTGGGTCTTCAGACTCTTGCATTATTTGGGCATCTTGTTGCATTTGCATCATCTGTGCTTGTTTTTGTTCAAGAATTTCATCTAATATTTCTTTAGATATATCTTTCTGTGTCCATCTCCAGAATTTCTCTTGGTCAAGTAATCCAAGTTGTAATAGGTCAATCGCTTGGTCAAATCTTGATGCTCTTGATTCTGGCATAGAAGAACCCGGCACATATTTAAAATCCATATCAGAATCTAAATCATATGGCATAACAGTTTTAAATTCATATCCACTATCATCCTCAGACTGTCTTCTGATGTTAATTGCTTTTCCGTAATTCTTTGATAACATCTCTAATGTCATCTTATAAATGTTTATAATAGCATCTGTTCCAACTTCTCTTTCTTTTGAACGGATAACTTGCTGAGATGCCTCTTGTAGCTGTTGAATAGCTCTGGATGCTGTAACACCACTAGGGTTTCTACCTTGTGTGATATCGTGAACTCCAGACACACTATCTGCTAGTTTAATCATGCTCTCAGCCATTGGCAGTGTAGATGCTGAAATATTACCAGCCGGTATTCTATCAATTCTTTCGTGTGGACCATTTGTGTAGAATATCTGTCCCGGTCTATCAGTGGGTCTATTTCCACTAATCTTAGCCAAGGATTTACTCATAACCATCGCTGGATTACCGTGATAGATTAGATTGTCCATACCTTGTGATAGTGAAATGGATGCACCGACTGCCAAAGATTCAATTACCTCTGGCTCACCCTTACCCCATACAGTATGAGCTGACTGGTAGTTCTGGAAGGTTACTAAAGGTATAAACTTATAAGGAGCTTTTTTCTTTTGTAGTAACACTTTTCCAGCCCAAGTAGCTATGTAAAGCTGTTTGCCTTCATAGTACCAAGCCTCCTTTACCAAGGCTTGACCACCAGCATAATCATTAGATGTCTCTTCTTCTTGTGGTCCTTGAGTTTCAACATCTTCCCAATTAACTTTATCGGTAGCAAGTTTCTTATCAGACTTAACAAATGATTTATACTCATTCATCTTTCCTTCTGATTGAACCTCTTTACCTCTTTCAAAGTCTTTTCTAATATCGTCTAGGTATGTAGGAGTTGCAAATACAACACATTTCATATCTTCCATAGATGTAGCAAGAGGGTCAATAAATACTGTATAAGGGTCTGGAACTATATACTCTATTTCATTATTTATGACTGCCATCTTAATAAAACCGTTACCATAACAGAGTCCATCTCTTTTCATCATAGCTATTGCTCTTTGTGCTTTTTGAGAATCCATAACACTCTCTACACTATCTTGAGCTACTCTAGCTGAATCAATCTGCTCTTCTCTTTTAGGCATTATATCAACCTTGGGATTTCTGTCTGTTAAAACAGAGTACATGGTCTCTATTACAGAATGAACTATATTAGGCTCTATACGGGTTTTATATTTAGGTAAACCAAAAGGTTTTAAGATATCGCCATTGTATAGCTGTTCGTTTCTTCGCCATCTAGCTATCTTTGCTTTCTTAGCATCTTTACTAGCTTGAAACTTTTTCTCTAAACGAGCAATATCTTCTTTACCTTCGTATTGGTCTATATCTACATCTGGATATTTAATCATAGTGTCTCTCATCTCCATCACCACCATCGTAGGTATTGCCATTCATAAAACGATTCTTCATTTTCTTTTTAAATCGCTTAAATGCTTTTATACCAGACTTGGTGTATTTGAACTTTTTACCTTTATAACTTGGCATTATACTCGTAACTCATCAGCTTTACCAGAGCCTCTTTGACCGATTTTTTCTGGAGAAGTTTTGTATATTTTTTTATCTGTCCACATCATATGATTCACATCATTCAATCTCTTTCCAGTTTTTCTATCCATAGGTTTCTCTCTATATAACTGCAATGCCCACTCCCTAGGACCATCTTTTTTTGAAGGTCTCTTAATTATCATTCCTTTAGGACCTTTTATTTCATATTCAAGAATTTCTACATAATCTTTTCTAGTTAAATCACCTTTACCAGAGGTAACATAGTCTTGTCCAGCACCACCCATTGGTTTTCCACCTTTAGGTCCACCTTTTGCTTTTACTTCAGCTTTCTTTCTTTTTTTGAGTCTTTTTAACTCTTCTACTGTTGCCATTTTAATAGCTCCTTATTTGAATTTATAGTTCCAACTACTTGGTGTTGGCTCTAATAACTCATCCATCACCCTCTCGTCTTTTGTTTTTTTCTTTCTTGGCATATTCGGTGCTTGGATATGGGTTAAAGCATATCGGGTCGCATCTAAAATATGGTCATCCAAGGTTGTATCTAAATCTTCTGGTCGCTTCTCATCACAAATCATATCTGGTATAGTCCTTACCAAGTTGGTACAAGTTCCCTTTATAATATAAAAATCGGGCTTCTTGTTCTCATCATGGTGCATAAGCTGTGCTAGGTTTCTCCAGCCATTCACTCTATCATTATTAGCCGGTACTAAATTCGGCACTAATGGCTCATTCTGGTCACCTATTAAGGCATTTGCTATGCTTCTATCTGCATACATAGGATTCTCTGGCTTTCTCCAGCTCATAGGATTCCTAGTCCACATAGACGGGTCTCCCAATGACTGTGTTATTTCCTCACCTTGGGACATCTTAGCTATTGCCTCTGCCCACTCCATAGGATGCCTTTCTTTGCCATACAGCTCCCGGTAACAGAATACTCTATTGTTGGGAGTAACTTCTAGCCAAATACAAGCAAACGGTGAGGCATAGCCCCAATCAATTCCTATATACTTGTTATTGTAATCCTTACCATATCCTAGCTTCTCTGCTTCCTCTACATCTATTATATGCACCCTTGGGTCAAACTCTGGGAAATACTGCCCAGCAAAAACATCCCAATCCCCATATCTCCAAGCTGACCTTAAAGGCTCCGGCAAGGAGTCCAAAAATTTTACATATAATGGGTCTGCATCAGCTAGTGTAGGATTATCCTCAACTGTCGCTGGTATAAATATTCTATACCTCTCACTTATAACATCCTTAAATGCCTTGTTTGGAGGGTTTAACCCAATCTTAAATCGCCTCTTTAACCATTGGTGTCCTACACCTCCGGGATTGGCTGTCAAAAAAATTTGGGGTTTTATACCACTTGTTGACCTAACACTCGATACCAATTTCAAATAGCTTTCTTCGGACACTATCTGCCCTACCTCTTCAATTAAAAGTCTGTGAATCTCCCACCCTTGAAACTGTGAGTAGGCATTCTCATCCTTTAAGTGTCCCGTATAAATCTTCGCCCCACTTGGGAATGTAAACACTGCTGGTTTTCCAGATACCTTTGCATGGGGGTAGAGCTGTATCGCCCTATCAATCCACTGCCGAAGGTCAGTATGGTTCCTACGAATGCACATCCCAGTAAAACTAGGATTATCAACACCCTTAAGCAACCAAACAATACCAGCATCAGTCTTTCCACCACCTCTCGCACCTCCATAGAGTATCTCATATGTTGACTCATCTATTGATAAAGCCATTGTCTGAGGTCCTTCGTGTGGCTTCCATAATGTTTTAGACACTTATTTTCTTCTGTCTTTAAGTTTTTTAACCAAGTTCATTTCTTCGCCAGTCGCAGTGCTATAAGTTCGCCCTTCAAAAGTAAATGATTTCCTACCCGTTCTCTTAGCACCATCCCACATTTGACTAAAATCCATATTTGGGGATGGGTCTGCATTAGTATTGTCAAAATTATTATTATAATCTCTTGCTGTTGCAGTTCCAGTTACTTTCCTAACCTCTTTAGCAACCCCTTTAGCTTTTTTCTTGATTTTACTATACAAAATTATTCTCCTTGTTAAGTTTCACTCTTAGTCTTTTTAGGGTTCCATTTAACTTTATCTGCCCAGTATGCCGGTGAACTCTTACCTTTAGCTATATTCTTAGCATGACGAGCTTTAAATGAAGTTCTCTGCTTAACCGTATTATTAGTATCTGCACCTTGTTCACCGAACCTTAATACCTTAGGCTCTCCATCTACTTTAGTTACCACTATATGACTCTTCTTAGGATGATTCGGTGTCCTTTTAGGCTTATCTATACCAGAAACACCATACTTATTTAATATCCTCTTTAACTTATCTCGACTTACTGTCATTCATTCCCTTGTTAACTATAGGTATATACCAAATAGTTTAAATAAAAAATTTTAAGTAAAGGCTTTTAAAACCTAAATAATATGAGTTGGTCATATATATAGACCATACCCGACACAGATGGCTGACATTTCATCAATCAGAATCAGCACCCCTACAGCCACCACCCTCTCCTTCGCATGTGTGTGTGTGCATGTGTGTGCCATTTAATGCTTTTAATCCTCATTGGTATCTGCCTTAGTCTGCTGTGGTAGGTATACCAGTCCACTCTCGTTCTCTGTATCTACCCTCAGTTCACTAGCCTTTAATGATGGTATGACTCTCTCAATGATTAACTTAGCACAAGCCAATGAATCCTTATGAGCATCCTCATCCCCAATAGTATTAGCAATGGTATACATCTTCTGGAGCAGTCCCTCAAGTCTAGGTTCAGTTCTAAACTTCTCTACAATAGTATCCTCTTTCTTAGGTCTACCATTCATATTACCAGACTGACCTTTAAGCCAATGACCTTTTGAATTTCTCTGAGGTTTCTCTACTTGTTTTGCATCGTGTTTATCAAGAACCTCTATATTATCCTTTAAATCTATCTTCTCTTCGGTAATTGTATCTTTATCCATTAAATCTTCTTTCCTATCTTATAAGAGCCTTTTAAAGCCTTCTTAACCTTATTCTTATACTTCTTACCCTTAGCTATTTCCATACCACTTTGTAAACCTCTTTCAAACCCTAAATCGTATGCTTGACCAGTTCCTACTTGTATTATATGATTAATTCTTTTAATGTGAGTTAAGAACCATATTATCATTCTATCTATATATGATACTTTAGTTTGGTTCTTCATCGTTTCCTTTTAGTGCATTATCGTATCTATTCCAGTCTAGTAGGCTTTCGTCTTCTTCTATAGTGTTATTAGGATGTATAGGTTCAGTTAGCTTGGTAATGGTTCGATTAACAGAGGATGCACCTAGATAGTAAGCCACCAGAGTTGTTAGAGTTCCGAGTGTCATACCACCTATGAATATTAGAATGTCTACCATATGGGAATATACTACTATACTATGTATCAAGTTCCACCTAAATATCTCTAGGTCTACACTAATTGAGGCTCTGTTTAAATATATTTTTATAAGGAGGAATTAACTTTAGGTTAAATAATTGTTGTAATTGATATTGAGAACCTTTAAATTGACCATACAATATTTAATTAACATAAGGAAAACATAATATGATTACAATAAAAGACTTAAAGAAATCTAATGAAGAGTATTTTAAATTAAATGCAGATTCTAGTGTGGTGTATATAGTAAACCATTATGATAGAGGTTCTAAAACCTATTCAATATCTCCAGTAGAGGATTGCAATAGAGAAACTTTTGTTAAACCAAGTAGAAAAATATATATAGGATTTACCTACTAATAATTAATAATAAATAAAGGAGAATAAATAATGGATAATTTTACTGCAACAATGATAGCTGAGGGTCAATTTGAATTAGCTGGTATAGAAGATGGAGAGTTAACTGAAGAGATGTATTTAGAGGCTTGGCAACACCTTGTTGATACTGGACTTGTTTGGCAGTTACAAGGGTGGTTCGGTAGAACAGCAAAATACTTAATAGAAAATGGAAAAATAAAGGAGAATAAACAAATGAATAAAGCACCTCAATGCACATCTTGTAAAGAAGTTTTAATTAAAGGGGATAATCAACAGCATTTAGAAGATACTATATGTGTTGTATGTAGTGACCATATATAAATCCTACTGATGAAGCACCTCCTATAAGGGGGTGCAGAAACCCTATGGGTCTAGGAAACAATAAACAAGGGAGAAACAATGAAAACAGTAAAAATAACAGAAAAACAATTAAAATCATTAAAAACATATTTAAGTGAAATTTGTCATGATGAGATGATTCCATTTAAGGCTTTGGCTAAAATAGGTTTAACACTTGATGTGTCTGATGATTATGATAATGACTTGCTTAATATTATTAGTGATGAATATAAAGCATCATTACAAAACTTTTTTCTTGTAAATGATATGGACAAAGATGCTATAATGCAGATTAACATATTTGATGTAGAAAAGTTTATCCATATTAATGGTAGTAATGCTTATGAAGCAAACTATTGGGAAGATATTGATGAATTAAGAAATCAAGTTAGGTCTGATTGTAATTGTGGTAGATGCAATTATATAAGTGAATCTTATTTATCTGCATAAATCCTACTGATGAAGCCCATCCCATGAGGGTGGGCAGAAACCGAGAGGTCTGGGAACTAAATTAACTAAAGGAGAACGATATGATAAGCAGTAAAATAGGAACAAAAGATAGTTGGAAGATAAGTAGACTAGATAGTAAAGATGAGTATGTAGAGTATGTTTTAGATGCACTAGCCTCAGAGCAAGAACTAGGCTATTCTGGGATGTTTAAAAATCTATTATTATGTGATGAAGAAATGAAATATGATATAGGTTTTGATGATGAATCTGTTGAGTGGTATGAAGAGCATATTAGGAAGCAATTAAATAAATTGGATAGCACTACTCTAGCATTTATTTATAACTGCATAGAATATCCTAAGCAATAAAATCCTACTGATGAAGCACCTCTCATTGAGGGGTGCAGAAACCCTATAGGTCTGGGAAAGTTTAATTAAAGGAGAACTATGAAACATATTCATAATAAAAAGGAGAACGAATAATGTTAGATAAATACTGGAGTCTTATAGGGACTGAGTTAATTGAGATGGTAAAGAATGTAGAGAATAAGCCATTAACTACCAAGAACCATTATGGTAATTATATGCACTTGTTGTCTGTGTTAGTTGGAGAGGGTATTGAAATTAAAATAGCTAGAGCATTGTTAATAAAAGCTGATGGTAATGTAGATGGTATAAATGATGCTTATAAATGCATAAACATATAAGGAGAATAAATAATGGAAAAAGCTATCGTTTTAAAAAGAGTTTTATATGGTGGGAATTGGTATACAGATTGTTGTGGAGAGCCAGTTGCTTTTCAATCTGATGAAAATGGCGATTTAACTGCTAGTAGCCTTTGCTGTAATTGTAGGCAAGATTGTGAAGGATTTGTAGATAAGAATAATCAAGGAATATAAGGAGAGCAAAAATGAGTGAAAGAATATATATAAAAAGTGTTAGTAGTTCTGGTGATAGTGATAAAATAAGATTTATCATGCATATGTCAGATGGAAGGCAGTTCAGTTGTTGGTTGGACAATATGTTTTTCAATGTAATGATTCAAGATACTGGGGATAACTTTGATGTTTATACAACAGATATTTCAGTTCTTGAAGGTGCAGTATATTTAGTTGCTAATGGACATTTTCAAAAATCTCTTGAAGATAGGTTTAACAACCCAATAACAAAAGATATGATTGATATTGTTGAAACTACTTTAAGAGTTGTGGAGAGTAAATAATGGATATAATACTACAGCTGTTGTTTGATTACTATGTGCATATAATGGTGTTAGCTAACCTACTATTCTTAGCTGATATATATGGGAGAATACTTTAATAATCCTACTGATGAGGGCTGTCCATATGGGTAGCCTAGAAACCTTATAGGTCTAGGAAACTTAAAATAAAAAGGAGAATGACTAATGAAAATAGATGAAAGATATTTAGACTTGGATTATAATGGACTACATATTCAAGTAAAAATGGAAGATGAAGGAATCATATTAGATGTTTTTGAAGATGGGGAGAATGTAGCGACAACCCATAAACTATATGAAGATTTTAATGTAAATGTAAAATGCAAAGGAGAATGACTAATGAAAATAATAAGAAAACAAATTTCTATAACAAAAGACGAACTAGAAATTTTAGAAGATTGGGAAGAGTTACCATCTAGCAGTTTTGAAGATGCTATTGTAAATGGTATTGTTAGACAAATAAAAGGCATAAAGGAGAACGACTAGTGACAGATTTTTCATATGAAATAATATACATAGCTTCAGAGATAGTAGATGCAGTATTTAAACTAGGAATACTTACTATGCTATACCAAGCTATAGAACACCTAAACTGGAGAGATTAAAATGGAAGCAGATAAAAGAAGTATAAAGCAATGGCTAGAGTTTCAAAGCCATTATATTGAGGATGAGGCTATAGAGATTCTTAGAGATATATTCAATGAGGACTATAGTGTAAAAGAGTTTCAGAATGATGTGTTAGCTTATTTTGAACCTAATGACAGAGAGGAGAAGTAAATAATGGAAAAATCTTATAGAATAGGATTTAAAAATGGTTATGAATTGGGTGAACTGGGACTTTCTTGTAATCCATATTGTAACAAATCTGAGATAGATGATTATATCCAATATAAAAGAGGGTATGAAAGAGGATTAACTAAATTTCGTAATGAAGTTGATGTAGGACTTCATGCAGATGAGTTTCATCCAGACTTCATAGAAAATATAAAAAAAAGAAATAAAAACAGAAATGAATAGTTGCCTAGTAACTTTAGGTATATTAACTTATAGTATATAAAAGGAGAACCAGTAATGAAAAGAACATCAAATAGTAAATGTAGTGATTTGGTAAATAAAAAAGAGGTATTTAAAGCTAATAATATATTTAGTGAACATATCAAAAAAGATAAATTATATATAGTTTATTCTTATGGGTATCATTTTCCAATTTATATTAAATGGAAGAATACTTGGTATGAAAACTCAAATAAATATTCTGTTAGCACATCAAAGCACCAAAGCCAAGCTAGACCAAGTGCTAAAACTAAATTATTAAATACCAATCAAATGAAACAATTAATTCATAAAACATCAATAAAGGAGAACCAATAATGGAAATATGTTCAAATTGTAAAGAGTCCAAGTCCATAATCTATGGAACTGGAGAATTAAAGTGTAAATGTCAAATAGCATATCTAGAGAACATTCAGAGCAGTCTTAGAATTGCAGATGAAATAGTAAGTGATATGCTAGATATAAAGGAGAACCAGTAATGGAACAAGTAATTAAGAACTTTGATACATTTATAAAGGTCTGTAAAGATATCACTCGTAGACAAGTTGAGTATGAGTTTTACGACAAGTTCCAGAATAGTGAGAAAGACCCAGTATTAAAGAAGATAGAAAATTCCGAGATTGTATACAGAGAAGATTAATGGGATACACAAACGGATTACACCCTTTAGGAAAAAAGACCCAGAGATGTCAATCTTGTAAAATATACTGGGTTAATGCACAATTTTTCCATTGGATAGGGATAATAACAAAACGAGAACAAGAGGTCTGTCTAAAATGTGCAAAGTTAGAAGGCTATGGGAGAAACAAATAATGAATGGTTCAAAAGAACTCAAGGAGTTAAGAACTCAGTATTTAAAGGTCAATCAAGATAAGATGGCTGAGATACTAGGATTAAGCTCAAAGGTTTGTATTAGTAGGATTGAGAACGGATATCCTACAAGCAATGTGCTTAAAGCTCATATCAGAACATTGTCTAAACAATACAAAGAAAATGATTAGTAATTATGGATATTATTTATTATATTTACTTATCGTTAATCAAAACAATAATCGTAAGAAAAGGAGAACTAACCAATGTATAAAGAAATCTGGGATAACCTATCCCAATACAATGTAACAAAACACCTAGAGAAAAAAGGAAGATTTAATTATCTATCTTGGGCTGATGCTTGGGCTATATTGAAAAAGCATTATCCAGAATCTAAGGCTATGATAATGGATTTTGAACAGCCAGATGGAACGACTCTAGATGTAAGATATTACAAAGATGGAACAGCAAGTGTAACTTGTTCAGTTATGATTGGAGAATGTGGGCAGTCGGAAAGCCTACCAGTTATGGATAATCGAAATAAAGCTATTGTTGACCCGAATGCTATGGATATCAATACAGCACATAAAAGGTGCTTAGTAAAATGCTTGGCTTTGTTTGGATTGGGAATATCGGTCTATAGGGGAGAAGATTTACCTATAGTGGAGGAAATTTCTCAGAGTAAATCCAATAGTGGTTCTCCAACCTCTGAGAGTGGGGGGAGTAATGGTTCTATTCCCCCTACAACCTTAGACTTCGGTAAGCATAAAGGGAAAGATGTTAAAGATGTTCCTATTGATTACCTAAAGTGGTTAAAGTCTAATTCAGAGGTTGATGTCTATAAAGCTGTAGCAAAAGCAGAGATAGAAAGAAGAATGGCTGATGCTGGAGATACATTCTAATGAAACTGATTCCAAATACAACTAATGGTAGATGGTATGAGGTAACGGAGGGGACTTTTGTCCCCTCTGTCACAACTATAATAAGAGGTGGAAGTCCATTCCCTTCTTGGTTGATAAATTATACCGTAAATAAGTGTGTAACTAATAACATAAGCTATGGTGAGTTTTGTAGTGATTTCTTATCTGAGGAATTAAGGGTTGGTTCGCTAGTTCATAAAAGCATAGAGGATATATTAACTGGTGAGAAGATAGTGATAGAAGATGATAAAGAAGTGCAGAAATCTTTAACCTCTTTTATGATGTGGTATAATCAAACTAAGCCTAAAATATTACATATGGAAATTCCACTATTTAGCACAGAAGTTAAGAACGGTGGACTCAAGTATCCTTTTGCTGGAACTTGCGACCTAGTAGCAGAAATTGATGGTGAGAAGTGGATAATTGATTTCAAAACATCTAAGGTTATTGATGTTAATATGGGAATCCAATTAAATGCCTATCGTATGCTCTGGAATAGTATGTTTCCAGATGATAAGATAAATAAACTTGCTATCGTTCATTGTAAAAAGAACTATCAAGGTGTAACACCAAGAGCAAATACAAAGCTGTTTCACGAGTTTCCAGTAGATGAGAAGACTTTTTTCTATGTCTATAATCTATATGTATTACATAATGAAAGTGCTAAGGGCTTTCTTAATCCTAAAACCAGACCAGAGTATGAAACAGAGTTTGAGATAGGGGGCAAAGATGAGATTTCCCTATAATGTGTTAGGCAGAAAGCAAGTAGAAACTACAAGCAAACCTAAAGAAACTATAGTAGATGAGAAAATGTTTGTATGTAATGATTGTAATGTTGTCTGGGAACATATCCCTTATCCAGAGGTTCGCTTTAGGAATGACAGAGTAGAGTATTATAAAACTGGAGAGATACCAACAATCGGAAAAACTAGAAAGATTTGTCCTAAATGTGTATCTACAAGAGCATCAAAAATCGTAAAATATCAAGGAGCATAAGATGAAAATAAAAAATATAGAGTTCTTAATTATTCCTTATAATGTCCTTAAAGATAATAGCCTTTCCGAGAACGAGAAGAAGGTATTAAGTAATGTTATAGGTGTGGTTAATCAAGGTGGAACATTTAAGTTTCACAATAGCTGGATAGCAGACTACTTAGGCTGTCATAAGAATAGTGTAAGTAGAATCATAAGTAGTTTAAAAAACAAGGGGTTAGTCAATGTTGAAATAAAAACTAATCCAGAAACAAAGCAAGTAATCAGTAGGGTATTAACACTAACAGATAGGGGTATAAACACCTATGTTAATAGGGGTATAACCAATGATGTTGATAGGGGTATTAACAGTAGTGTTAAGTATAATAAGATTACTACAAATAATATTAATAATAAAACTACTAAGTTTGATGAGTGGTGGGAACTATATGGTAAAAAGGTTGGAAGGAAAGATGCCTTAAAGAAATGGTTAAAGATAGATGAAGCCTTATATGGTGCTATATTCAATCATACTAGAAAATACATTAAGACCAAGCCAGAGGTTCAATATAGACTTAACCCAACTACATACATCAATGGTGAGCATTGGAATGATGAGGTATTAGAAACTAAAGAAGTAAATGAACAAAAAATCATAGACATTAATCAAGAAAAAGTAAAACAAAAAGAAGAGGAGTATAGAGACTATGTTCGTAGAAATCGTGAGAATAGTGCCAGTCCAGAGCAAGTCAGAGATATTCTATCAAGATTTAAAAGGAGGTAATATGTCAGATGAAATAAAAATGGTTTTCACAGATGAATCTTATATCAAGGCTATGGAAGATGAAAATAAGAAACTAAAAAAACAAGTTAAGTTTCTGATAAAAGATTTAGATAATAAAGTAAGTGAACTTAATATGCTACGAGATGAACATATAGCCATACGAAAGGAAGTGGATTGAAAAAAACTAGCCAAAAAAAGTTTTATGAAGAGGTTAAAAGAATAGCTAATGGTAAGTGGTGGATTGAACAATACTTAATAGCTGGATACACTGCTAGAAGCTCAAATAAAAGGATTAAACTAAATGGGTAGACAAGTAGATATAGACTGCAACAATGCTAAACCTAATGAAAGAAAATTTGCTAAAGATTTAGAGAAGCATTTTAGATGTGATATGGTTGAAAGGGATACTTATAACCCTATTGATTATGATTGTGTTAGGAATGGTCAAGTAATTGCCTATGCAGAGCTTAAATGCAGAGACCATAACTATGGAAGGTTTGATACCTTGTTTATAGATGAACAAAAGCTAGAAACATTAAGAAAAAACTATATGCTAGATAAAAAACCTAATCTATTATGTGTGAGGTGGAACGATTGTGATGGATACTATGAGGTCAACCTAGATGAGAAGTTTAAGGTGGTTAAAGGTGGTAGGACTACAAAGTATAGAGAAGCTAATGATATAGATTATGTTGAACATATACCAATAAATAAGTTTAAATTAATAAAGGATACAGAATGAAACATACGAATGAAGTTAGAAAGATATATCCAGAAACAGTAAAAGAGTTTGAGAACATTGAGTTAGATTTACTTGAATTGTTTTCAAAGAAACAGCTAGACTATGGACCTCGTAACATTTCTATGGGGACACCATTACAAACCGATGAGGATATAAGATTAGCACTTATTGGGTTAGCTGTAAGAATGAATGATAAGGTTAGTCGATTGATTAATCTTCTCATTAAAGGAGCAAAGCCAAATAATGAAAGTTTGGAAGATACATTTACAGACCTTGCAAACTATTCTATAATGGCATTAATCGTTAAAAAACAAAAGTGGGGAAAATAATGAAAATAATAAAAATCCGTAATGTAAACTGGGAAAAGTCACCTAAAGTAAAAGCAGTCTTAGATATAGAAACTCAAGAAGGGTTTGTAATTAAAGATTGTAAACTAATAGACGGAACTAATGGTTTCTTTGTAGCATCGCAGTCAATTAAAGCTAAGACTCCGTTTACAGACAAGAATGGTAATATGAGGGAATGGGTAGATACTATATTTATTCCTATGGAACTTAGAGATAAGTTAAACGAAATGGTTGCAAATGCTTATGACCCAGAGGGAAATTACACGGTCAGCCAAGAAGTTAAACCAGAGATGCCTTTCTAGTGGAAGACAACTATTATTTAAAAATCAACCAAGACCTAGAGACAGAAAATAAAAAGCTGAGGGAAGAGAAAGAACACTACTTTAGCCTTTTTGAAATGTGTCTAGGTTTTATTGATGGGTTTGGTCATTTATGTCCCAGTGCTTTACAAAGTTTTCAAATGGAGCTAAATGAAAGAAGAAGACCAAAGAACAATAAAGATACCGGAGTTTCGGACAGCCTTGATGGGAGTGACAACAACCAACCAAGGAATCAAAGTGGCAGTATATGATAAGAATGAATGTCTGGAATTAGTTTCTAGCGATGCCAGTGCTGGTATTGAAAAAGAGCTGTTTGGTGAAATTGTTAATAGATATAAAAGCGAATGGGAAGAAATGTATCTTCCCATATTCGTAGAAGGAGAAGAGCTTTGAGCTTAAGTTCAAAGAAAGATAAGGCTGTTGCAAAAGCAGAAGCCAAAGCAAAGAGACAAAAAAAGAAATCTGGAAAGCCAACCGAGGGTCCTTACATTGACCCAGTAGGTGAAGCTAGAACATATCATAATGCCGGTAAGGGTGATAAGATTAGAGATATAAGTGGATGGTTCTCAGATGATGTAACTAATACCTTGGAAAAAATCTATGGCAAAAAAGACTGGAAGAAAAAAACCAAGCAGAAAAACTCTAGTAAAAAAACTAGATAAGATAGTATCTTTATATATTAGGCTTAGAGATGAGATGTGTGTGGTGTGCGAGTCAACAGAAAAGCTCACCAACGGACACTTGTTCTCTAGATATTCCTACTCCACTAGGTGGGATATAAGTGAAGATGGTAACTGCCACACTCAATGCTGGGGCTGTAACTATAGACACGAATATGACCCTTATCCATACACCAACTGGTTTATAGAAAAGTTTGGGAAAGATAGATGGGATGAGGTTCATAGAAATTTTAAAGGTTCTAAAAGATATTCTAATTCACAACTACAAGAGTTATACGATGAAATAAAGGAACTACATGACCAACTTTATGAAAGCAAAAAATATCAATTTTAACCGTCTTAATGATTTAATGGATACTGCTATCAGAGATGCAGAAATCAAGACAATGTGGATAGTTTTAATTGATTATACCGATATGAAAAAGAGAGACATTATACAACTAATAGCCGAGGATTATAAGATATCAGATAAATCTGTTGAGGCTGTAGTTTATGATGACTAATCTACAGCAAGGGGTTGCTGGTGAACACTTAGTTTGTTTTGATACACACCTTCAAGGATACTCCTCTCATATGATAGGGAATCAAGAAAACTATGATGTTATTATTAACTCCCACCAATTAATCAAGGTTCAAGTTAAAACATCTAACTACTCAGAGCCGGGAAGATTCCAAGATTATATATCATTTGTTATATGTAGGACATCACCTAGGGGAGTGCTAGGGTTCTATAAAAATATAGATATGTTCGCTTTTGTCTGGACAGATGAAAAGAAAATTGCATACTTTAATTATAAAGAATGTGGCAATTATAAAAAGAGAATACATAAAGCCCGATTTGAAGATTACACTTTAGACCGAGCTTTATCTATGGTAGCATCTAATCTTCTTTAATCATCATTGATTCTAAGATTTCTTCAATAACCTCATAAACATTTTCAATAATCTTTCTCTCAGCACTCTCACCTATAATAGGAATGTTAATCTTTTCATTAAGTGCATCAATCATCTTATCTTTGTTTTCGTCATTAAAGAGAGCCTCAAATATGGCTTTGCCTAAATCTAGCTTCATTTCTTCTCCTTTATTTTCTCTAGTTTCTTGATTCGTTTTTCAAGTTCTTTAACCTTTAAGTCAGTTTCGTTTTCATCTTCCATATACTTTACCAAATGCTGTATTTTTTCTATACCTTTAAACTGACGAAGCATTATATCTAATATCTTGGGAACTACTGCTTTTAATAACATAGCTGGTATCATTTTAATTTCCTTATCTGTAGCCATAATGTGACAAGCCCCACACATATACCAATGCACAGCGACACGAATGACAGTATAGGATTTAATACATCTAGGTAGCTAATAAACCCAGAGCCAAATGATGCCCCAGCTCCAAGAAGTGGTCTTGTTTGTAAAGTATCTAGTATCAATTTCTATCTCCTCTATATTTAGTAAGTATATCTTGTATTCCCATTATATAACCTTTTAGCTCTTTAGTGTCTAGCTGAGACAACTTAATTTGGTCTATCAATTTAATAAGGATTCCTTCCAGCCGATTGAAATCCTCATCCACCTCTTTCATTAAAGTGGTTTCTAGAAACTTAGTTCTCTGGATTATATACCAACTAAACCCTCCGAGCATTGCTATAGGAACACCCAGTTCTTTTACTATGGACACCATATCCATTATGAGTATCCATTTTGTTCAAGATAATGATGAACGGTTCCCTTGCCGAGTCTGGTATTATAATATTCTTTCCAGTATTTAGCTCTATCCTCTTCTATTTTAGGAATAGGTCCCGGCTGTCTTCTATAATGTATTCTACAGAATGCAATCGCTACTGCAATGTTTGTCATCACACTAAAGGATGGATACTCTTCTATGTATCCTAACTTGTATAATGCTTCAATCAATGGCTTTCTATACGATATGTAGTTATCCCATATGTCTTTAATTGTATTAGGCTCTAGCTGAAAGAATGAAACTGCTGGACCGTTACCCATCTGCTCTAGATGTTTGTATCCAGTCTCCGTCATTCCAGTTTCAAATATTAGGTCTACTGCCTCATCAGACTTTGGTATACCAGCATCCTCTAATCTAAGAAGAACATCCTCTATAATTTCTCTAATTGATTTTATCATTTTTTTCTACTTTCTCGTAATCTAATTTGGTTAGACATATAAGAGTCATACTTTTTTGTTAATGAGTTAGCTCTTTGAATTCTTTCTTTTGGTGTTATTTCACTATTCTTTTTATTGTCTTTTAACAATTCTTTATACATACTTCTAAACTTTTTATTTGTTTCTTTTCCATAAGAGTTTCTACCAGAGTTTTTATACAGTTCGTTAAATTCTTTTTTTATTTTTCTTCTTGTAGATTCTCCAAAATGCCCACCAAGTATAGGTATGTCTGACAGTTCCATAGGGGCATCAGACAATATAGCCTTACTAGAAGATAATGATTTTTTAACAAATCTACCAGTACCACCAACGATAGCCTCAAACATATGGTCTACATATTCTGGACTCACATCTATTAAACCTCTTTCTGTAGTGCTACCACCAGTAACCTCATTTAGCCAAGCTGTGGTTTTTTTACTTAATGTTTTATCATTGCCCCAATAAAGTTGAGACTCTGGTTTTTTCTTAGGAGAAAAAGTATCAGCCTCTTCTGGTTTTATATCTTTTCCTAACCAGTTTTTATTTTCATACAATTGTACAAATGGGTCTGCTAATGTAGGAGATATTGTTTGTAACATACTACCAGAGCTACCAAGAGGGTTTAAAACATCAGTAAACATTTTAAATATTTTCATAGATGCTTCGGCTTCATCTAGCTCTCCAAATGCCATCTGCTCAATCATTCCACCTATAGCTATTGGTATATTATACTGAAATGCCATTGGGATTTTAATATGATTACCATTTTCTCTCATCCACACCCAATGTCTATCTTTAATGTGGTCTTCAACATTGTCCCACTCTTCCTCATCACGAAGTCTATTTATTAAACTGCTGACAAAACCAGTAAACATAAGAACACCTATTACTTGCAATGCTTTTTGATTTACTTTGCCATCTTTAACAACACCTCTAAACAATCTAAACTTTCCTTGTATATCAGCATTAGAAAACACATATAAAAGATTAGATATGCCAGTCCACTGCCCTCTTCTATTAAAGTTAACAGTTAAATCTTTACCATAATGTGCTGATTTTCTTTTGCTTATACCTAAATCTCTTAATTGTTTATAAGTAGACAGTCTTACAGCCATTTCCACTGCTTCATTTATATCAGTAATAAAATCACCAAAGGAAGAAAATATCTTTTTAAAATTCCCTTCTTTTTCTAAGCCTTCAATTCTTTTAATAAAATCTTTTTCTTTTTCTTCAAGAGTTTGAAACTCAAACCAACCAGTTTTTCCACCATTTTCTTTATATTCTTGATATATGTCTACCCATTCACCACTACCTTCTCTCTGCGATTTAACAATGCCTACCATTGCTGGGAATATATCTTTAATAACTGACATTCTAGTTTTCCAGCTAGAGTATTTAGTATCCATAGACATATTAATCATAGATGCTTGTAAATCTCTTTCAAAGTTTGCAAGGATAAATTTAGGACTCCATTGTGTTTGTAGCTTTCTCCATACATTTGTAATGCCACCAAAATATTGTTGAATTGCATATATTTTAGTTTTTGCAAATGCACTCATTAAATCAGCATCATTAATTGTAATAACTTTTTTCTTACCATCAACGAAGACTTGTATTTGATTGTCTTTCAATTCTGTCGGAGCTAA
>VTLG01004150.1_pt1 | contig 34711 bp, 33 predicted proteins | sample 4694571 | NCBI WGS metagenome assembly VTLG01 (sample SAMN12604809, study PRJNA352737) | marine metagenome | biome: ENVO:00000447; feature: ENVO:00000209|ENVO:00000569|ENVO:01000036; material: ENVO:00002151; isolation source: viral sequences binned using virsorter ...
CACAAGTCACTTACAGAGGTATCAAGTATGATACCAATGACAACAAGAGTTGTCAGAAGCAGGTCTCTGAACTAATCTACAGAGGCATCAAGCATACAGAGTCAAAGACTGTGTGTGCGCGGTGAAATAAGTCTTACTTGGACTAAGTTAAAGGGCACCTCTTGACAGGTGCTCTTTTTTTGTCTTATAATTAGATGGAAAAGGAATCATATGGACAAGGAAAGATTAAAACTTATTGTTCGCAACCTTAAGTCCCTTGTGGATGCATTAGAATCTGAAGTTCATTCGGATGTTGATGCCTATCAGTACCAGACCTATAAGGATGTGACTCCACGACTTACTGATTATGATGAAGTCTTTGATGACGACGATGGTTACCCTGATTGATTATGGCAGATAAACCAACACCAGGATCATACATAGACACTCAAGGAATGGGTGCTCCCTTATCTCCAGAAGAGGCAGCTAAGCTTAAAGGTGAGAAGAAAGAGTATAAACCTATGGTGGTTAGACCACGTAGGTTACATACCCCTCAGATGGTAAAGGAATTAAAGATCCTTATTAATGAAGTGTTAGATGAGAGAGAAGGTAAGACTGGTATATCTTACTTTGATACTGAACAATTTGAACATACTGTACTTGATCAAGAACCACCTTATACACCATATCAATGAAAGTTAAACTAATAAGTGTTACCCCTAAAGCAGAAGAAACAATGGGGTACGTAGCAAGGGTCAGTAACCCTCAGAACCAGGATAATCCTAAGGTTGCTGGTCTTTTATCCTATTGTATTAGACATGGACACTGGAGCGTCTTCGAGCAAGCACACATGACGGTAGAGATTGAAACTACTAGAGGTCTTGCAGCACAGATACTAAGGCATAGATCATTCACCTACCAAGAGTTCTCTCAAAGGTATGCTGATGTTTCTCACATTCGAGAGGACATACCTTTGCCTGAACTTCGTAGTCAGGATGAAAAGAATAGACAGAACTCTATTGATGATGTAGATCCTAAAATAGTTGAAAAATATAATGGTAAGATGAGAAAACATTTTGATGCATCTATAGATCTTTATAAGGAGATGCTTCATGATGGTATAGCAAAGGAGTGTGCTAGATTTGTATTACCTCTTGCTACTCCTACACGGTTATACATGACAGGTTCTTGTCGTTCTTGGATTCACTATATAAAACTACGTTCTGCACATGGAACACAGAAAGAGCATATCGATCTTGTAGAAGAAGTTCGTAAGGTTTTTGTGGGACAATTTCCCATAGTTTCCCAAGCACTTGACTGGGTTTCCTAAATATTTGTAAACACTATTTGAATTTGTATGGCTACGTACCCTGTTATTAACAAAGAATCTGGTGAACAAAAAGAAGTTGTTCTAAGTGTATATGAATGGTCTAAGTGGTGTGATGATAACCCAGAGTGGACTAGAGATTGGTCTGATCCATCAACTATGCCTGGTGTAGGTGAGGTGGGTGAGTGGAGAGATAAACTTGTTAATAAGAATCCAGGATGGGGTGAAGTCTTGAAGAAATCTGAGGAAGCAGGAGGTATTTCTGCACGATTAGCACGTAAAGGATCTTATGAATCCTCAACCCAATCTGTTATTGAACCTGACTGAATAACATGCCAACCAAAAATAGATCACAAACAAAACCTATTGGTGCAGGATTAACAGCAAAGCAAATGAAGAGAAAGAAACCTATAAATTTAGATTTGATGAGGAATGTAGAAGCCCTCACTCCAAATCAAGAAGCATTATTTAATTCATATGACAAGGGACAAAACCTAGTTGCATATGGATGTGCTGGTACGGGTAAGACATTTATTACCCTCTATAAGGCCCTTAGAGATGTCCTGGACGAAAAAACTCCTTACGAAAAAATATATATCGTTAGGTCTCTTGTTGCTACTAGGGAAATTGGTTTTCTTCCTGGTGATCATGAAGACAAGTCCTTTCTTTATCAAATTCCTTACAAGAATATGGTAAAGTATATGTTTGAGATGCCTAGTGAAGCAGATTTTGAAATGCTTTATGGGAATCTTAAAACACAGGGAACTATTTCTTTCTGGAGCACCTCATTTATAAGAGGCACAACATTCGACAAGGCAATAATAATTGTTGATGAATTTCAGAACTTGAATTTTCACGAACTTGATAGTATAATAACAAGAGTAGGTCAAGACTCTAAGATTATGTTCTGTGGTGATGCTACCCAGACTGATCTGGTCAAGACTAATGATAGAAATGGGGTTATTGATTTCATGAATATACTTCGTGCAATGCCATCAATTGATATCATGGAATTCACTATCGAAGATATTGTTCGATCTGGATTTGTTAAAGAGTATCTTATTGCTAAATTGGAAACGACTTTATGACCTTTGATCATTGTAATTACTTAGGTGACCTTGAATTAAAAAAGAAAGATACACCGGGTTGTAGATTGTATGAACTCCCTGATGGTCAGTGGGTTCCATCTATTACTTCGGTGACTTCTTTTTATAACCGTGAGATCTTTACAAAGTGGAGAGCACGAATTGGTATAGAGGAAGCAAACAAAATTACTAGGAAGGCAACTGCTCGTGGCACAGATTTTCATGAAGCTGCTCAGGCATATCTGGAGAATAGAGATCTGGTGTGGGAGGATTACCTTCCTGCTACTAAGTTTATGTTTCATCATGCGGCACCATATCTGGATAAGATAAATAACATACACGCTATAGAAAGAACCCTTTACTCTGAGTACCTTGGTCTTGCCGGTAGAGTTGATTGTATAGCAGAATATGAGGGTGAATTAGCGGTTATAGATTTTAAAACATCTACTAAGATTAAACCTGAGAAGTGGTTGGAAAACTATTTCGTACAGGAAACCTTTTATGCTGCTGCTTATTATGAGTTGACTGATATCCCTGTTAAGAAACTCATCACCATTATGGTAACTCCAGAAGGTGAAGTAAAGGTATTTGACAAAAGAAACAAAGGGGATTATATTAAATTATTAGTGAGGTATATTAAAGAATTTGTATCTAACAATACTGGGACAGAGAATGCCTGAGAATGAATTAGAAAAAGTAATGGAGAGCAAGTTCTTTTGTCCTGCTAGGTTTGCAGAGGCGATTGAGAAACTGGTCCTCCTTAATAAAGACATGAATTATATTGATGCTATCATTCATTTTTGTGAGCAGAATAATATTGATGTAGAATCTGTACCTAAACTTATATCTAAACCATTGAAAGAAAAGATTAAGTATGAAGCCCAAGAACTTAACTTCTTAAAGAGAAGTTCCCGTGCGAAATTACCACTTTAGTTTCAAAAAAGTCGAAAAAAAATCCTCCCAAAAAAATACCCTTATTAGTTTTTTATAATGTTAGAATCCAGAAGACTTCTAGAAGGATGCCCTGTTCTTATCTTTGATATACCTAAACAGATTCAAAAGGAACTTGATGTATGGGTAAATGAAAGTAAGAAGTTTAAGAATAGTTCATTAGCAGCACTGAAAGCCCATGAGAATGTAGGGTATCTTAGTCATGATGGTAAGGCACATAATTCATATCAGTGTTCTATCTCTCCTCATTTAATCGAACAATCTTTTTGGTTGGCATGGGTATTAAGATTGACTGCAAAGTATTGGGGAATGGGTAAGAATAATAGAGAGTTTAAATTAAGAAAGTGGGATGGTCACTTTGATGGGTATGATATCTGGACTAACTTCGCATATAAAGGAGATGATAATCCAAGACATAACCATGCAGGATTGCTTTCAGGTGTGATATATTATAAGAATCATAAGCATCCTACTATATTTGATCAGTATGGTTGTGGTTATGAAGGATGGGATGGAACGATGGTGATGTTCCCGGCTTCAGTATTCCATCATGTAGAACCGCAGACTGTTAATAAAGAAAGAATTACTTTGGCATTTAATATTGTAACGGCACAAGAGGAATGATGCCGTTTGATGCATATCGTTGTTATTTGTCTCTGAAGAATCACTTTACCAAAGATCATTATGATTATCATAAGTATCGTGGTAAGACCAGAGCAACACATCAAGCCTTCTATAAGAGGAAGGATAGGTTTTGGTTTGAGAAATTTGCTAGGCAGAAGAAGGATAAAGAAGTAGAAGAATTCTTTGTATCAAATTTTATATACTCTACTGATCCAGGAACCATGTGGATTGGTGAGATGATTAAAGAAGGTGAGGGAAGATACCAAGAGTGGCAGAAGAAAGTTCAGTCATTATCTTACATCTTTAAGGAGGAAGTTAATACTCTCTTTGAGGACAAGAAGATTGATGAAGTCTTTGATTGTTCTCATGGTCATCCTCCTATTTTGAAGAGTTATCTAGGGAAGAAAACCTCACTTGAAACTCTGGTAATATGTGATAGAATACTGGAGTATAGAAAGGACTGGGATAAAAAACTGAATGATCCTGTATGGGAAACCGTCAGTCGAAAGATAAAAAAGTACAGTCCTTTCCTAAATATAGATGTACCACGTTATAAAAAAATCTTGAAAGAGATTGTCCTATGAGTTTTTTCGATTCCGATGTAGTCCGTGCAGAAATGGCGGAGATACAAGAACTTCAAGAGGAGGTTTACACCAACGTCTTTAAGTTCCCTACAATGTCTAAAGAAGATCAACTCTATCATGTTGAGATTCTTGAAAGATTGTGTGAGAAGCAGAGAGTCATGTATACTCGTTTGAGTTTATCTGATGACCCTCATGCAAAGGAAATGCAAAAGAATATTACTGAAGGTGCTGCTCAAATGGGACTCCCTGCCAATGTTGATATGAACATTTTGTTCAAGAACATGGGTGATATGGTTGAGATGATGAGAAATCAACTTGACCCAGAATAAATTCTAGATTATAATAACAAGGTACACACAAGCCAAATCTCAAAAAATCAGAGGTAATCTAATGTCATTTAAAGACTTAAAAAAGCAATCCTCTCTAGGATCTTTGACTCAGAAATTAGTTAAAGAAGTGGAGAAGATGAATACTACAGGTGGTTCAGGCGATGATCGTCTATGGAAACCTGAAGTAGACAAAACAGGTAATGGTTTTGCTATTATCCGTTTCTTACCAGCACCAGAGGGAGAAGATATCCCTTGGGCAAAGATGTATTCCCATGCATTCCAAGGACCTGGTGGTTGGTACATTGAAAATTCTTTGACCACAACTGGTGGTAAGGATCCTGTATCAGAGCACAATCGTGAACTCTGGAATAGTGGTAATGAATCTGATAAGGATGTTGTTCGTAAGCAGAAGCGTAAGCTTTCTTACTATGCAAACATCTATGTTGTAAAAGATCCTACCAATCCTCAGAATGAGGGTGGTGTATTCCTTTACAAGTTTGGTAAGAAAATCTTTGATAAGATTCAAGAAGCAATGCAACCAGAGTTTGAAGATGAAACTCCAATCAATCCTTTTGACTTCTGGCAAGGTGCAAACTTCAAGTTGAAGATCGTCAAGAAGGATGGTTACTGGAACTATGATAAGTCAGAGTTCGAGGCACCTTCACCTTTACTTGAAGATGATGATGCACTGGAAGCACTATGGAAGAAGCAGTATTCTCTTGCTGCTGTAACTGCTGGTGACCAATTCAAGTCTTATGAGGATTTGAAAAAGCGTCTTGATTATGTTTTGGGTCGTGGTAAACTTCCTACTCGTCGTGTCTTCGATGAAGAATTAGAAGATGAGAGTGAAGGTCGTGGATCATTTACTCCAGACTTTAAGAAAGAACCAGTTGCCGCTGCTCCTGTAGCATCTGCTAGTGCTGATGAGGATGATGCACTAAGTTATTTCCAGAAACTTGCTGAGGAATAATTAAGTATAAAGTCTAATATCTTCTGCTTCTTTAAGGGTTCCATCTATGTATTGGGTGGAACCTTTTTTATATGTCATCATTTCTTCTAAGTCATCAAGAACTATATTGAGATATCTGTTCTTGATTAAGAAGATGTTTCTTTTTTTATCTTCTATTTTTTCTTCATACTGAAGATTGGTTACTTCGGTAGTACAGTTTGCACTGATAATATTTTGTTGCGTTCCTAACCACCAGTCATAATAGGAGATAGTAAAGTCTGATTCTACTTCCAATCCTTCTGCCAACATAATAACACCTTGACTATTCTTTATTTCTACAGTTTCATAGTGGTGAGTCTCTTCTATTTTTTCATAACTTCCATACTTATCAAGAAGAAATCTATTAAAGTCTACTTGAGGTAGGGGCCATTCAGTTTGAATATTAATAATATTATTACATGTAAGAACTAACCAATCTAAATCAGGATCTTGATAGTAATCATTAGCAACATTGTCAGGTCTATCATCTCCTTTGATTTGATATTTTTCAAAGGTTGTTAAGTCCTGAAAAATATCAGGTCTAAGATCTCCTCTTTTGAAAAGATTTTTTACAGTAATAAAATCTCCTATCTTAGCACCTGGAAGACGACTAACATAGTCAAAGTCTGGAAGTTGTTTAAAGTAATCTGACATGTTAGTAACCTATGTTTTGGTAACCCATACCATAATCATCATTAAAGACTGGTTCAAGTTCACTGAACTCCATTCCAATTTGATATGACATCATCACACCATCATTAAGGGTAGAATAGTTTCCGTTGGGTGTATAGTTAACAGTGAGTCCTCGTAGAGCACACTCTTTAAATTTATTTAAGTAAGGGTGCTCTATATTTCTGCCTTCTCCTCTATACTTATATTCTAATCTGAATGTATGAGGTGATTTGAGGAAGAGGTTTGATTTAGTTCTTATTGCTGCCATTCCCTGCTTAAAGAATCTTATAATACTAATAACTGTTTTGGCTTCTGCTTTATTTCTTGGTGCTAGTTGGAAACTAAATTGAAACGGTCTTAACATTGGTGCATTAAACAAGAGTTCCATATTAGGATTTAATATAGCACCTGTTGTTCTGGAGAGTAGATTATTTTTTTGGATTGCTTCACCTGCAAGGGCAGTTTTAACTGCTATACCTACATCTCCAGCATTTTGTGCTAGTTTATTTGCTGCTTGGACTGCTGCATCAACCCCTGCTCCAAGGTTTTCTATACCTTCAAGAGCAATGTTTGCTAGTTCAACATCCAAAGCATTCATCTTATCTTCACTCCAAGAAACTTGATTATTATCTTGTATTCCTGCAGGAATTGGTAGTATTACTCTTCCAATTGTTTTTCTATTTTTATTTCTTTCACCAATATTAAATTTTCCTTTGTTCGTATTCCCCATTCCTTTTGATACATATTCCATCATATTAAATTGGATTATATCCTGGGATGATTTAGCAATTGCTGCTGGAAATATCAAAGGTCCATCGGGTCCTTGAAAATTATTTCTTGTACCAGCGGCATTATCTATGGCATCTGCTCCAAGGGTATCTAATTTTTTTCTTTCTGCAGCAGTTAGTCCTACTTGTGAAGCATCTTTTATTGATGCATTACCTCCTGTTAAATCTTTTACTTGAGCACGAGTCAGTGTGGAATCTTTCCTCACCATATTTGCTGCATGAGTTCTTATGGTTCCGTCGCCAAGTGCTTTCTCAGCGAACGCTTTATCATTTGCATTAGCACCACCCCACCAATTTTCATTATAATCTATTGTATTATCTTTGTTTATAGTTCCTACTCTTTTATCAGCAGCAAATTCTTCATTATACAACTCCATCTCTCCGGTCTTTTGATTGACCAAGACAAAATATGCTTCGTTAGTTTTTGGATCTTTGAATCGATTTTCTACAGCATCAGATCCGTAGTATCCGGCCTTAGTCGTCATTTAATAATAACTTTTTATTTATTTAGGAGGAATTTACCATACTGTAGTGCCAGTAGTTCATCTAACTCTTGATATTCAACTACATGTAACTTACCTATGACTTCTGCCCAGGTATAATTTCTATATCTTTGCCAGTGAAAGTTGAGTCCTCTGAATCCCCATCGGAATAAACCAACACATGCAATCAATGGATGTTGATCGTATTGAATGTCGGGTGTCTTGGGATTGTAAACAAAGGTATAGAACTTTCCTTCCTCTGGATATAATACTTCTATGTTAAAGACTTCCATGATCATAATCATGATGTCTTCTACGTCATCAGTATTGGCCTCTGCTAGTTTTGCTTTGAGTTCTTCTACCCTCATTAAAGGGTTCTTTTCTAACTCCGCGGTGAAACCAAAGTCGTCTTCCATTATCTAATACCTAATTCTTTTTCGGTAATGATTTTGAATTCAACTTTTCTATCAGCACACCATTCGGTTGCTGCTTCCCATTTTGCTTGGTTGGTAGCATAGGTTTTACATTCATAGATGTATGATTTGGTCACTCTTTTTCTTGGTTTTGGTGGTCTGGTTTGCTTATCTGGTTTAACTTCAACCACATAAGTTTTAATTTTACCTGTTGATTCTTTTACTTTCATAATAAAATCTGGAAAGTAACGACGGATTCTACCGTCAGGAGCACGGTATGGTATCCAGAATTCTTCACTTCCCCATTCTATAATGTTTTCATTGAGGTCACAGTAATGACAAAACTTTCTTTCCCAACTGCTACGACAGATAATATTTCGTGGATTTCCTGTATATTTTTTGGGATAGGTAGGTTTGAATTTACTCTTTATACTTTCTCCCATACATAGTATATAATAAGGTAAATATTATTTATAAATGCCTGCAATAAGAACAGTTTCTAATATCAAAGCGAATCTTCTTAGACCAGCTTTGACTTCCCACTTCGAAGTTGAGATTCCTGTCCCACCATCTCCTAATTTTCGGGAGAGGTTGGGTGTTAATCATGACAAGTTGAATCTGATGTGCTCAGAAGCAGTACTTCCTGGATCTAACTTAGCAACATTGGATATCAATAATGATTTTACTGGTGTCACTGAGAAACATGCACACCGTAGAGTGTTTGATGATAGAATTGAGTTAACTTTTTATGTTGATGCTGGTAATTATATCCCTATTAGATTTTTTGAAAGTTGGATAGAATTTATTGCTAATGGAAGATTCCCTGGTGCATCTAATAATGAAAGAGAATTGAAGAGTCCAAATTATTATTATCGAATGAATTATCCTGATGATTATATTGCTGGACAAGGATTAAAGGTTAGAAAATTTGAGAGAGATCATAGTCAACAGTTGGAGTACGATTTTATTAGAAGTTTTCCTTTAGCGATTTCATCAATGCCTATATCATATGAAACTTCTTCACTATTAAAGTGTAATGTTTCTATGAGTTATGTGAGATATGTGGTAAACTCTAATAGACCTCTTACATCTGGAGGTCCTATGGATCCATTCCAACAGTCACAGTATAATTCTGGTGGACTTAGTGGTCTTCTAGGGAATGTTGCTGATGTTGCTGTAACTAACATTACAGGTAATAGATTCTTGGGTGATGTAGCTGGTGCTGCTACCAGATTCTTCCTCTAAAACCCTACTATATAAATATACGACTTGTTATTAGGATATTATGCCTTTACCAAAAATTGCTACTCCAACCTATGAGTTGGAACTACCCTCGACTGGTGATACAATTAAATACAGACCTTTCTTAGTTAAAGAAGAGAAATTACTTGTTATTGCTTTGGAGAGTGAAGATAATAAACAGATTACTAATGCTATTAAAGCAGTCTTAAAATCTTGTGTACTTACTAAAGGAATTAAAGTAGAACAACTTCCTACTTTTGATATTGAATTTCTATTTCTTAACATCAGAGGTAAGTCTGTTGGTGAAGAACTTGAAGTTAATATTATTTGTCCTGATGACGAAACAACTCAGGTTCCTGTTACTATTAATTTGGATGACATTGAAGTTCAAAAAAATGATGAGCACACAAAACAAATTAAACTTGATGATAATTTAATGATGGAATTAAAGTATCCATCATTGGAGCAGTTCATCAAAACTAATTTTGATTTTGATGATAAGAATGCTATGGATCAATCTTTTGATTTGATTTCTACTTGTATTGATAAGATTTATAGTGAAGATGAAGTTTGGGCAGCAGCAGATTGTTCTAAGAAAGAAGTAAAGGATTTCTTAGAGTCAATGAATTCATCACAGTTCAAACAGATTGAACAGTTCTTTGAGACTATGCCTAAGTTATCTCATATAATTAAGGTGACTAATCCTAATACAAAAGTTGAAAGTGACGTAACGTTGGAGGGTTTAGCGTCTTTTTTCGCGTAGCCATGATTCATATGAATCTGGAAAGTTATTTCCGGTTGAATTTTTCCTTAATGCAGTACCATAAATACAGCTTAACAGAGATTGAAAATATGATGCCTTGGGAACGAGATGTCTATGTCGGTCTCCTTCAAGCACATCTTGAAGAGGAAGAACTAAAACAGAAACAACAAGCAGCTAATGCCGGATACTAAGAATCCACAGAAGATAAAATTAAATAATTTTTTAGGTAGATTTCTTGGTAGAGATGGGAAGGGCTCTTTGTCTGAGAGAGTTACTAATAATGAAAAGAAGATTACTTTATTGAAGAAGATAATTCAGGCTCCTAAAGCAATAGATCCTAAGTTTAAATCTCTAGGTGAGTTTCCTGTTGCTGAATCTCTTGATAATATTCATGGTGCATTGGATGATCTTCTTGAAACTATAAGATCTGATAAAAAGTTAGAAGATGAAAAAGAAGAGTATGCAAGATTAAAGAGAGAAAGAGAAGAAAGGGAAGCAAAGAAGAAAGCATTAAGAAAACAGAGATGGGAGGGAATAAAGAAGGTTGCATCGACTATTATAAAACCATTTAGAAGTTTATGGGATAAAATTTGGGGATTCATATCTACTATTCTTCTTGGTAATATTGTATTGAGAATTATAAGATGGATGGGTGATCCTAAGAATCAAAAGACTCTTGAAAACATTGGAAGATTCTTTAAGGATTGGTGGCCAGTTATGCTTGCTTCCTATCTTTTATTTGGAAATTCTTTTGGAAAAATGGCCGTCTGGTTGGTGGCTACCGTTTCAAAGTGGACTATAAAACTTGTAACGGTTTTGATTCCTAAATTAGCAGCGGCTATTGCTAAGTTAAAACTTGGAAATTTATTAAGTTTGATCCCTGGTGGAGCATTGTTAAAGAGTGCTCTCCTATTTGGTGGTGGTGCATTAGCTACCTATGGTATAGGTAAGATGTTGGGTAAGGATAAGGTGGTTGAGAATGTGACAGAAGCAGATAATACTAAACGAGAAGCATTAAAGACAGCAGAAAGTACTAAAGATTTGTCTGCTGGAGAGATAGAGGCATTAGTACAGGGAACAAGAACACGGGATGCTGGTGGTCCAGGAACAATTAATAATATGAAGGATCTTCATAATGATCCTCTTGGATTACGAAATGATCCTTTGGGTGGTGTTAAATTTAATCAAGGCGGTTTTGTATCTGGTCCTTCTGGTGTAGATCAAGTTCCTGCAAGACTAACTGCTGGTGAGTTTGTCATGAGTAAAGGAGCAGTTCAGAAGTGGGGTGCGGATACACTTGCATCAATGAATGCAGCAGGTGGAGGAACTAATAGACCCACTGGTGGTAGATATAATGTTGGTGGAAAGGTTGATAAAAGCGCACGTATAGAAGAGATAAAGGCGGGACCAGTAACACTGGAAGCAACAAAAGAATTACGACAATTGGGAATGAATCCTGGGAGGATTAATTTGTGGGCAAAGCGCAAAAAATTAGAGACTAAGTTGCAAGGAGTATCGCCGGGAGGAACTGGTGGACAGTTGGTTAAAGGTGCTGGTTATATTGATTCTAGTGGAAAATTTCATAGCACTCCAGACAAGGTGCTGCAAGATTACAGAGAGGCTAACAAGGTAGTAGCAGATCCAGTAGCAAATGTAGAGACTATCAAGTTAGCTCCAGGACAAAGTGTAGATCTGAATAAAGTTCCTGGACCTCCATCTAAAAAGCAGAATGTTATTGTTTCTTATAAACAACAGAAAGATGCAGCAGAAAGATCTGCTGGTACACCTCCAACAGGAAATAAAATACCTCAATTTAATGCTGAGAAATATATATCAAATGAGAAAATAAAAACCTTGGGGATATCTTTATAAGTTATGGCAATTGATATTCAAAAATTTATAGGAAGATCTAAGAAGGAGAATCCAACGATAGATTTTACTACCTCAGAATATGGTGGTGAGTTAAATCAATCTCATGGGAAAAGTTTAGTTGGAATAAAGATAAAGATAGTTGAAGCAAAGGATATATTAAAAGGAACTCTTGCTGTAGAGAAGGCAAATTTTAAAGATCAAAAGCGAGATGATGAAGAATTAAAGAGAAAAGAAGATGAAGAAGAATTAGAAACACCAGCAGATACTAAAAAGTCTGGATTAAAAATGCCACCAATGCCTGGTGCTAGTTTTCTTGAGAGGGTTAAAACTTTTATTGGGACTATTTTATTAGGGTTTGCCATCACTAAACTCTTGAAGTTTTTGCCAAAATTGAAAGGGTTGTTAAAATTATTAGCAGGTATTGCAGAATGGATTATTGGTGTTGGAAGTTTACTCCTTAAGGGTTTAGTTGCTCTTGTTGATTGGGGCTACAAAGCATATGATTGGACACGAGGAGCAGTACACAATGTATTTGGTGATAAGGGTGTTGCAGTATTTGATAAAGTTGCTGGTGTATTGAATAAGACTTTGAATCTTATTATGGGTGTTGGTCTTGCGATGATTGCTTTGAGTAATCACATGGGTGGTGGCATTGTAAATTGGGGCAAAGGTTTCATGAGTATCTTTAAGCATGGATTGAAGAGAGCAATTCCCAGACTATTAATTAAGATGTTTGGGAAGAAAACTGCAGCAAGTATACTTGGAAAGAGTGTAGTTACAAAAGGAGTGGTGACTACTGCTACTGGTGCTACTGGTGCTACTACTGTTGGTGCTGGTACTGGTGCTGTTGTTACTACTGGTGCTACTAAAGTTGCTGGAGTGGCAGTTGGTACAAAGATTGCAATTGCTGGGAGTGCTGGGTTACTTGCGTCTGGTCTTGGTGAAGGTATGTTCCAACTTAAAAAGTTGGCACAAAAGCGTGAAGAGGAGATTAATCAAAATTTTAAAGAGAAGAGTTGGTTGAACCCTATGAAATATTTTGATGGGGCTGCTTTATTAGGTGCGAAATTTAACAGTTATATACTGGGAGTGTTGGGTGTTATATTAGATATTGTTGGAACCCCCTTTAGATATTTGATTGAGTTGATTCGATACCCTTTCTTAGATAAAGAAGGGAAAGAAAAGCAAAGAAAAAATCTTGCAAAGTTTGATGCAAGAATTAGAGAACAGTTTAGAGAAATGGTACATGCATTTTCTTTAGGTACTCTTGCTAAAGATAAGGGTGCATTTGGAAGTCTTTATGGTAAACAAGGAACAGATGCGATGGGTTATACCAAGGACGGTAAAACCAAGAGTCGTCAAGGAGCAATTCAGGCAGGGATGCTTCTTTTATCTACACCTGATTTGGTAGCAACTCAAGATCTACTTAGCGGTAAACCATCTGGAGAAATGGTTCATACGATAGAAGAAGTTATTAAAGGTGGTAGAAAGGTTGATTTTAAGGGTCTTGATAAGACTGCTTCCTATGAAGATGGAAGTGACACAACAGTTTATGCTACTGTTCCTAGAGAAAAGGTTGATGGGAAGCAAGATATGAAAGATCAAGGTATTGAGACGACAGGATTAAATGTAGGTGGTGGTGGATCATCTGATAGTTATGCTGATTTTTTATATAAAAAAGCAGGTTAAATAGAGTAGGAGGAAATAACTAATGGGTAGAGCAGCAGTAAAAGCAAAAGAAAGAGCAGCAGCAGCGCAACGAAGAGCGGCTGCTGGTGGAGATGCAATGTTTGTTGGTGATTCCACTAAGAGACAGATGGGTCGTAGTGCTGCAAAGAGAAGACAGGATAGGAGAAAAAGAGAAAAGGAAATTCAAAGAGCAGCAGGTCCTTCCTTCATTGAGCAAGTAGATATTACAGGTAATAAGAACCAAGAGGTGGTGAGTGTTGTTAATGGAATGGTTAACTTAAAATATTATGAGAGTTTATTACAAGATCATGTGGCAGCTGATATAACTTTTGTTGATGCTGGTAATGCGATTCATAATAAGACTGCTTTGTCTGGACTACCTATTGTAGGAGAAGAGAATGTTCAGTTAAAGTTCTCAGACAATAATGGGAACACTCTTGCATTTAATAATAAAGGCAATAATGCATTTTATGTAAAAAAAGTTACTCCTATTGGAGATAGTACCACTGATAGTTCAGTTAATCTTCAGTTGATAACTAAGGAAGCAATTAAGAATGATAAGGTAAGTGTAATGACACGTGAGGATGGTAAGATATCTGAGCATGTAAAGAAAGTTTTAACTGATAAAGAATACCTTGCTACCCAGAAAGACGTTAGTGATATTGAGGAGACTGCCAACAATTTAAATTATTGTATGGCAAATATGAAACCTTATTATATACTTAACAAGATTTCTAAGGATGCTGTTCCTAATGGTAACTCCAATGCTAATGCACTAGGAAATAGTGCAGGATTTATTTTTTATGAAACGTCAGAGGGTTTTCATTTTAAATCTATTGATGGGTTGATGAAAGGAGAACAGAAGTTGTCAGTCATTTTTAATGATACTCCGAGTAGTACTATTCCAGAAGGATATGATGTGAAAGCACTCTCATATTCTAAAGATAATAAAATGGATGTATCTAAAAAATTAAAATTTGGTGCATGGAATACTAAGATTCAGACTTGGAATCCTTTTAATATGGAGTATAGTGTTTCTTCTTTCAGTGCTGCAGAGAAGCAAGAGTATTTGGAATTGGCAGGTAAAGAACTTCCTTATTTTAATAAGGAATTTGATAGTGGGGAAGAGAATAAAAACTTTTCTAGAACAACCTTTATGATTAATGCACCTGGTATTTTACCAACAGGATCTGGTCTTGGTGAAGAACAGCAGCAACTTACTAAGTCAAAAGAAATAGAATTTGATGCACCATCTATTCTCAATCAATCGATTATGAGATATAATCAATTGTTTTCTTCTCAGGTTACGATTGTTATACCTGCTGATCTTTCTTTACATGCAGGAGATGCAATCTTTTTTGATTCTGCTGAACTTAAGGAAACAAAGAGTAAAGCTTGTGGCGATGAAGTTAATAAAACATCGGGTGGTAAATATATTATTGCTACTTTATGTCATTATTTGACTCCAAAACAATCTTATACTAAATTGGTAATGATTAGAGATTCTGTGGGTAGAGAAGGTAATCACACTAAACGTTGATAAATATCAAGGTAAGGGACTAATTTTATGACTAACATTAAACACGATTTGGATCACGAAGTTTATCTTGATCCTAAAGATGGTAAAGAACACATCAATCACGGTAAGATGGAGTACTCTAAGGAAGACTTAGAAAATGCTCATGCTTATTATGATGAATACCATAAGGATGATGAACCTGAAACAGGGATTAATGATTGGCATCTAAGGCATCAAGACAAGCACCTTGAAGTTTATTGTGATAATCATCCAGACGCAGAAGAGTGTAGAGTATACGACGAATAACATATGTCAGAAGGAGCACTATTTAATCCAGGATTTTTTGGATCACAAGATGGTAGATGGATAGGTCAGGTTGCTGACGACTCAACTTGGCGCGATAATATGTTACCAGGAAAATTTGAGAGTGCCAATACTATTCCTGGATATGGTAGAAGATATAAGGTAAGGATCATGGGAGTTCATGATCAAGATCAGGAAGTTATTCCTGACGATCAACTCCCATGGTCTAACATTGAGTTGCCAGTGACTGCTGGTAGTGGATTGGGTGGATCTTATCAGACACCTCAGATCCGTCAGGGAATGTTTGTAACTGGATATTTTCTTGATAATGATCAACAACATCCTGTAATTACAGGTCTTTGGAATAATAATGCCCAGACTATTCTGGACATGACAACTGGAATGACTGGGGGAAAATCTTATACTGGTTTCAGTGCATTTTCTGAAGTTAAGACACCATATCCAGGTACTAGTAAACCAAAGGTTCCTGATAATGATGTCAAAGTTTCCAAGTCTTCTAAAGAAACATCTGCACCACCACCAGGAAGTATTTTAAATAAGTTTGGGATCGCAGGTAATCCTACTCCCAAACAACTTGCAATGATCGCAAGTGCAACAGCAACAGGAGGAGCATCTGGATTAGTTGGAACTGCTCTTGATACTTTTGTTGCTGGAGAAGTAAAGAAGGGAACTAATAATCTTAAAGCATCAGAGAATTTAGCATCTTCTTCACCTAATCCTGCTCCCACCAAGGAGAGTGATGCTATACATCAATTAAGTGTTCAGGATAAGAAGACTGCAAAGGAATATAGAAAGAAGATTGTTACAATGAAACCTGATGATATAGTTCAGTCTTCAATGAAATCTATTCAAACAATCACAGAGAATTTGAGTAATGAACTTGAATTTATTATGGATTCTCTTAAAAGTTATAGTGGTGCCATGTCAGCTATAGGTAATCCTATGCAAGATATGCAGAAACTGATTGCGGATGCTGCATGTCAAATGGCAAAGTATATGAAGATAATTTTTGATAAGGTCATGAATTATGTCCTTAAGACAATGAATAAAGCGATGACAAAAGTTACATCGGCAATGCCATCTAGTACTCGGTATATGATGTCGGATATGAAAGAGACTATTACTGAGTTAATGCTTTGTATGTATGGTAAGATGACTAATAGTATTTGTGGTTCACTTGCAGGTCTTCTGAATGATATGTTTAAACCAGATGAAATGGAAAAACAAGCAAGAGAAGATGCACTTACACCACAAGATCCTGATGCACCCAATACTTATGTCAAGGTTCCTGTATGTACTGCTGAGGATATAGTGGGTCAGGTTCTTGCTTTACATAAAGATGAAATTGATAGTGCTAATAATACAATAATTAATAATGTTAATACTTTCTTAGATGATTTGCAGAGTGAATTGGCAGGTATCACTGGAGCAATGAGTGATATGATGACTAAGATGGGTGGTATTAATGGTAATATGACTGCTGCTTTAGGTTTTGCAAATATTAAATTGAATGTATTTGGATGTGAATTGAATCCAACTGCTGGTATGTCAGATTATTATACATTAGATAGGGGTGGATCTAGTACTCCTCAACAACAATTGCCCAGTAACAAAGCAGTTGAAGAGAGGGCTCAAGATCCTGTACGAACTACTGTTAAAGAGGAGACACCTTTTGTTGAACCTACTGGTGATTCAAAGAATGTTACTTTTGGTACAGGTGCTAATGATAATACTGAACCGCTGGATATGTTCTAATGGCAGAATTTAATCTCTTTGGTAACGCCACAGGAAAAGAAATAAAGGTTGGGTATATCTCGACGGAGAGAGGTCTTGTCGATAATATAACCGTCTGTGAAGCAAATGATTATGCTAAGTTAAATCCTGGTACACAATTCATTTTTAAGACCAGAGAGTTTACTAAGTATATGAATATTAATGGAGTAAACAAACTTACTCCTGAGGATTTAGAACCTAAGCAGGGTTGTGATGGTATTGAAACCGATAAAGAGTGTGGTCCTCCTGGAGTTCAATTCTCTGGTGGTGGAGGAGTAGGTGTTAAAGGTAATCCTGTTATTGGAGAAGATGGTGCTGTTTTAGCAGTTGATTTAGTATCTGGTGGATTTGGATATCAATACCCACCTATTGTAGAAGTAAAGGATAATTGTGGTATTGGTGCTGGTGGATATTTTAAAGCTGTTGTTGGTGAAATTGTAGAAACTGAGATAATTTATGATCAAGCAGAAGATTTTGAAGAGTATGAAATTTGTACACCAGAGGATGATATAAACTTTGGACGAAGGTATGGTCCGGATGGTAAAGATCTTGGTCCATGGGAACCTACTTTATATGCTAATCTTAAAGATGATCCTATTCGTAGAGAGATTCAAAAGTATCAGGATTTTCTTACACAGAAAACTAAACCTTGGTGGACTACAAGAAAACAGGATCCTTTAAGTGTAACTGGTGAGAGAGGTACATCTAGAAAGAAATATAATGTAGATCATGGTGGTTGGGGTGACTTTATGAATAAGTTTGCTATCTCTCCTAAGCCTAAATCAAATGCATCTGGTAGTGATTTTGCTGGTATTCCATATACATTTGTATGGGAAGAAGACTTTCCTTATGATGGAGAGTATGTTTTCCGTGGAGCAAAAGATAATAAAGCAGAGTTTTATTTGGATGGTGTTTTTGTATCTAAATTAGATCATTTTAATGGAGCAACGAATCCTATTAAGAAAACTTTGAAGTCAGGAGTCCATCAACTTAGAGTTGACTTGTTGAATGTTCCTATTAAAGAAAAGGTTATTGTACAACAGCAGACTGAAGAAGAAAATCAAGTTTCGGGAGTAGATTTTATTAAGAAATCTAAGGGATATTATATGACCGTGGGTGGTAATGATGAAGTAGAAGTAAGCCTTCAGTTATATTATAAAGATGATCCTAACATAGCAGGGACAGCAATTACAAAGATTACTATCCCAAATCCCAGTGGTGATCCGATAATTCTTCAGAGAGAAAAGTCTGGTAAGAGTTGGAAGAAGAGAGGATCAGTATCTGGTAAGTCAGTTTTTAAAAAGAGTGAAATTGGATATGGTCCTATTCAGTTTGAAGGTAATGTAAAAGATCCTATTCTTGAGGAAAGGAATACTGCTTATGGTCCTAACAGTCCTAAGTATGGCAAGTTAAAGTTCATTGACAATCATGGTGATGATACCAATGGTAGACTTAGTATTGTTGGTTCAAAGAATCTTCAAGAAAGTACGATAAAGAAGTCTGGAACGACTCATAGTTCTACTTCTACACAAGAACTAGAGATTCATAAAGTTTTTAATACGATTGATTATATTGATAAGGCTAATCGTCAACTGTGGAGGACAAATGTTTTCCAAAGGGGTGGATTTATAAATCAGTATGGAGTATGTCCTTTTGACACTGCTCTTAACCTAGAGGATAATCCTTATGCTGGAGTTCATAGAATAGTATGGGATAATATTAATTTTCCTATTGATGGCAACTATGACATCGGAGTACAGGTAGATGATAATGTAACCCTTACTATTATTGGTGGTGGAAAGGAAGAAGTAATAACGAAGAAAGGATTTGCTGGTGATACTGATACAAGCACAGGAAAGTCTAGTTATGTAAGATCTTTCCTTAAAGGATCTTATAAAATCATTGCTGATTTAGAACAAATTCCTGGTGGTAGATTTAGCTTTAAGAAGGATAAGGATGGGAGTTCTAAACAAATAAAGGATGTTAACTTTAAAGTTACATCTAATGCTGGTCGTGCCAATAAGATTATTATTAAAGAACTTTTTTCTCTCGGAAAAGAGCATAAAGGTAACCAATTAAATCAAATTCTTACACGACAAGTGGAAGTTGGAAAGGAATATGAAGTTACACTTACTAGTAATGGGAGTGATAGAGGAGTTAGATTAAGAACCAGAGATGGTGAAAAGCAGTTGCAGATGGAGGAGTGGAGAGATAATGATTGGAATGATATTGTATGTACTGCAAGTGAAGGACAATTCTATGCTTTATCGGGTAATAAATGTAGGTTTAGAATAAAAGCAGAACCAGCTAAAGGAATTAATCCTATGGCGTTGGCAATTAATATTGAATCATTATTTACTGAGAAGGAAGTTATCTCTCCTAAATCTTGGAATGAAAATCCAATGGGTGTTGCATTAACTATTGATGCTCCGATGCCACCCATTCCTCAGGAACCTTTGGTAGATGCACCTGGAAGATGTCCTCGTAATCCTATGTGGAGTACGAGATTTCCTAATGCGGAAAAGAAGTGGTTCCCTGTTAGAATTAGTGATGAAACTGGTAAGGCATGGGGTCATGAGGCAGGAGGTTGGAGTGATTTCTTAAATAGATATGGTGTTTCACCTGTAATACCTTCATCTGATCCTAATAGTTCTGGTGGTGGAACCTTGTTTAGTAATACGTGGGATGTAGAAGTTCCTTATAGTGGATGGTATAAATTAAAGGCAGAGGTAGATGATATTGGTAAGATATACATTAATAATGAATTAAAGATAGATCTTTCTAGAAGAAAGGATAAGATACGTGAAAAATCTGATTTGTTTTTCCTTGAAGGAGGTGAGGGAGTAACTCATAAGATAAAAGTTGAGTGTGAGAACTATAAGTTTGACACCTTTAAGTTAATTGATAAGAAGATATTTAGTACTGCTGATTGGGCTGTTAAGCAAACGAAGACTACCCAAACAGGAATTGTAGATGTTACTTTTAATACTACTTCGGATGCAGGATTTGCTAATGCAATTACTATTGATGGTCTACTTTCAGAATCTAAAACTTATAAAGGACCGCAGATAAATTCGAGAACTACTGCTAAGGTAGAGATTGGAAAGGTTTATAATGTTACTGTTACTAGTGCTCAAAGTAGGAGTGGAGTAAGATTAAGAGACAAGGATGGATCTATTCTGCAGATGGAAGAGCATACTGATAATGATTGGGGTGATATCCAGTGCTCTGCTACACAAGGAAAGTTCTATGACTTTATAAATGGTGCTAATAAAGCTACTTGTAAGTTTGTAGTAGAAGGAAAATCTACCAATACTGGAGGATTAGATGCAGGAGTAGCGAAAGGTGGAGTTACTTATAGTGGACCAAAACTAGCAACATATAGAAGTAGTGGATTGGGTGCAGATTTAACCCCTGCTTGGAAGGATGACATCGATTATCGTGCTAATTTTATGGGTAAAACATGGACTTCAACATGGAAGAATATTTACTTCCCTGAAGATGGTCAGTATGATATAAAAGCTTTAGCAGATGATACGTTGAGTGTTAAATTGGATGGTGTAGAAATTGTTACTGCAAAGGTATTTGATGATGTTGAAACTAAGCAATTTAATTCTACTAAAGGATATAGAACTTTAGAGATGACTTATAATAATATTCCTGGAGATGCTACTAGTACTTTTGCAACTAATCCTGTATATTTTGCCGTACAGATCACCAAGAAGATGAATGTTACTACAGGACAGACTAAATCTTGGACCGATAATCCTATAGGCATATCTGCGGTTCTTATTCCACCTCCCTGTCCTAAGAAAGTAAAGGGTAAGGGTGTGATTACTGATATAGTTGTTGATGATCCTGGAAATGGATTCCCTCGTCCATCTGGTGAGGGTTACCCTGTTACTCTCCAACTAGAAGACATTGAAATTCTGGACACTGGAGGGAATTATAATTGTGAAGAGGATGAAATAATAATTGAACCTAGTTTTGGTGCGGAACTTTCTATCAAAGGAAACTGTGAGAACTTTGGTAGAATACGTAATGTTGATATTGTAGATCCAGGTCTTGGATTTACTCAATGGCCTAATATTAGAATTAAATCTAAGACTGGTATTAATTTTGAAGCAGTACCTAAGTTTAAAGTAGTTAGAACTCCACCTGATGTTGATCCAGATAAATTAGTACAGGTTACTGATTTGGTTGGACTCAAGCAGACTGGATACTATAAAGGAAAACCATACTACGGTGCAGTTTTCTATCAAGATGGTATTCGTTATGCTGGATGGTATCCCACCCCTGGCGAATCTGTACAGATCTATGCTACAATGCAAGAAAGTATTGATGCAATGGTAACTACACCTCCATCTGCAATTCTCAGACAGGGTTCGGATACTAATAGTAATAACCCAAGACTTAATCTTCCAGGAACACCTGATACTACATCTTAAACATGTCAAATAAAGATAGGTTACATAGTGGAAAGGGATCTAACCCGACTGCAACTGCAAAGGAAAATTATACTGCTACCAGTTATGGTAATGATAAAGGATCAATTGTTTTTGGTCAGATTCATGAAGATGGTGCAGTAACTTCTGGTGTGATGTTGAGATCTCCTTCGGGTGATCATCAAATGTCTATGGATATTGATGGACATCGAAAAGGATGGACTCAACTTATAGGACCTGGAAACTTTACCATTAAGCATGGAAGTGGAACTGCCAGAGATGAAAATGGAAATTTAGTTTCCTCTATAATGATCAATGCAGAGAAGGGGGATATACATATCGTTGCTACTGATGGTAAAATTAGAATGGAGGCTGATGATATTGAGTTAATCGCTAGAGGTGAAGGAGGTAAAGCAGGTAATATTACTTGTACCGCCAGTGAAAATTTTGTTATTAAAGATACGAAGAAAATTTTATTAGATTGTACTTCAATGTACAAGATTACTACGTCTGGAGATGGAATGCTTGCTGCTAATAGTATGTTAGCACTTTATGGTTCTGTTATTAAAGGTGTAACTGATGCAGTAAGTAACAAACCTGCCAAGAATTCTAATAAAAAATTCTGGGCCAAAATGACTAAAGTATAGGAGGAAAAAAACAATGACATGGAATTTTGACGATTTAAATGTAGGAGGACAACTTCAAATAGGTGCTGGAGTTCCTCCTGCAGTTGGTCAAGGAGATAAAAGAATTAATGGTTCTGCATATGCTGAAGGACCTGTTGTAATTGGTGGTCCTACAGAATTTGTAGAGAATGAAGCTACTTTAATGGTTGCTCGAACTAAGAATGATGATGATGATTGTACTCCTGCTAACCGTTCACTATATGTGAAAGGGAATGTAAGAATTGATGGTGATAGTGGAACTGGTAGTAGTTTTAATATTGAGGGAGGACCATCTACTGCAATTGATATTAATGGTAAGACCACAATAGATAACGCTGGAGATGCAATATTTGCCATAGGAACAGGCGGTCAAACTTTATCTGCAAGGTTTAGTTCTGCAGATGCTAGACCGAAACCATTTGATATACAACATCCAAGTAAAGGTAAAGGATGGAGACTTCGTTATGCATGTATTGAGGGACCTGAAGTTGGTGTGTATTGTAGAGGTAGAGTAAAGAATGAAAAGATAATAAGATTACCTGCAGTCTGGAAAGATTTGGTGCATATTAATAGTATTTCAGTTCAACTTCAACCTATTGGAGCCCATCAGGATGTCATTGTTAAGAGATGGGATGATGAATTTATTCATCTACAAGGAAAAGGAATTCCTATTGATTGTTTCTATCATGTTTATGCTGAGAGAAAAGACATTAACCCACTCATAACTGAGTATGAAGGTGATTCTTGTAGTGATTATCCTGATCCAAATCACCATACAATTCCTGAACAAGAGAGAAATTATAATGATCCCCAGTATAGAGGAGATAGGAATACTATAACGGGGTGAAGAAACTCATTTATATTGAGGAAGATTTTTTAGATCCTTCCTTGTGCCAGTCTTTTATTGATCTTTCAAAGGCAAATCAAAAAGAAATGCCTTATGGAACTCCTGATAGAGGTGGGGATACATATCTCACTACTGTTGAATGGGAGAATCATGGTGCAACTTATTATGGTGGTGATGTAGATCCTATAGAGATTAAAACAACTGATGGAGTTGTAAATACTGTTAATAGTTTATGTAAAACTTTTGATTCGTCATCTAACTTAGATTATGTGGGAGTAGTAAGATGGCCTGTTGGTACTTTTATGAAACCACACGTTGATGATAATAATGTTCATAATCCAGATATATTTGCAGCAATGCTTTATTTAAATGATGATTTTAATGGAGGGCATACTATTTTTGAAGAGTTTGAAGTGAAACCAAAAACGGGGAAGTTAATTGTATTTTCCAATTCATATTATCTTCACTATGTTAGTAAGGTAGAGGATGCAGAGAGGTTTGTTCTTTCCTTCTGGTATAATAATGCTTGACATTATCTTGAGAATGGGGTAGAATACTTAAAGTTATAGGGACCACATGAACGACGAGTATCTTATGAAGTGTGTGGTAGATCCACTGAAGAAAACTTTTTATCTATATTCAAATGAAGGAGACACTAAGACTGTAGAGTGTGATGATACAGAACAGTTTATGAATGTGTTGAATCTAGTACGTAAAACGTGTCCAGAAGAGAGATTGTCATATTCAAATCCCCTACATGTATCTTAGCCAGGGGGAAAATCAACTTTTTTTTCTAAAAAAGGGCGAAAAAAACCCCGGCAATTTTTTGACCCCATTACTTTTTCTAAATATAAAAAATAGACTTTAAGACGGTGAAATACCGAATCGATACCCGCTATTGCTGGTATAATAAAAAAACACAAATTGTGTTGATGTATTTCATAAATCAAGTCCCTTTTACTTTTGATGACCTTCCTGCCATTGCCAAAGATGATCCTGAAATAGTTGAAATTGCAGATAATGAAAAATCCTTTGAAACTGAAGATCTGTATAGAGCATATCAATATCTCATGGCAGAGGAATGTCACCCTTTAGAATTTGAGTTAGAACTGGAGAACGCTGATCTTTTACCGGTTGATTAATGAACATTAAGTTGTGGTATTCAAAAAGTATGGGACAATGGCGTTGGTCACTGACTGACGAATACATGGATATGGCATCTGGTCAACAACCAGAACTTCGTGATGCTATGCAAGATATTGCCACAACTGTCGAGTATATGATTGATAAACGGGAGAAGCAAGAAGTGTCTATATAGATGCTTTTATTTCTAACTATAAATAATCCATAACGGCTATATGTGCAAATAAAATGGGTCTTTCCAGATTAGACAATTTTCTGAAATCGGCACGAGGAACGATCCTCTATGTTAATCCTAACGATTTAGACGCTACCGATAGTATAGAAAATCAGGGTAATTCACTTACCCGCCCTTTTAAGACAATTCAACGTGCTTTAATTGAAGCATCTAGATTTTCTTATCAGAAAGGTCTGGATAATGACCGATTTGGTAAAACCACAATCTTGTTGTATCCTGGCGAACACGTAGTAGATAATAGACCTGGTTTTATTCCTACTGGAACTAATACTTATAGATTAAGGAGTGGTGCAACTTCTAATGATCTTCCTCCTTATGATTTAACAACCAATTTTGATCTGGCGAGTGCTGATAATGAACTGTATAAGCTTAATAGTATATACGGTGGTGTAATCGTTCCTAGAGGAACTTCACTAGTTGGTTTGGATTTACGTAAAACCAAGATTAGACCAAAATACGTTCCAAGTCCAACAAACGATAATATTGGAAGATCTGCATTATTCAGAATTACCGGAGAATGCTATTTTTGGCAATTTTCCATGTTTGATGCAAATCCCAATGGAAAGTGTTATATTGATTATACAACAAATGAGTTTGTTCCTAATTTCTCACACCATAAACTGACATGTTTTGAATATGCAGATGGTGTAAATGCTGTTGATATCAATGATACATTCCTTTCATATTCTACAAGTCGTACTGACTTGGATATGTATTATGAAAAGATTAGTCTTGTATATGGTCAATCCTCTGGTCGTGCTATTGAACCAGATTATCCAAGTGTTAATATTGATATTCAACCAAAAATTGATGAATATAGAATTGTAGGTTCAACAGGTGAATCTGTTGGTATTTCTAGTATTAAATCAGGAAATGGTGTAACACCTACTACAAGTATTACTGTCAGTACTACAACAGAAGTAACTGGGTTGGATGTAGATACTCCCTTCCGTGTTACTGGTATTACTGCTGGTGGATATAATGGACAATTTGTTGTTGCCGAAAGACCCGAAAGTAGTGTTAATTCTTGGCCTGATGTAGTATATACAGTTCAGAATGCACCAACTGCTGCACTTCCTTCAGTTGCTGGTGCTTCATTATCATTAACTTCTGATACTGTCACATCATCTTCTCCATATATCTTTAACTGTTCCTTAAGATCAGTTTATGGTATGTGTGGTATGACTGCTGACGGTGCGAAAGCAACCGGATTCAAGTCAATGGTTGTTGCTCAGTTTACTGGTATTGGTTTACAGAAGGATGACAATGCATTTGTTGTTTACAATACAGACTCTCCTCCAACTGGTACATGGGATGACAATACCGTTGCAGGTAATGAAGCATTAAGTACTAATTCTAATGCGATAACTAAACCTTCATATAGAAACTATCACCTTAAAGTAAGTAATAAAGCAGTTGTACAGGCAGTTTCCGTTTTTGCTATTGGTTATTCTCAGCATTTCTTAACTGAGAGTGGTGGTGATATATCTCTTACAAACTCAAACTCAAACTTTGGTGCCAAAGCATTGGTATCTGAAGGATATAGGGATGATTCTTATACTCAGGATGACTATGGTTATATAACTCATATTATTCCACCAAAAGAAGTTCCTCTTACAGAGACTTCAATCGAATTTGAAGCTATTGATGTAGGTTGGACTGTTGGTGTTGGTTCAACTGCACATTTATACTTGTATGGGCAGACAAATGCTGATGCTCCACCTGAAAACGTATTAGAAGGGTATAGGGTTGGTGCAAAAACTAGTGATAGGTTGAATGTTCTTGTTTCTTATGCAGGAACAGTTACTGAGTATAGTGCTCGTATTACAATGCCTGATTCTGAATATAGTTCAGAGAAAATTTCTACAGTTAATAGAAGTGCTGCAGGTATTAATAGTATTGGATCTCGGAGTGATGGTGGAGTTGCTAATGTTTTAACCTTTACTGCAGATCATAGTTTCCTTCCTGGAGAATCTGTTCGTGTATTTGGTGATACGGGACAACTTCCTGATGGATTAAAGGCAAATACTCTTTATTATGCTATTCCTGTTAGTGGTAAGGCGAATAATCTTAAACTTGCCAAGACTGAAAATGAAGCAATTAATGGAACTGCACTGACTATTAATAACAAAGGCGGATTACTTAAAGTTATTAGTAGAGTAGCAGATAAGAATTCTGGAGATCTTGGACACCCAGTTCAATTTGATGTTACTAGAAGTAATTGGTATATTAATGTTGCTAGTGCTTCTTCTGGAAGTCCTGCATCAGATAATACTATTTTCTCTATTGATAGTGGCCGTGGTGGTATAGTTGGACTTGGATCTACTGCTCTTGGAAATGCAACATCTAGAACATTTATTAAGAGAAGGTCTGATACGAGGAATGTTAACGATACAATGTATCGTGCAAGATATGTAATTCCTGCAGATAATGGTGGAGTAATTGCACGACCACCTGCTGATGGATATGTCCTTCAGGAATCTAATACTTCTATTGGATCCACTGATGGAGAGATTGCGACTTACTTTGGAACAGGATCTCTTGCCAATGAGAACCAACAAAGAAACTTTAGATTTATTGCTGATGCACGTTGGGATAGTTCTGCTAATGTTTATGTAACAACTGAACTTCCTCACGATCTTAATGTGGGATCTCAAGTTGAATTGGTAAATGTTAAGAGTACAGTAAATCTAACAGGTATTGCTAATTCTTCTTATAACCAGAAGTTTACTGTTACTGGTATTTCAAGTGCAAGAACATTTGTAGTTGGACTTACAACAGATCCTGGAACCTTTAGTAATGATACTAGTTCTAGAAATACTGCACTTCCATATTTTAAGAAGAAGCAATTTAAAGATACTTTCTATGCTTACAGAAGTGAAGAGTCTGTGAAGTATATTCCTGGAGAACAGGATGGTGTTTATTATATGACAGTGGTAAATGCTTCTAATTCACCAACTGCAGCACCATTTACTGGTGAGAATTTTTCTCAACCTATACAAGAACTTTATCCTCAAACTAATAGGGATAACCCTGTTTCTGACCCAGAAGCAGCAACTTGTTTTGCGTCTAATAAGGTAATTGGTGAAGTTTCGGTTGATAATCCTCAGAAGAGTATTACTAAAGAGACATTAAACAAGTTTAATAATGCTAATGTAATTGGTGTTGGGATTACGAATATTACTTCTGGTACTGGTACTGCCCATACTATTACAACAGTTATTGATCATGGATTAAACAGAATTACTCAAGTAAGTATTGCTAATAGTGGTGCTGGTTATGGTTCTGGTACGGCTGGAGACATTTATGGCGCAAGATTGGTTAGTATTGGAACATCAATTACAGGTAAAAATGCTGATGTTAAATTGACTGTTGATAGTGGTGGTGGAATCACTGCTGTTAAGATTATGGATGGTGGTAGTGCTTATGGTATAGGTAATACACTAGCAGTGGTGGGGGTTGGGACAACTACTGGTTATAGTCAGGCAGTACTTTCGGTTACTGGGATTTATAATAACGTTAATGATGTTATTAGAGTTACTGGTATAACTTCAGAAGCATACGCAGGTTATAATGACTTGTATTTAATTACGGGAATTGGAACTGCTGGTATAGGTACTGATAATGAAAGAACTATTCAGGTATCATCTGCTTCTACGATTGTAGGATTTACTACTGCTGGTGTTGCCGCAGATTGTACTAATGCATATTTGTATCAAACTGGTCAATGCAATCCTGTAAGTGCTTTAGCTTATGACTTTAATGCAGGTATTGCTACTATAACTACTCTTCAATCACATGGATTTACGGTTGATAAGAAGATTAGGGTAGTCGGTGCAGCACAAACTCAGTATAATGGTAGTTTTGTAATTACTAAGAATATTAGTTTGACTCAATTTGCTGTAAATATGGGAACAGGAACTACTAACCCAACAGCATCTGGTGCTATTAAGATTTATCCAGAAGGATTTACTTCTAATGACGGTGTTATTACGGAGAATAGTGAGAATTTAAGTGGTAGAATGACAGCAACTTATGCTGGAATTACTACAACCTTATCTGCGGATATCACAAATGCTACTAGTGATGAGGTTAATATTAATAATATTGCTAATTATAATATTAATATCGGTGATTATCTAGCAATTGATGATGAAATTGTAAGAGTTAAGACTACTACGAATGGTGGTGCAGCTCCAACAGCAGCAACTAACCCACTTTATGTTTTCCGTGGTGTATTAGGAACTAGAGCAACAACTCATGTAGTATCTGCTGTAGTTAGAAAAATCTTTATCAATCCAGTGGAACTTAGAAGGCACTCCATTATTCGTGCTTCTGGTCATACATTTGAATATGTTGGATTTGGTCCTGGTAACTACTCTACTGCATTCCCATCGAAGCAGAATAGAGACATTTCATTCACTGAAGAATTATTAGCACAATCAACGAAACAGTCTGGGGGTGTTAACTTCTACACTGGTATGAATGATCAGGGTACATCTTTCGCAGGTAATAAGAAGTTAAGCACTCTAACTGGTAAAGAAGAAATCTTTGATACTCCTATTCAAACTGTAACGGGTGAAGATATTGCCGGACTTCCTGGATTAAATGTTGTTGAGGCAACTGAAACATCTATTACTCGTTCTGTTAAAGTTGAAGGTGGTCCTGACAATAAGGTATCTTCTGAATTCAATGGTCCTCTTATTGTTAATAACAAACTGACTGTTAACTCTACTAAGGGTGTTGAATCTAATAATATCTTCTTACAGGGAGATGCTACTGTTTCTAGAAAGTATACTGTAGGTATTGCAACTCCAGCTCTTGCTGGTAACCCTGGTGATGTTGTTTACTATGCTAACCCAACAGAAGGTGGATTTGTTGGTTGGGTTTACAGTATAGAAAATGATTGGAGACGTTTTGGTAATGTCAGTCTTGCTAAAGATAATGACATTTATACTTTTGAGCAGGTAGGGGTTGGAACTACTACTCCTGGATCTAATACACTTCAGGTTGGTGCTGGATCATCCATTGTTATGGTTCAAGGTGATGGTGGAGTTGGTATTGGAACTGATGATGCTGCTGATTATGCCTTACAAGTATATGGAAGTACGAATATCGTAGGAACATGTACTGCTACTGCATTTGTTGGTGATGGATCTAATTTAAGTAACCTTAATGTAGCAAACGCTGGATGGGAAAATACCAATAATGGTCTGGGTGTTACCATGACCTACAACACTTCGGTTCAATCGAAGGGTTTGGTTGGTATAGGTACTTCAGTCCCAACAGTTACCTTGGAAGCAGGTCATGTTGGAATGGGATCAACATCCTTGATAGCACATGGTATTACTGATCTTAAGGGACAATCAAAATTAAATCTGGTTAATGTTTCTGGTATTATTACTGCATCTTCCTTCGATCTTCAGAGTTCATCTGGTGATTTAACTGCTGGCATTATTACTACGACTAATTTGAATGTTGGAACTTCTTATACTACGTTGTATACAAGTTCTAATGCAATTGGTATTGGTACTATCGCAATTAGAGCAGGTGCTAAGTTGGATATTGAAGGTCATGCAAGATTTAAGACCTACTCTGAGAATTCTTATGCAACTTCAAGTAGTTCTAGCGTTGTAACACTTGATCTTGCTACTGCACAAACATTTACATTTACTACAAATGAAGCAGTTAATTCCTTTACTTTACAGAATATTCCTGAGGGATCGACTTCATTCACCATTAAGATCTTACAAGGGTCTACTGCTTATGGAGTGGGTATAGATACCTTTAGAAATTCATCGGGAACAGCAATACCAGTTTACTGGCCTGGTGGAGTGGTTCCTTATGTAACTAGAACTGCTGCTAAGACAGACATTTATTCCTTCAAGTGTTTTGATGGAAGTAATGCTACGAGTGCAGGAATCTACGGTGTTGTTGGTGGACAGAATTACAGTTAATGGAAAATCAAATCTTTAGGGATATAAGCACAGAGTTGGACCTTAATGGTCCATATCTGTCGTTTACTACACAACCTACCACTCAGACAACATCTAGTCCAAGTACAATATCTTATACTGGACTTGCTACCGTATCTTATGGAGCATCGGTAAGTTCTCCTGAGAATATCGGTACTCTGGAGTATCAGTGGTATGAGGATGGTGTAGGAGCCTTAACTAATGGTGGAAATATAAGTGGTGCTACCACAGGAACATTAACAATAGCAAATGTTACCAGTGGAACTGATGACAATAGAGAATTTTATCTTCGAGCAACATATGTCCCTTCAAAATTAGATTATGAGACGGGTAATCCTCCTAATGAACCATTAGATTCAAATACTGTTGGTATAACAATTACACCTAATGTCGAAATTATTTCTCAACCTGTTACTAGAAATGCACCTGTAAATACCAATACTACTTTTACCGTAGGTGCAGATTTAACTGATGGAACTACTGCAGGATTATTATATCAATGGTATGTTGATGGTGTTGCAGAAACTGATAGAACAAAGACAGTAACTATTACTAACAGTACAACGGAATCAACTCCTCACAGTTATTCTTGGAATGGACCTGCCGATCATAATCTTCCCACTACTGCATCTAGTATTCAGACTACTATTGTTGGAGCAAGGGGTGGTAATGGTGGAAGCGATGCTGGAGGATCTGGAGCTCCGGGTGGTAATGGAAGAGGTGGTACTTTTAATTTAATTGATTCTGCGGTTCAAGGAAAGACGTTACAATATAGAATTGGTAATCAAGGAAATGGTGGTGGAAGTTGTCCTAATTGTTATGGGAATGGTGGAACTGTACCGGGACCAGCATCAGCAAATGGTACACGTGGTGGTAATTCAGGTCCAAGAGGTTGGTCTGGTGGAGGAGGAGGTGCTGGTGCCGCTAGTTATATAAATGTGGAACCAAGCTGGGTCACTATTATTTGTGCTGGTGGTGGTGCAGGTGGCGGTGGTGGTTCCCATAATAGAGGAGCAATTAGTAATCCAGAAATAGCTGGAAGACCCTTTAGTGCAGTTAGTAGTCCATTTTCTCTAAGTCCTGGTCAAAAAACTGGAGATTTTGATCATTATGGTGGTGATGGTGGTGGATCTGGCGGAGGTGGTGGTGGATCACCTGGTGGTGATACTGGTAATAGGGGATGGGATAATAATCATGGTGGATATAGTGGAAAAGGTGGTGGAAGTCGTTTCAACAATTCCTTCGCTAGTAAGATTAGGGAGTTTGAGCATGGTGGGAGTGGATATGCAAGTCTTAGTTATGATTCTACTAGTACAACAACTAGTACAGAAACAAGAAGAACAACATTTAGCGGTACAAATACTCCTACATTAACTGTTAGTTCTGATTGGAATGGTACTCAAACCATTTATTGTAAAATTACTCATCCAACTGCAGGTAATTCTCCTGTCGATACTGATAGTGTAACATTTACAGCTACTGGTACACCGGTAGATAATGAGATTAAAGCAGAACATATTGGTATTACGGGTACTGCCACTCTTGAAACTGTCAATCTTAGTAATGGGGATGTTACTTGGGGTACTGTTACTGGAATTGCAGATGATGCTGGACAACAAAATGTAATTAGTTTTTATTCTCCTGATAAAGATATGACTGTACAACTCGATATGTATGGTGGAGTTGGTGATCCTCATGTAGATGGAGGAAAAACTGGAGGAGAAGGTGGATATTCAAGAATTCAATTCACAATGACACAAAATCAAGAATATGTGATTGCAGGACTTTCTACCTATATTGGCGCACCATCTCTTTATAGAGGAGCAAATCTAATTGCAGTTACTGGGCAAGGTGGAGCAGCTGGAGCAACTGGTGATGGTGGAGATGGTGGTGGGTGTAATGTGGATGGTGATAGTGGATTAGGAGCTGGTAGAGGAGTAGGTGGTTTAAAAGGTGGTATTGATGGAAATGGTATATTTGGAAGCATTTATAAATCAGGAGTAGTTTATTCGGGTGATGCTCAAGCTACTGATCATCGTGGTGGAAAGATGATAATTTGTCCTAAAGGTGTTTATTGGAGACAGCAAGGAAAGAGTCAATGTGAGAGTTTAGGTACTCAACAATATAGATTGGGTAATGGAGATTTAGTTTCTAATACGGGAAGTATTACTAGAGGATATAAGGGTGGTTATAATATAATTCAAACTGCGGGTGAGACTAGTGGTTCAGGTGGTCGTGGTGGATGTGGAGTAAAGGGTGGTGATGGAGCAAGTGGTAGTGGTGGAGGTGGTGGTGGATCTGGATTTGCAGATACCGGAATGGTTACTATTGTAGATGCTCAACTTGGTGGAAGTACTGATTATGCTAAAGTTGTACTTAGGGTTGTTACTTAAAATAATATTGTATAAATAACTAGGACTAATTTCGTGGGGATAGTGAACCCGAATGGCTGTAAATAAGAATTTTGTAGTCAAAAATGGCCTAGAGGTCAATGAGAATTTAATTGTTGCTAATGCAACAGACGGCTTCGTTGGGGTGGGAACTTCCACACCTAACGAAGTTCTTCACGTTTTTGGTGGAATTGGAGCAACCGATGTTCGGGTTACGGGTGTTTCTAGTTTCATTCAGAATGTATATGTTGGTGCGTCAGGAACTACATTTTCTGTCGTAGATGTAACAGGAAGTCTTCCAGCAGTTGGTGTTGGAACCGATAAACCTGAATATCTTTTGGATATTCGAGGTCCAGTAGGAACAGGATATACTTCAGTTTATATAAAGGGTGATGTAAGACTCACTGGAGATCTTATTGCTGATGATCTAGTTTTTGATCAAGGTAATTTTTCAAATTTAGAAGTAACGGGATATACCACTACAAGCGCACTTGTAGTGGGTTATGGTGCTTCTCTTGCAGGAATTAGTACTCTTAGTAATACGAATGTTACTGGTGATTTAAATGTTACTGGAGTAACTACTCTTGCTTCTGCTGGCGGTATTACTACTGTTGGTGGAGATTTCTGGGTTGGTAATAATTTCTATGTTGCCGGAACCCAGACTATAGATAGTGACCTTTATATTATTGGTATTGCTACTGTTGGAATTTTAACTGTTACTACTGATGCTAATGTTGGTGGTGCTGTTACTATTGGTGGTGATTTAACGGTCGGTGGTGATTTAAATGTTAGTGGTGATCTGTCTTATGATGAGGTAACAGGTAGAAACCTTAATATTACTGGTATTGCTACCATCCATACTCTGGGTGTAACAAGTACCACAACTACTCAAGATTTAGCGGTTGGTGGTGCATCAACCATTACTGGTTGGGTTTCATTAGGATCTACAGTTAGTGCTGGATCGTCAATTTATCTTGGTGATAATACTAGGATTTCAATTGGTGCAGGAACTACTGATACTGGAGATTTAATCATCTATCATGATGCTAGTAATAGTATCATAAGCAATACTACTGGGGAATTATTAGTAGACTCTGATACGATGAATATCAGGTCTAAAACAGGTGGTGAATCCTATTTCTATGGAAGTGTTGGTGCAGGTGTTACTCTATTTTATGATAACAGTGAGAAGCTGCGTACTACTAATACTGGTGTTTTAATTACTGGTATTTTAACAGCAACATCATTCGTTGGTAGTGGTCAAATTGGTTTAGGATCTGAAGGAACAGCTATAGGAACGGGTGTTACCTTCCTTAATTTAGCATCATCTAGTGGAGCTGCTTGGAATCTTAGCCCAGTTTCTTCTGGTATAATGACAGCAACAGTTACTCCAGGTGTTTCACTTGGACTCGCAATCGCACTTGGCGGTTAACCCTTAATAAATACTCATAAGGTCTTAAAGAACAATGGCAGAATCATTTACTAATTCATTATCAAGAGCAGTTGGAGTTGTTACTACAGCGACTGGTGGGAGTATTGGAATACAGACTAATAAAGTTACTGGTATTTCAACCACTGGAATTGGAGTAAGTGCCATTGTTGATAAT
>VTLG01005234.1_pt1 | contig 34706 bp, 59 predicted proteins | sample 4694571 | NCBI WGS metagenome assembly VTLG01 (sample SAMN12604809, study PRJNA352737) | marine metagenome | biome: ENVO:00000447; feature: ENVO:00000209|ENVO:00000569|ENVO:01000036; material: ENVO:00002151; isolation source: viral sequences binned using virsorter ...
ATAAACAGGTTAATTTAAATCGATGATAGGGAATTGGTTGTTATCCCGAGAAATAAAATTTACTTCTTTGTACCACCGAAGGTTACGCGAGACTGTCGATCGATGTCGATCGGCATACTCTTATGTTGTTCCTTAAGCAAGTCGTTATCTACAGCTTCGTCTTGACCGTCAGTTTGTCTTTTCTGATAGTCAACTCTTTGCTTCGCGAGTTCTTCAGGTATCCTAGCCAACAGTAGGCCTCCTACTCCAATGATTCCAGCGTATTTTCCGTCAGTGATGACAGGATAGTCTGAATCGTCGTATTGGTCAGCTCTCACTAACTCGTACCCAGATCTCAATCTTCCGTAAATATTTTTACCGTCGATGAAACCCATTGATTCAGCTCTAATCCAACGGTGTCTAAAACCGTCTGGCGCTGGTGGTGCATCCAGAGAGGATGGTGGCTTGTACTCTTTTGGTCTTTCAGTTTTTGACCGAGTTACTGCCGCACGAGAAGTTATTTTTTTGTCTTTTGTCATATGCTTATGCTCCTTCCGTGAGTTTTAATTGTTTTGCATACTCTTCGAGTGGCACTCCTAATTTTTTTGCAATATGCACCTGTGAAGAAGTGAGTCTCACAGTTTTGCGCCCAGGTTTTACGCTTCTATTTGCAGAAGCCACCGACTGAACGGGTCTAGGCGATTGCGTATCTCCACTATTATCAAACTTATGAGGAAAGTCAACTTTAATTCGTCTGTCGATCTCCGCATAGTATTCATTTGATTTAGGATCAAAACCTTCCTTATCTACTAAATCCTTATGAATCTCGAACGCTGTAAATGTCATGGCTCTATTTTGACCGAACCATGTATTTCTAGACGCCCAATCTTCAGCCATTGGATCAGCTTGAGGCATTTGTCTTGGTGTCTCTTTAGGGAGTTGTCCACCGTCAGAAAGCTGTACAGGTCTCTCCTGGGCAGCCGTTTCTTTTCGTTGCTCCAACTTTGCATTCTCAAATGCAAGTGTAGCAATTCTTTTATTTGCTTCAACTTGAGCAGCAGCATCTCCACTTTCAATGGCACGCGCTAATTCATTTTGCGCTGACTCCATTCCAGTTTTAATGTTATCCTCAAATTTTTTAGTAAAATCAGAATCAACTTTTTGAAATCTTTCCTGATCAAGCTTTCTTTTTGCTTCTAAAGCAGAAGCATATTCAGTAGCAGCTGCTTCTCTACGTTCTGCTTCTCTCATTTTTCTTGTGAGTTTAGCAATACGTGATTGAACACCTTTACTATAATCTTCTAATTTAGAATCGTCTTCTTTTTGTTCCTTCTTTATTTCTTTAGCTGTTTCGTCTTTTACTTCCGTGATTCGTGTTTCTTCTTCCTTGGTTTCTACTACTTCTTCTGTTTTTGGTTCTTCTACAGTTACATCAACCTCTGGGCCTGATGTATCTACATCAACTGGTTTTTCACTTTTCTTTATTTCTTCTGGCATAGTTTCCTTCCTATGTTAATATTTGTGCAGGATATCCGTTGGATCCTGTACGGTTGCTAAAATTTCGTCATCATTTAAAAGACGAACTTCCCCACCTTCAATTTCTATACGTGATCCTGCATAACGCGCAAAGACCACCCAATCACCGACCTTGCACCATGGACCTGAAGGATATCGTTCTTTATCCTTATAACAAGCGTCCCCCATCGCCAAAACGTTTCCGCATTGTGATGCAACTTGTTGTCTGTCTATAGTTTCTGATCCGATTAAAAGTCCTGCATCAGTTTTCTCTTTCATTCTGAAAGGTAAAACTAACATTCTCCAACCAGTAGGTTTAGGTAATTTTGTAGTTTCTTTAGTAATTTCTTTTGGTTTTGATTTTTTTAATCCAACTAATTCTTTATTTGGTAGGTGAATCTTTGAGGCCTCGTTTGAGGTCGATAACTGTTCCTTTGCTTCCATTTAGCTCCTTATCATGTTGCAGGTTAGAGATTTCCTGTCGCACTGATTCCAGTGCATTAATTTGCCCTATTATATACTTGTAAGTTTCCATGTTGTCAACCCCTCCGGACGTAACCGAGATTGCCAATTGATTTACTCTTCTATCTATAGCTTTCTGAAGTCTGTATAAAATTTGTTCTGATTCCATATTATATAAGAGCAACTACTCTTAAGCAGTCAGGACATGACTTTTTGAATCTTAAATGAGCGTTGCAGTGATTAACTGTTTGTATTGCTTCTTCTACAGCAGCTTCTAGAACTACTGGTTCTTCTTTACTTCCAAATAGGAAGTTCCAAAATTTTTTAAATATATTCATTATGCAAAACTTTTCTTTGTAAGTTTATTTCCTTTTACGGCTTTATCAGATGCTTTAGTCATTTTTATTTTATGAGGTCCATAGCCATGTTGAAGATAATGTGATTGCGGTGATCCACCCTGACTTAAAGGCACCATTGGTTTTCTTTTTGGCCATCCTTTTGGTTTTGGTCTTGTGAAAGGATCACGTTCACCTGGTGTCCCCACCTTTCCTGCTTTTGGTCTTGTGGCTCCTCTCCCCATTCCTCTTCCTCTTCCTGGTCTTCTTCCTGGTCTTTCCGAACCTACATCTCCAATATAAGGAGGTTGTTGATGAGTTAAACTTTCAGTTTCTGGAAAGTTACCTTTTTTTGTATTAATATGTTTTTTAATCTTTTTAAGAACGTTTGCTATAGATTTTGTTGGTACCATTATGAACTCCTTTTCTTAGCCATCTTTTTAAATGTCTTTGCTAACGCTTTTGCTCGTCCAGTGCAACCTTTTTTTGTAATAGGTGTGCATTTTCCTTTAGTTCCACGTTTTTTTATAGATGCTGTTGCATCTTGAATCCAGTTCTTATCAGCAGATTTACCTTTTTTAAAACCAACTCTTCCACCAACTCTAAAATTAACTCTATCCCCACCATTAGTATAACCATTTGCAAAATGTCCTTGAGGAACACTATATCCTGGCACTGCTGCTAACGGGTTTGCTCTAGTCCACCTGCTCATAATTAAAACGGTATATCATCCCACTCTTTTTTACTCATGCCCTTTTTTTCCCAAGGCTTCTTTTTATATTTATCTTTTTTAGGTCCAACCATATGAGCAACCTTACCTTCATCTTTAGGATAATATGTTTTTCTTCCTCTTTTACCATGAGGGCTTTTAGTCCATCCAGTTGTTCTTAATTTTTTAAGTTCTGCTGTTCCTTCTTTAATTTTCTTTTCAGCGCCCCTGATTGCATCTATAGTTTTAACTCTTCTATCAGTCTTAACTATTTCAGCTCTTCTTTTTAAATTTGTTCCACCTGCACCAACGTGCCAAGGTACATTACCTGTTCCAGGTTTAACACCTACAATAGATCCACGTTTTTCAGAACCACCCTTAATCCATTTAGATTTGGGCTTGACTTTTTTAAGAATAGCCCCCATTCCTTTGGTTATTAATCCCATAAGACCTACTTATTAATTTTTTGGTTTGGACGCTTTCCCCATTTTCCATAAGACTCATCTCTACGATCTTTCATAGATTGTTTCTTAGTGGATTCTTTTCCAGTTCTCATACCTAAAGATTCATCTTCTCTAGCTTTGTATCCCTGCTTTTTCTTACCAGCAGTTTTAGCAGCTTTGTATGGGAATCTAGATTTATAAGGTCTTGATCCGAAATCATTTCTCATAATTTTCTCCTTAATTGTTTATATTGATTTTAATATTCATTGTCTACTTTATTTTTTACCGCCCCTAAATATTTGAGTTCCCTTAATCCCAAAAACACTCGCCACGACGAGAATCCATAAATTTGTGAACCATTTTGGCAGATTCGAGAAATACTCAAAAAAGATATCTATCTTCTGCATAGCCTCCGGATCCTCTGTCCACACCGACCAGGCGAGCACAATTATGGGCAGTGTAAGAATCGCCAAAACGATCTCGTCCTTGTAGTCGTTTTGCCGAGCTTCTAAAAGTTTGCCCTGGTAAGTTTCCTCTCCTCGGGCCATCTTCTCTGCATGCATTAATTGTGCATCAGACATTGCCATCTTAGTCTTCTGACGGTTGGAATAAATTTTACTTCCAGCCTGCAAAGCTATTTTTGCTAAACTGAACCAGGCCATTTTAGAACCAGGTTGCTGTTTGTTTTCTAGCCGCTCCGGTACCTTTTACAGTAACCTTATCTCCAGTAGCAATTCTAGCTGATCTTCCTCTAATACTAGTCTTTCCTCTCGGATCTACTATTAGATTCTGAGAAGGAATTCCGATCTTTACAGATTTTCCTAACGGTGCTTGTTTTTCTTTTGCCATATTTTTCTCCTAGGTTTGTATATACTATGATTTAGGACCTTTCAAGGTTCTAACATCTTTAGCCTTCATTTTATCTGAAGTTAGTTTAACATCAGCAGATATTAATGATTTCTCAATTGCTGTATCTGCTCTTAAATTAGCTAAATCTTCATTTTGTTCAAGTTTATCATCAGTGATCTCACGATTCTGAACAAGTTTAGCTTTATCTAAATTAATTCTATTTTGGTCTTCTTTTGTTTTTCTCTCAGTCTCCATAGCCTTTAAATCTACTTCTCTTTGTTTTAATTTAAGTAATGGATCATGATCAAACTGAGAAGTAATTGTTTTTTCTTCCTTCATAAATTCTTCCGTCATATCTGCAATCAATACAGCTTTTCTAGCTTCTATCTTTTGAGAGATTTGTTGAAGCTGTTGTTTTGCTTGAGGATTCTGAACAGATGCCTGTTGTAGTTGTGGCAACATTTGAAACTCTTGTTGGAATTCTAATTGAACTTGTTCCTGAGCCATTAAAGAAATATGTTCTAAAATATTTTTTTCTATGGATGCAGTTACACTTGGATTATTTCTAACAAAGTTAGTTGCCATAAAATATAAGTGAGCTGTAACGTGAGCTCTATGATCCTGGCCAGGAAACGCTTGAAAAGGTTTCATAGCTAATGCATCAATGTGCTCGATCGCTGGATCTTTAGGTTGATTAGGAGGAGGGGGTGGTAAAACTCTATCAATATCTTTAACACCAATTGCAGTGTACATATTTCTATACGCCATATACATATTGTGCATTTGTGGATTAGACATAGCTAATTGTAATTGAGTTTGAGCCATTGAAATTCTTTGAGACATTGAAAATATGTTTGGATCAGCAACAGGCAGAATATCTACCTTGTCATCAAAATCCGTTACTTTAATATTTCGTTGTGCACCTATAACATCATATGGATATTCTGGTGGTAAGTACGTAGCAAATAGTTTTGCTAGTAATTTAAATTCTTGTTTTAAAGAGACGTACAGTCTTTTATGGATTGCTGACATTACTCTTGAACCACGTTCTAAAAGAGCAACAGTCGTACCAACAGCGGCCTGCTGGTTCCCGTCACCGACCTGCATGTCAGCAATCGACGCGAATCTTTGTCCTGCTTGAACCACAATTCCCATTAGTTGTAATAATGTTTGTGATGGTTCTTTATAAGGTAAAAATACGAAAGCATCTTTTAGACTTCCCCCAGGAGTATCAACATCTTTAAATTCTCCCGGTTGTATATTAGCGGCATCATCTTTTACTCTGACACCTCTTTGTTTAAATCCAGCTGGCAGGTTTGATAATGTACCTGCATCTAGTAATTGGCGGAGAGCAGCCGTTGCAGTTCTGCTCAAGCCGCCAATCATGTGAATGAGTCCAAGGCCATAAAATCCTAGTCCTGGCAGAAACTTGAAGTGGACAAAATATTGGATTTTAATTTTCTTTGGATCATTGGGCGCAAAGTTTCGTCTGATTGACAAAACTTTCCTACTACCTTCTTCGACTGTTACGATGTAAGGTAATTTTATTCCGGTTGGTTCTCCGTCGGGACCAACATCTTCGAAACCTTCTAGATCTAGATTAACGTGGCATTCTAGAACCGTGTACATAGGTTCGACTCTTTGGGATTTTGTAATTCCTTCTACTTCTCTCTCTTTTTCTTTTAACTCATTGGTAATTGTACCTTGAGGTTTAGTGAGCTCAATATCTGAATAAAATCCTGCGACTTGTTGCTTACGCAAGTCATTTTCGGAAATTTTTAATACGTGGACCACCGCTTCCGCATCGTCTAATGAGGTAGCCGTATACGGAACAACGAGGTCGTCAGCGGGCACGAACTTAGAAACAGCTCTCCCGAGTAAATCGTCATAATAAACTTTTTTAAATGTAGAACCTGCAAGTGGTAGATAAAATAACATTTGATCAAACTCAGGTTCATATTCTTTCATTTGATCCATCAACTGATAGTTCATGAAATTTTTAACTCTTTGAGACTGTTGTTCTTTCATCGGGTTAGACGCACCCATGACCATGGTTCTAACAGGTCCATCAGCCGGTAATAATTCTTTATAAGCAAGTGCTTGAAACTGTGTAACAGCTTCAGCTAGAACAGGGTGAGTAGCACCACTTGCTCCTTGAAAAGGTTGAGTTCTATTATCATATTTAAATCCTAAAAGATCTAAACCAACAATATAAGCTCTTTCCCAATCTCCACGAGAAAATTTATATTCTCTATAATCGTTTTGTAACTGACTTCCAATTTTATTTGTAATATCTTCTGGTAACAAATCATTCAGATTTGCAAAATGATCGCCACCTTCTGGTATGTTTACTTGACTTGGATCGAAATCAATTGTTGCACCTCCATCTACTTCTTCGGTAACTTCAATTGGTCCTTTGGGTGTTTCCTCCTCTAAGTTAACAACCTCTGCAACTTCTTCATCGGGTCGTTTAACGTTCGGGAGTCCTTTATCTATATCTGCCATTTATACTCCTAAATTCTTCTAACACGGTTTAACATTGAAGGCAACCCATAAGGGGTTGGTCCTGATTTAGGTGGCAATGCACTTGGTCTACGTATTCCAGCTATGCCTCCGCCTGCCATATTAGGATCATTTGGTCTACGTATTCCAGCTATGCCTCCGCCTGCTTTTTCCATTCTAAAGTTATCTGCGAAATAGACTGACTTATCTTGGTCTTTAAACCAATTCCCTATATTTTCATAGGTATATCCTTCTCCTAATTTCTCCATGCTGGTTCCATACATATTTTTTAAAATATAGTCTATGTCTTCTTTACTATAGTCAGGAAACATTTCCTTCATTTCTCTGTATCTTTTGTCTCGATGTCTTTTTGTATCAAAAGATTTCTGTTCACGCTCTAAAGATCTAGGTTCAACTTTTTCTAAATACTCTGTTCTTCTTCTTTGATCCAAAGCGTCTCGCTTTTCAACCGCAGTATTATAAGCTTGTGATGCCATGCTTTCAGGATCCAAAGTTCGATCTACTCTTCCATAGGCTCCCGATCTAGCTAAATCTTGAACATCAGCAGATGCTTCAGCTAAATCATAGTCATCTCTTGCTCCTTCTTTTGCTCCAATCGCACTGTAAATTCTATCCTGTTCTTCTAATGCATCCATGTATTGTTTAACTTTTGGTTTAACTTTTCCTGGAATCAAATCTCCTTCTACTATTGTTCCATCTTCTAAAATTGTTGGTGCCTCTTTAACTCCGTATAATTCTTGTTCTCTTAATTTTTCAGCGCCCCCGTACCACGGAACACCATGAGGTCTTCCTGCAATTAATCCTGGCGTAAATGTTTCAGCAAAAGCTTGCTTATGATCATAACCTTTTCTTCTATAGTAATCATAAATTCCACCTTCAATAAGTCCTTCAATTGCGTAACCAATACCAGACGTTAGACCGAGTGTTCCCGCAACCCCCTGTATTCCTCTTCTAAAAATCTTTGCAATCTCAGGAATTTTACCTGCAAATTGTATTGCGTTTCTTTGTTTAGTTAATGCTTTAGCTCTAACTTCTACATTAGATGATTTCATATCAGCTCTGGTTTTCTTTACATCATCCATGTAACACTCAACAGATTCACCAGCACCACCTGCCTTACGACAACGGTAGCCTAATTGTTTAAATAGTTTAATTTGATTAGCGTTACTCATTTCCGATACTTTTGCCGCTGCTTTAATTATACTTTCATCACTACCTTTTTTTCCAAAGCTCTGAGTATCTATTTTAAATCGAATACCACCCAAATCATCAGAAATTCTATTCATATCTTCTGCATATTTTATTTTAGCTTTTGCAATTCGTTCTGCATTACCACTTTTTATAGCTTTATTATATTTACCTTGAGCATAACCCTGCTCTCTATTTGCATATCTAAAAGAAGTTTCTGTATCAAATGGATGATCTTTTACTCCTTTGAAATGATGCGCTTCTGTAAAACTATAGGTAGGTTTTTTCTTTACCATATATTTTTGAAAAGCTTTATCTTTCCAAGGGACTTTTTTCTCTATTAACGCTTCATATTCTTGCTTAATCATACTTTCTCTAAACCAATCATTTAAAGATTTTCCTTTAAACGTCATTTGATTTAATCTGGCATTATCATCGTACGCCTTAATAGCTTTATTCCAGCCACCATCATGCTTTTCAACCATTTTTTGTAAATTGTCATAAGTATATATTCTACCACTATTCGTATCTTTAAATTTAGCTTTTCTCCAATTAAAATCTTTTTTCCAGTTAACTTTTCCATCTTTTCCAGCTAATTCTTTTTCATTAATTAATTTAAATCTTCCATTCTGCTTATGAGAATCATATATATTTTTCCAAACTTTTCTTTTGTTTTGTCTACCACGAGGCCAAGAATAACCTCCACCTTTTTGTAATTGTTTGTCTGAAGCAATATATTCCGAAGCTCTAGTTGTTATTTGAGCGTCAGTAAGATTTTTATTTCTTAAAAAATGTTTTCCACCTGAATATGTTTTAATAATCTCTTTAGCTTCTGCTACGGTTCTTTTTTCAAAAAAACCTAAATCCTTTGCTAATCTTTTAGAACTTCTTGGAGCTTCCCTGTCATAATTATAAACATTTGATCTACTCCATTCATCACCTGTATATGTTGTATAGCCTAATTTATTTAATTTCTTTGCAAAATCTTCTCCCCTTAGTCTTCTATTTTCTGGCTTCAATCGTAGTTTTGCGTATTCTTCTCTACTTAATCTGTTTGGAGCTAACTCATCCCATTTATCCTCAACTAATTGTGCCATTATCTTTTTATTTTTAGGATTGGCTGTCATGCTTTTAAATGTATATGCTTTTCCTTTGTAGTTAATCTTAGCTCTATAGGTGTAATCTGTTCTACCACTAGGCAGTACTCTTTTTTGAACAAACATATCCTCTGGAAGATCTTTATATATTTCTTGAACTTCTTTTGTGGTCCATTTCATTTTTCCTGAATACCCAGGCCGTGATCCATCAAGCGATGGTGCAACCAACTGACCACCTTCAGCCATGTTAAACGGTCTTTCTAAATTTATTCTTTGTAAATACTCTTCGTGTGTTTCTTGAGAAGGATCGAAATCTTTCAACATCTCATCTCTAAGTGCACCTGGTTCTAGATCTTCTGCTATAGGAGCCTGAGCCATGGTTCGTGGCTCAAGGGCCTCTCGAAGAATAGGGTTCTTGATTACCGGCTCTTGACTATTCTCTAAACCAAATTTAATTAATTGTGAAATATAACTCATTCGCCCAACATTCCTGCTAAACCACCACTGGATAACGAAACACGGCCGCCTTCAGCTAAACCTATTTTCTTTTTAAGTTTTTCTAGAATCATGTAGTCTGTTTTCATTCTCTTTGTCTTTTCAAGTTCTTTTAATTTGTATTTAGGAATCAAAACTAGATTCTCATCCGTAGTAATAGTCTGTTTTGGATAAGGTTTAATACCTAATTTTTTTCTCATAGAAATAATGTCTGTTTTATTAACCTTGTCCACGTATCGTTTTGCCATAGCTATTTCTTTTGGATCTAGTTCCACGGTTCTCATTTTTGATGTTAAATCTTTAGGATCCATAAATGATTCGGCATAGTCTCTAAAAGGAGTAAACCATTGGCCTTTAAATTTATCTTTTGCTATTTTTTCAGGAGTTGTTCCCAATAATTTAGCATCCTCTATAAAAGATTGCCATGTATTACTCTGTCTCTTCATAGAGCCGCTATAAACTGGAATTTTCTTGTCTCCCTTTAATAATTTTTCTAAATCAATACGTTTATTAGATTTTTTAGGTTTTGATTTTAATAATTTAAGCAATTTCATGATACCACCACCAGATCGTGGAACACGGCCACCGGATGCTTTACCAAAACCCTCATCACCCTCAGGTAAAATATCATCCCAATCAGGACCTGGTCCATATTTCTCTTCTATATACTCCGCTTGTTCCACATTACTTTCATTTAATTTTTTAGTTTTTTTCTGTTTCTGTTCGCTTTTTAAAAGTTTTTTAATATTTGGTTTTTTACCTGTTGCATAAGCTTCTAATTTAGTTGTATCCGTCAATAGATCATCAACATTATCTACAAGATTTTCTCCATCCCATTCAAGATCTGCATCATCAGGACCGCCCGTATATCGTGGTTCTGCTTCAACAGCCTTAAATTCATCGGATGTTTTCATACCTGGTTCAGCTATTTGTCCTTTTTTCCCTACTGTAGGTTCAATCCATTCACCTTGTTTATATATTAAATCAACACCATATTCACCAGGTGAGTCCACAGTATTATACTGCACTCTAACACTACCGTCATCTAAACTTTGTGTAACTCTTATATCATCCACTCCAAGAGCATCTGGGCTACCTATTTTTCCCTCTAAACTTACTTGATGAACAATTTCTCTTTCCTTCGTTGAAAATTGCTTAGTAACATCTTCACCTTCTTTAATAACTTTATTTACAAGAGGCTTGAACCACGCTGGCATGCCTGGTGGGTTTCCAATTGGAACTGAAGTTAAGTCTTTTACGACTGTAGCTGCTGGTTTACCTGATTTTAACAAACCAAATAATCCTGATTTAGCTGCAGCGCCAGTTGCACCTACCCCTGCCATCATTTTTAAAAATGCTCTTCTTGCTTTACTAATTCCTCCAGCACCATAAGGTACTCTGGTATTTTGATCATCTTCTCCGAGCAAATAGTTTAAACCCGTTCCGGTTCTACCACCCTGTGCAAAATCTTCTGGATCAAAATCATAAGGATCAGGTTTAATATTTCTTTCAAAGATATGATCAGTAACGGTTTCATCATTTACAATTTGTTCCCGATCTGCTTTTGATAAACTTTTATATCGACCTTCGCCTTTTAAAACTTTATTGGCTTCTTTCATCGCATCAATGGGTTCCAATGTTTTTATGTATAAAACTGTGTCAGTAACACTACTACCAAAATCTCCTTTAATTACATTTTTACCAGAAGCTTTATCTAGCATGTCCATCATACCTTGAGTAAATAGTTTTCCTTCAGGAGAATCAGCAGGAATAGCTTTAATAGGTTTAGGCTTGTTCATTTCAAGTATATATTTTATTTCTTGTTCAGACATCTTATCAAGATCTACACCTTGTCTCTGTGCAGAATCTATGTATGAACCAAGTTTTTTTTCAACTAACTTTCTAACATCTGAACCAATAGACATAATACCTGATGCTTGAGCAGATTTTTTAACTGCTTGCTTCATCAACAATTTTCTTAAAAATGCTATTCCAGCCATTAATAATACTCCATCTTCCTAGGCGGTTGTTTTGGTTCAAAATAATCTTCAGGATGCTGCAGAAATTAAAATAGCTATTCCAGACATTAATAATATTCCATCTTCCTAGGCGGTTGTTTTGGTTCAAAATAATCTTCAGGATGCTGCAGAAATCCGCCCTGCCTGAAGCGCATTACAGCCATAGTCATAGAGTCAACTAAGTCGTCATGGTCACCATGTGGGAATGCTGCGCATTCTTCAATTACCTCTTCTGCGAATTTCTGGTCTGGCGCCCATATCAATCCAGATTCGAAAAGCGGTGCACATGTATTTACTCTGACATGCTTATCATTTCCTTTACTCGGTGTAAAGGTCTGAACTGGAATATCCATTTGACGAAGTTCATACGTCAAAGGAAGACCAGATGCTTTCGCTTCGATGATAACCATCTCTGGTTTCCAATATTTGTACTGATCTAGTGCCACACGACGTAATTCTGGAAATTCATAACGCTCTTTTACACAATCTAACAAAATTAAGTTTGCAGGTTTGTCTTCTTCGGGATAAAACACTCCCCAAGTCGTAATTGCGCTAAAATCCGCCGTTTCTTTTTTCATAAACGCCGTATCGTAAGATTGTATGACATAATGCAAGTCAGGTGGTTGATCTTCTTCCCATTTTCGCCACCATTCACGTTTTATTAAGGCTCCTTCTTCAGAAGTTGGATTTTGCATCCATTGTGCGTTCCATTTTCCAACAGGTAATGTGGCTTTTACACCTGCAAGCTCTTCAGCGTTCCAATATTCAGGCCAAACAGGTCCGTGGTCCATGATTGCCGGAAATTCAACCACTTCCCATTGATCTCCTTTTACTTCTTTTTGATTTTTTAACAAAATTCCGGTCAAATCCTTTTTTGACCACCTAGTCATAACTAAAACAATTTGTCCTCCAGGTTGAAGACGTTGTCTTGGACCTGATGTATACCATTCATAAGCATTTTCCATGGCTGTGGGAGATAAGGCATCTTGCTCAGAGTGAGGATCGTCAATAATCAAGAGGTCTGCACCACGGCCCGTGATTGCTCCACCAACACCAGCTGCAAAGTATTCACCACCCTGAGCAGTTTCCCACCTTCCTGCAGCTTGAGAATCTTCTTGAAGTCTAGTTTTAAAAATTTTTGCATAATCTTCACTATCAATTAAGTGTTTTGCCTTACGACCAAAACGAATGGCGAGTTCTCCAGTGTGCGTTGCTTGAATGATTTTGAGTTTTGGATTACGGCCCACCATCCACGATGGCAGAAGATAAGACGCAAATTCTGATTTGGTATGCCTTGGTGGCATGTTAACAATTAATCTATTAATTTTCTTATTAGCTAGATCATTAAATTTTTTTGCTATGTGCCGATGATGCGCACCTTCAATAAAATCAGGCCATACACACTTAACAAAGGATAAAAAGTCTTCTTTAGCTTTATTTTGAATTTTCTTTTCAGCATGCATGACTTGCAGTTGTAGAAATTGTTTTCGAACGTCAGAAGGAAGCTTACTAATATCAACGGTATTTAAATTCATAAAATTTTTTATAATTTTTTTGCATCACTATAGATGTTGAACATGTTTTTACCAGCATTGACTGTCTAAATCAAGCAATTCAACCCAGAGTAGTGGGACCCCTTTTTTATTTAAAGGGGATCGACTTTTAATCTTCGAAGTTTATTGGGATTGGGTTTGGTACCTCTATTGATGGGGCAACCATGGGCGAATTCAATTCGCCCATGGTTCATGGTTGATGATTAGTTAAATCTTTTATGTTTATTCTTCTCCCACTCTTGATAAGAATCGGAGTGCTTCATATTATTCATGAGTGTTGGCAATACTAACAAAGCCATTGCGTAACTCATTGCTTCATCGCCAATCTGTTTAGCACAATATTCAACACGAGTGTGTATTTCTTCAGTTGTTGGTGCGTTATGCACAAATAAAGCAGTGTGTATTATTTCTGGTGTTAGATATTTAGGAAAGTTAATATCTTCCTTTGTTAAGTTTCCTAGCTTATGTGTGTTTTTGCCTAGTGGCATATTCTACCTTTCATTTAAGTTTAATGTGTAATTACTATCATTATATTGTTCCAGGGTCAACGGTCTACGTTCCCTTGTTATTTTATTAAGGAAAAAATGCCTTGCACTATCGTCATCAGTTCGCCAATCATAATCTTTAACCCAGGCATTATCTTCTGTTAAATGTTTAGGCTCAGTTAATCTTCCAAAGTGATCGATCGCGCGATCACTAAATTCTTCAGCCCAATCATTATAACAATTCATAGAACAAAAGTTTCCTTTGCCATAATACATGTGTGATCTTCTTCTAGTTTGATAAGTCTTGCTGCCTTTAGTTCCTTTAAGTCTATCCTTTGTTGTGTATTGATGACACGCAGGACCTTGGCACAATTTAAGAGTCATCTTTTTCTTCTCTCATTTCACTAATGCATTTAGCATGACTAGCCAAAACTTTTTCAAGTAAGAAAATTCTTTTTTCTAACTTGTCAACTACATTAAAAAGTGTTTTAAGTTTTTCATCTTTTAATAAATCTGAACTCATATTGCACCTGTTCCTTTCATGCCCAAGTAGGCTAATATTCCAATTACTAAATATCCGATTATTAAAAATGTAATCATGCTTTCCTCACAGTATAGTTAACTGCAGTTCTTGGGTGTTCAGCTTCAATATCCCAAAAGTTATAACAAGGGTTTCCATTTTTATCTTCCCATTGTTTAGATTTAAATACAACAAATTGTCCAGATGTTCTGTCGTATGTTTCGTGTTCATCAACACCTTTAATAGTATCGACTTTGTTTCGTGATTTCATAAACCAAGTAAAGTATTTTATTGACATTTATTTCTTTCTGTTAAGTTAATAACCTATCCTATCATAGATAGGATAGGTTTGTCAATGTTAGTTTATAGATTGTTTCCTTTCATATTCTTGTCGAGCAAGAATTTTTTGTTCTCTACTAACATTTTTATTCTTCATGCTTTTTATTCTTTCAGCAAGATTTTTAGGGTTATAGATTACAAGACCAGTAGAATTACATCTAATAACCTCGTCCTCTTGAACATTTAAACCAAGTTCGGTACATAACTCCAAAGCTTCATCTAAATATTTATAACCTTTTAAACCCATTTTGATTTCTTTCATTTGTTCCAAAACAGATTTAATCCATTTATAATGTGCCATGATTAACTGACCTTTGGCTTGTTGCCACATTTCAAAAGTTTTAAATTCTTCTCTTGAAACTGCGATTTGTCTATCACGACAATACTCTCGACCTATTAAATCTAACTCGTATTGTTTATCCCATTGATCTGAATAACTTGTTAGATTATTTTTTCCACTTGAACTCCCAAGATACTTGTCATTATTATCTTGATACTTTGTCCAATGTGGGTTGCTATCTTTGCCATCCATTTCAATAGTAATATCTGGATTGCAGTTGTCTTGTGCTTTTAGTTCATCCCTAAAATAAGCATATCCAAAATCTCTTGAACTTGCTTTATAGCCTTCAAGTTCGTCTTGTCTATCAATTCCATCTATGTCGCCATTTAATCTGAAATCAAAATGCTTAGTGATGTACTTATCATCTTCGTCATGTTCTTCTGGTTTGCCCATGTAGCCAAAATGAAAACAACTATCCTTTGCGATTGTATTTACGTTTGGATATTTGTCTTGAAGATAATGTGCCATTTTAACATCCTCTTTCGGATATTGTCTTTCAACACATAGTTTGGCAAGTTCCCAAGTTTTATCTTGGTGTCCTTTAAAGTTTTCTCTACATTGAAAAAACTTTTCTTTCTCTTGAGTATCTTCTTGCTCAATATGAACTCTCATACGATTAGCAATTTTATTCCGATACTCTTGATTAAGTCTTATTCTACTCATTGTTTTTGCCTTTCTTTATTATTTGCATAAATAAAGTTTTATATCTTGACATTTCTATTGTCAAGTATTAAATAGGATATATTAAAACTAAATTTTAAAAGGTGGGTTAATCTACCCTTTAACATGGAAGACCAGACAACTTTTAAAATAGTGTTTAATGGGACAACTTCTGGTTGTAGCACATCACACCGACAATAGTCCGTCTTTGTGTTATGAACCAGAACTGATCCCCGATCTCAAGGCAGTTATAGCTAGAATAGCTGTGTGCTGACTCTAGTTGGTAGGCATTACTTGAGATCTGGGATCAGGTGTTATTAGTGGCGTAAGGCACATGCAACCGCGCTGTGAAGAGCAACTGATCCCTGATCCATTGTGAAACGGACGTCCTTATTAAGTTCTATAGGCAAGTAGCGATGGATCTGGGATCAGCACTAGGACGTGCGGTCGGTGAAATGGAGCCGCTATATTCTAAGTCGCGATACCCATACGGGTATGGAGATATTATACTAGGATTTAAAGATCTCTTGCTTATTAACGACTAGTCCTGGTCCATCAAGAATAAGCCACAAGCTACAAGCACCAAGCTTGACAGTGACAAAATGATTTAGTAGGATGAATTTAAATGAAAGGAAACATGACAGAAAAAACAGAAGAACGTAGAAATAGATTTAATAACCAATCTATAATGTTAACCAAAGAAGAAGCTAAAATTCATGATAGTATTTTTACTAATGAACTTGAAGCAACCATCGAAGACAGGGAAGCAGGTATCGATGGCACATCTAAAAAATGGAACGCTGTGCGTAAGGGCCTGGATTGGTTCAGACAGCACAACGCCAAAGCTTACATGGTCCTGTTAGACTAATGCCTTGGAATCCAGAATATTACACAGGAAGCGTGGCAACGCGCTTCCTGGTTAAAAGAAAACAAAAACCAGAACCACCTGTAAATCACAAGCTTATTAATAAGCTCCATAATAAATGGCTCAAGGACAACGGCTACAAGCAACAAGCCACAAGCAACAAGCCACAAGCAAAGAAAAAAAGACCTTGACAGGTCAGGAAGGGTGGGATAACATAGGATATGTCTCGTACCGTAAAACCCGAATTCCAAGAAGGGGGCTCTCGACGTCAGGAGATCCTGGACAAGGCTGTGGAATACATTCTGGACCCAAAGATGGGGACACAGAACCACAAGCACGCGTTCTTATTGGAACAGGTCGGGCTGTCCTCGACAGAATATTTGGAATGCCTAAACCGGGCATCCAATGGCGGCTTAGTAAAGGCTGCATTATGGAATTCGGATTAATTCCATCCGGTCCAGGCGCGCGAGCGCCTGGCCACGCATCTCAGGCCGATCGGCAAGAAGCCGCAAGCCACAAGCTGCAAGCGCCACAAAAAAGACACAATGAACTAATATAAAATAAATAGACAGAGATGAGAATTAAACACAACGACTTAACGCACTACTTCATCAGGGACCATAAGGACCTGCCGCGGGCGTACCTGCGCAAGTGTGAGAAGTTTTTCCAGTCCATTCAGGACCGGTTGATCACAAAAAAAGATGCTGCGTTCTTATTCAAGCGACAAGCTTCAAGCCACAAGCGTCACGAAAAGGACACAATTAAAAAATAAAATAAAAGGAGAAAGTATGAAAGTAAAAGAAGCACAAGCAATCACTGGGTCCATGACCCGAACATCCAAGATGCCGGGCCTGAGCTACAGCCTACCAGCCTGGGAATGCCAAACAGGCAGCAAGCTGCGCAAAGTTAAAGGCACACCGTGCTACGGCTGTTATGCATTAAAAGGAAATTATACAAGATACCCTGCCATCAGGGAGGCACAGTACAAGAGACTGGCCAGCCTGGTCCATGACTCATGGGTCACGGCTATGGTGGCACAGGTGAAGAGACAGAAGTGGTTCAGGTGGCACGACGCGGGAGACGTCCAGTCCGTGGACCATATGAACAAAATTATGGAAGTATGCAGGCAGACCCCGCTCACCCGGCACTGGCTGCCAACACAGGAGAGACGCTACCTGCCAGACGGCGCGATGGTCCCTGATAACTTAGTAATAAGATTATCCGGATCCAAGGTCGACGGCCCACCACCCTCGGCATGGTCCCACACTTCAGCAGTCGTAACGAAGAATGCGAGCTGCCCAAGCGCCAAACAAGGCGGTAAGTGCCTGAGCTGTAGAAATTGCTGGAATAAAAATATTAAGCATATATCATACGGTAAACATTAATGACCCACGAATTTAAATCCCCCAAATATTATGCAGAGCTCAGAGCCGAGCGCCGGAAGCTACAAGCCTCAAGCCACAAGCTTCAAGCTAAACCAGAACCTAGTTCAGGTTCTTCAGATAATCCAGGGAAGCCTCAAGCCCCAAGCAACAAGCATCAAGCGTCAAGCCACAAGCATCAAGCTCAGTGATTCGTGAACCACGAAACATGTGAACATGTTTCGAGGGTCCAGGACCAAGGGCCTGGACCAGGATAAAAGTATTTGTTGGATGTGATTTATGGAAGGCGATTTGATGTGGAGAAAAACGCACGTTCTTCCCCTTTGTAACTTTTAACTCAACAGTGAAAAATGTGCCAAAACCATTATAGCCCAATAGATCAGGAGTGCCCAAAGAGCTAAGGTTTTCAATCCTATTCCAGATAATTCCGTTAGAATTTTTTCTAATTTTTTGATAAAATTTTGCCTCTGGACCCATGTCTTTATTGAGGTTACAACCCCATGCATTAGTAGTCTTTTCGTAACTTGTCTGGAAGAATTATTGGAGAGGGTTTTTCAGTTTTTAATACTAGTCTATGTGCTGTATGACCTTTGTGACCAATGATAGGCATAGAGTGCTCTTGCACTTCCATTCTTCTTACATCAAATAATTTACCTTGAACTTCAACCATAAGAACAGCATTCTTAACTGCGTCTGATCCTTGCGTAAAGGAACCAAGGAACTGTTGCAAATCTTGTACTCTCATAGTAAGGATAATCGCTTATTTAAATCTTGAATTTGTTTTGACAGCGTCTTATTATCTTCTTCAACCTCTGTCAATCTTGTTTGTAATTTTCCATTATCTCTTTGATGTTTCTCATTAATCTCTAAAGACATAGCTAATGAATTATCTAATTCCTTAATTCTCTTCTGGGCATCCTTCATTTCTGGAGAGTTCATTCCAATTCCTTTTATGATTGTGTTTTCCCCTTCAGCTTCTTCCACTCTCTTCTTCAAAGCCACCATCTGAGATGATATTTCTTCTATAATTCTTTTATTGCCTTCCAACTGATTCTTATCTCTTATCCATTGCATTTCTTTTTGTTTATACTCCCAAATATCTCTTTTATGTTGTTCAATTAAAAACGTTAAATCTGACGGTCCCCTATCTTCCTTTGGTACTTCTTTCATATTGACTTTATAAGGGAGTTACCTTAAATTGTCAAACATGAATTTTATAATATGGCATTTAATAGCCATACTCACAGTGATGGCAATCAGCCTTATCATTGGTTACAGCATAGGAAGAAAACATGGGAGTTCCAAAAAGATTAACTGAGATGCAGAAGCGCTTCGCTGAATACGTAGTATTTGGTGGACCTGAAGGACCAGTATCACAATCTGAAGCAGCTAAACTAGCTGGCTACAGCCATAAGAGATGTAGACAGGAAGGATCAGAGCTGATGAATCCTAGACATTCTCCTTTAGTAGTTAAGTATGTTGGAGAATTAAGGGAAGAACGAATTAAAAAACATGAAGTTACATATGATAATCATGTCGCTGAACTTGCTCGCCTGAGAGAAGCCGCTTTAAAGAAAGGAAGTTTTTCCTCTTCAGTAAACGCTGAAGTGAGTCGTGGAAAAGCAGCAGGATTATATATAGATAGAAAAATAATAAAAACAGGAAAATTAGAGGAGATGACAGAAGAACAGTTAGAAGCAAAAATGAAACAAATCTTAAGCGATTACGCTCCCCTTTTAAATGCTCAGACTGTTGAAGGGGAATCAATTGAAACTCCTAGTAGTCCTGTAAAAGAAACAAAGTTATTAAAAGAAACAAAATCATCAGCCTAAATTAAAAGAAAAAGATATTCTTTTCTCCTCTTTATTTAAATTAGGAAGAACTGAATGTTTCAACCAGCTAGGAAATAATACAATATTGTTTTCTTTCGGAGCTATAAGACAATTAGCTTCATTATATTTATTGGCCTCACTAAATTTATCTCGCGTCCAATCATAAGCCAACCTGTCTTGACAAGGATGTATTAAATTAAGGGCTCCATCTAAATCACTTATTGGATTAGCCTTAACATAAAAAACACCTGCAGCTTGAGCCTCGGGATGAAAATGGATCATGTTTGAATCTTTATACTCATTAATGTTTATCCATATGGTTGAAATACCCAGAGGTTTTATAATACCTATTTCTTTTTGATAATGCTTGGCACTCTCCAGGATAGTAGAAAAGAGTTGATTAACACTTTCGTTCTCTCCTTTATATTTTAAAGGTGCAGATTGCCATCCCCCTATATTACTTACTACCACACCCTTACTTTTTTCTTTCTCATCCAAACAAAACTTTGCAATTGAAGAAACATCTAAATTCAACTCTTCATGATGAATAGCGCAGGGGAAAAGATCAATCATATTATATTTTAACCATCTTCTTTACACAAGAAAGAGGAATCATAGTTCGATCCCCAAACGTAATAGTACCATCATCTTCCCTGTCATAAGAAGCAAACAATTTAATTGCAAACTTATCCTTAGAATACAACCAGCCCTCGTTCACCGGATGTGAGAGCCTCATCTTATTAAATTCTCTTTCATCAGCCCAACCAGAGTCACTTAAGATATCAATCCAATGCACTCTATACTTATGATAAGGTATGGCTGGGGTCGGGTGTTGAACCACTTGTTTTCTTCTCTTCTTGGGCATAGTTACCTTATACTCTCTAAATCTGTATATGTATGTAAAAAAAATTGAAATATTGATGAATTCGATTTGTCTCGCGCGCGGGCAATCTGAGATTGTATCTGAAGTGACATTATTTTCTGTCAGATGACACTTTTTATTTGCATAAAATGGCAATCATTATTGTTATATACCAACACTTCTAAGCCATTTGTACAAAAAGACACTTTTTTTAGAGTAGTTTTTATTTTATTTTTTATTTTTTTTACCATACCTATAGAGAATCTGTCTTGTTGCCTTATTTGCCTTCTTTCTGCCTTGTTTTAAACTCATTTGCCTTAATTTGGACATTTTGTTGTTCCTTCTCATCATGCATGAGCTCATTGTAGTGGTCCAATCTCTTAAGAAACTTATGCTTCCAGCTCCGTAAGCCCTGGTCCGTGATCTTAAATTCTTGATAATATAGGTCAGGAGTACAGACCATTATGACGCCTTGTCTAATGGTAGAGCCATAATATGCATCATGCGCCATGGCATACGCTGCGATTTGCAGGTAGTAATCCTCTATCCACTCTTCCTTCTTAGGTCGATTTGACTGTTTAAAGTCTACAATGGTTTCTAAACCATTATGTAAACATACGAGATCAGTGCTCCCAGCATACAACCCAGGATAGTGTAACATAATTTCACTACCGTAGACTTCTTCAACTGGCGTAAGACCCACGTCAATAATTTTTTGGGCCATGGGCTTCGCCTCGCATCCGATTGGCGTAAGATCATCGTAGCCAACTCCTTGGATATAAGACTCCAAGAACTTGTGCATGCTAGTCCCTCGCTTTGAAGATAAATTCTTAATTGATTCTGCTTTTTCTTTTCGTAAGACCCACGTCAATAATTTTTTGGGCCATGGGCTTCGCCTCGCATCCGATCGGCGTAAGATCATCGTAGCCAACTCCTTGGATATAAGACTCCAAGAACTTGTGCATGCTAGTCCCTCGCTTTGAAGATAAATTCTTAATTGATTCTGCTTTTTCTTTTCCAACTTTGTTTTTCCAATTCGTTAAATAGGTTTGATCTTTTGTCCGTGCTAATATAGTAGTTACGCTCGGAAGTCTAGATCCAACTATGTCATAAACCCTGGTCCCTGTTTCTTGGTCCGTGATCTGTTTTCCTCGTATATAATTGTATTTATTAGATTTTTTAGGTTTTTTAAGTTTATCTAAATTATGGTATTCCTTGATATCTTCCTTACTCATCATGTTTTTCTACTATCTTAGTATTTTTAGGAAGGGTACTAATAGGTATAGAACTGTGTACATTACCAGACACTGAGATCCTTGTTACATCTGATCTAAAAGGGGAGACCCAATGTTTGAGCCATGCAGGAAATATAAACATATCTCCAGTTTGAGGAACTTCTGACATGTAGGTTATAGCATCTCTATTTCCTTCTCCATAAATAAATTGAATACCACCAGGACCACAACTCATACCAATGTAATCTTTATTTTCTTGAATAATTTCAGCGGGCATATCTAAATATATTACAAAAGATAATCTTCCATCGTGATCGTGAGGAGGATTAAAGTCATGTCGTTTTTGATAATTTATCCAAAGAGAACTGATAGCGTACTTAGGGGGTTTATCATATGTTTTATTTTGATAACGCTGAAACATTTGATCATACACTCCCAGATATTTAGCAAGTTCAGGAGCTATTACATCTTTAGATTTTTGATCGTAACCTATTTCTTTATATAATTGGCCAGCTAATTTATTCTCATAACTTTGTTTATTCCTGGCTGCTTCATCGAATAAAAGTTTTTTAAAATCATCTCTTATCTTCATCTTAATTACACAGGGGCCCCAGTTATAAGTAGCAACGTTTATTTTATCATCCATTTTTAGTCCTGTCTTTTCTATTTCTTAAAGATTGTTGATAGCTTTCATTTAATTCCTGTTGTTCTTTTTGACCAAAGATTTCTTCAAATCTTTCCCGGTATTTTTTATTAGAGACTCTCGATTTCCCGTCCCATCTGTTGCCTTTTTCTTTTTTCATTATCTTCTGCTGCTTGTCTAATTATTCTGTTAATATAATATTCATGATATTTCTTTTTTACGTACAGTCTCTTTCTATACTTTCTCATATAACTATTCCACTTTAATTTTTTTGTATCGTCCATGGTGCGTTAGCCGTTCTTAAACCCTCCTTACTTTTGTCCCAATATCTTTTACAAAGATTACCAGTAGATGCAATAAACTCGTGTTGCATTTCATGATGGGGATCATAAGGACGTTTAATTCTTTTCCCATCCGATTTGGAGTAGTAGGTTATGTAGTATTTATTTTTCATAAGGTAAATAGCATATATAAACTTAAAATTATCATCACTGTAAGAGACGCAAATACAATCATAAAAAAGTTATTCATTTGTCTACCACCGGCGATGAATAGTTAGGGGAGCAGGTCAACCGGTGGTAGAAAGGCTGATTAAACCTTGATTGGACAATAGACCGTCCCCATTCTTTAATTTTGTTATCGTGCGCCATACATTAATCTCACTACAGTTGTAATGGGATTATAATCTCCTCTACTAGTGCAAGAACTTGTCAGTATTACGAGCATTGTCAGTAGCATCATCGTCTGAAGCCATCGGGGGTTCATATACATAAAATTCTCCTTCCGAATCACATTCCCAACACTGATGAACATTTACTTCAGTTGGGTCTTCGTTATCTTTTATTCTAATGTATCCATTTCCTCTACAGGTTGGACAAATAGCTTTATGAATTCTTTGTTTTTTTAGTTTTACCATTTTTCTTTTTCTTTCGGTACTGTACTTTCTTAGGTTGCGCGTATAATTCTAATTTAGATTCCAATCCTAGTTCCTTTATCTTTTGTGTTATTAAAGACTCTATTAACTGAGACATCGATACTTGCAAACCATTAAACATTTTTGTTGATAAAAGATGTCCTCCCTTGTATGTTTCGTGTGTAAGAGAGACATTTCTATATTTGGTTGTGTCTGTCATGATTCCTTTCATTTAATAATGACTATATAGGATAAAAAAGGTTGGTTGTCAATGGTAAAGTTTAGTTTAATAATATGGGTGTGCTCTTTTTTAGGTAATGCCCCTGCATGTCTACCACCTATGGAATTTCCAAAACAATATGACACGTGGTACGAGTGTACACGTGGTGCGCATAGTGAAGCATTATTAATGATTTCCAAACTAGGTTATAAATATATTAATGAGCATAAGATTGCTATGAGTTATTCATGCAGAAAAGTTGAAGTTTATTGACAATGTGGCCGAAATGTGGTAGAGCAACATCTTCTCACCACAATTAACCTATTTCTATCCCCTTAGGAGTAGGTTTATTCACAGATAACGCCTTGCCATGTCCCTCTTCCATCATTCAAATAATAACCATTCCTCATTGCATCATTGAATTCTCTATAAGTTGAGATAGCTTCTCGATGATCATCAGCATATAATAAACATTCATATACTGACATCTCTCTACCTAATTCATACTTTTCTTTTACCAGGGTCCCATCGAATAACAGGATCAGTATTATCATAGTCTTCGCCATTTTTTCTTCTCCCCAATCTAATAATTCTATCGAAATTTTTAGCTTTAATTTTTATGTCGGGACCATATCTTTTCCATGCTGTTTTAACAAGGTTAAGTTCTATTAATAAATTAGCCCATTGTTTTGATGAGATGTTAGATACTTTTATATGTACTTCTTTCATACTGTATATATAGGTTATTATAGGATTAAAGTCAAGTGCCTGTTTTAGGCATATGTTTTCCCATTCTTTTTTCGTGTTTATTTCGATTTTTTTTATGTCTTCCAGGCCTTTTTCTAGGAGTAATGCCTTTGTAATAACTAACGCCAAACTTAGGGGGCTTAGACATCTACAGTCACGTCAACACTTTTACTACTTGTAATAGGTATATATGATATTTTGCCATTCACATGTTGTCTACAATCAGCTCCGCATGTTATACATCGAAAGATTTCAGGAGTTAATGAAACAAACATACTACTTTCTCTGCATGTTGGACATATTCCACTAGTCACTTGAGCTGACATTTCTAATTGACCAAAAGTTTTTTTGTACATGTTTTTCTTTTCTCTTATACTTCTTTTTATCTGGAACTACCGTTGCTGTAAAGAACTTTAGGGCCTTAGCAATAGGGTTAGATTTCTTACGTCTTTTTTTAAGGAAAAAAGCATATGCTTTTTTATTCACTAATATCTACTACCATATTCATCGTTTTCATAACCATGTTCTATGACTCGTATGATTCTGGTACGTCCTTCAGTCTGTCCTTTTTCTTCCACATATTCTACTTCAGCTTCAATGTCAGCACCGCAAGCAAATTGAACGCGCTCGGGCTGGATCGTGCGTTCGGCGATCCTCTTATTTTTTAAACATTCTGACATTGAGCTCTGGTATGTATGCTCGACCAGTTTCCCATCCATGAACATGCAAAGTGCTACGCAAATTATAATTTCACTAGGCATTAATGATTACCTCCATTACCAAATTCTCTTTGTTTATCTTTTAGTTTTTCAACATCAGACATTAGCTTTTCGACGGCTTTAGTCAAGGCTTCAATATTAACTTTATTGTGTAACATATCATCTATACGCTTTTGCTGTAGATCGGTGGATTTGTAAAGTTCCTCGATCAAAAAAAATTGCTCAGAATCAGCGGGGTAAGGATCCGAGTAATCCACGAGGCCATTTTATTCTGAACTCTGTGTTTTCTACGAGATCCTTCTCCATAATTTGTAGTTTAGTTGCGTGTTGATTTAATTTTTCTTGAATGCCAAAAAAAGCCCAGGTCCCGATCGCGACCATCGTAATGAGGCTGGCTACGGTCTTCATAGGCATTTGAACTTTTGCTTCGTCTGATATTGATAAGGGTTGTTTAGACATTTACTTCCTTGGGAAAATAAGGTGTATAACCTTTGTGTTTAGCTTCTTCATCATCTTCACTTAGTAAACCTATTACTTCAGGAACATAATGCGTAAGTAATCTTTCAACTCCTTCTTGAAGAGTCTTCTTACTCATGGCACAGCCTGAACAGGCTCCAGCCATTTGTAATCTTACAATACCTTTTTCATAGGAAAGAAAATTAATTTCTCCTCCATGTGTTGCCACATTATCTTTTACCTTAGATTCCAAAGTAGCTTTGATATCTTTGATAATTTCTTCGGTACTTCTTGCTTTACCTAGTTCCATTTTAAATACACTCCAAGTAATGTATATAATATAAATATGCAATTGCTGCAATAATTAGTAATCTATAGCCCCAAATCATCATTAATCGTCTTCCTGTGGACGCACCTTGCCGAAAACTATGGTGTAATTTAACTTGGTATTATCTTCTAAATCATCTCCATGTTGAAATGGTTTTGTAGAAATTCCAATTTTATGCTTGGTATTTTCACATCCAACTAAAAGAACCAGAGCTAAGGCTAGGCCAATTATCAAAGCCTGAATTGCCTTCTCAGTTATTTGAATTCTTTTTCTTGCGTTTCTTCTTCTTTGAAAAAGCTTTAAAGTCCTGTACTTCATTTTCAATCCCTGATACCTTTTCTTTAAGAACTGCAACATCCGACTTAAGACCGACTGTTGTTGTGAGACTCCAGCCAGAGAGCGCGATGAGAATAGCCAAGAGTGCAGTAATAATCTTATCATTCATATTAATTACAATTCATTTCGTCTACGTCCACAGGTTTTCCATTTTTGAAAACCCATAACCAAGACTCAATTTTTGTTCCTTCTTGTGTGTAAGTACATTTTGGTCCCACCGCAACACAGGAAGTAAATGCAAGTAGGGATAATATTAATAGTAATTTTTTTATTGGCATGATTCGCATTCTCCTGTGTCGTCAACGACGACACCACCGCCTTCATAGGTTGAGTCTTCTTCTCTACCATTACACTCACAGTTTTCACATTTACATCCTTCATGATCTGCTTCTATGCAGTGACATAAGTGATTACATTTTTTACAAAATCGTTCAGTCATTTTTCTTTTCCTCAATATTATAGAAGAACCTATCGGTATCTTCAGTTTTCCATTTGCGAGTGTCCTCTACATTCCATTCTGAAGTTTGAACCTTCCAATCGGGTATTTCGTCTTTTACCGTGAACGAAGGAATATCCCAAAGGATACGATTGTTAGGTTGTGCTGCATAATTACCATCTTCTAGGGCAAGTATGTGTGCGCACTTATGTTCGTGCGGTATTTCAGAATGATCTGTATCTACTATATTACTCTCTGGGTGTGCCCAGTCAACAGTAAAAAGGTATGCACCTGGATGGGTTTTCTTATCTTTTCCAAAAAATTTTCCGGATTGTCCGTCTAAGATATCAAAAGAAGTAATACTAGGATAATAACTGAAGCAATTCCACAGCTCCAGCTCATCAAGTCGCATCCTAGGAACTTGATCTGGTTTAAATCCTCTTTGAATGAACGCGGAGATAGGTAGTCTGTAAAAGATAGCACCGTTTTCCATAATTGCATGAAAGAGTATAGGACGCCCTGTAATCGATGCCAGGCCAAAGATAATGCAGTCTTCCACCTCTCCATGATGATCTTTAAGATCATAAAGATATTCCCTTTTTATTTGTGAATACATCACAGGAATGTTTGCATTTAAATAAGCCATAATTAACCATCTATTTTTTGTGCATAAAATTTAACTGAAATTCTCGGAACATAGGGTGTATTAAAAGCTAGCCCTTTATGAGAATCACTTGCCTTAAATTCAATTATCCTTCCATGTTTAAAATCTACAATTGAATCCTGGGTTTCGTTTATAAATTGTCCGCCACTTTCTTTATCTAAAATTTCGTTACATAGCAATAGTATAAAAGCTTCTTCATTGTCTGCTCCATCTACATGAAAAGAGCCGTCTAAACCTTTGAACTGTAGATTAGCATCGATTGCTTTTAATCGTAATCGTTTATTAAATCTTTGGCATAAGTGTTCAAATAAACCCAGAAATTTTTTAACAATGTTTTCTTCTACATCTTTTTTAAAGATGGGATAAGTAAGATTTAAGATTGTTGTACCAAGTAATAAATGGGTTCCCTTTTCCCCGTATGGAAAAGTGTGTCTATTTGCTATGTTGTCTGCATACCAGGGACATTTTAAAAGATCTGAATATAATTCATCAGAAAATCTTTTATCTAAAATGTCGTCGTGGTATATCACTTTCTAGTATAGTTTTTAGTTTACTAAAAAATATATAGCAATAATCACTACTACTACAGCGATCGCTCCTTTTGGATGCGCCTGTGCTAATTTCCAAAGTTGTTTTATTTTTTCCATAGTTTTTCTCCTATTTTTTATTCTATTCTACCCCAATTTGGTCCGGATTCATAGTCTACTTTATTGGGAACTTCAAGCGAAACAGCGTCTTCCATAACACTTTTTATTAGTTTTGCTTGTTGTTCATCTTGAACAGATATATCTAATTCATCATGTACTTGTATGTGAGGAATTATATTTTCTTTATATAATTCAATCATTGCTTTTTTTGTCATATCTGCAGCTGATCCTTGTATTAATTTATTTAATGCTTTGTAAGTATAAGCTCTTTTAATCCCTGGTCCGTGTTCCCTGAGTGCTTGTTCATGAGGTAATGCTTTATGAATACCGAACTGATTTGGTTCCCATAGATGGAAGCGACAAAGTCGACCAAGAAGAGTTCTTATTCTTCCAGAGTCTTGAGCTCTACGCATTACATTGTCCATCAATTGTTTTACAAATGGAACTTTAGAATGATACTGTCTAAATAATCCTTCAGCTTTTTCTTTAGACACACCGAGTTCTGCTTGTAATTTATTTTTTCCCATACCATAGAACAGACCAAGATTTATAGTCTTGGCCTGTGATCTAGGTATCTCTGCCATGTCTGCGACAATATCATGAAAATCCGCATCGCCATCGCGATACGCTTCCAATACTTCGTCCACTCCATAGAGATTCTGTAATGTTGCATAATGAACCACCAGTCTTGGTTCTTGTTGTGAGTAATCAAAACAACCCCAAGTATGTTTTTCTTCTGGTATAAATAATGACCTAATAGCTGGTCCAAGTTCTTTATTTCTAGCTGGAATTTGTTGGAGGTTTGGATTAGAATATGAAAATCTTCCAGTTACTGTTCCTCCATTATCTCCTCTTAATTGATTAATTTCTGCATGTATTCTTCCCTTGTAGGAATGTTTCAATATGGTATCAATGAACGTGGTATGGGCTTTATTTATTTCACGAGCCCGGGCAATGTGTTTCACTAGTGGGTGGGGGTGATTCACTAAAAAATTTTTAGTAAAGGAAGGTGCAGATGTTTTCTCAGTTCTATCATAATCTAAAGAGAGCTTATCAAAAACTGTGGCAATCGATCTTGCTGCCCATATTTGGACATCTACTCCTGTTTCTTTTTTTACTTTCATTAATGATTGTTTTTCTTCTTCAAGTAATTTGGTTTTCAATGTGTGCGCTGCTTCCACATCCACGCGAACGCCTTTAAACCTCATGTCAATTAGACAAGGAAACAATTCTGTTTCCATATTCATTATTGAATGTATATCTTGATGTTCTATTTCTTTTTTAAGTTCTTGCCAAAGTTCTAAAGTTATCTCAGCATCCTTTTCTGCATATGCACCTACATAAATGGCAGGTAGTTTATACATTTCTGCCTTGGGGTCAACATCCCAATCACGTGCTGCTTGATATAATTCTGTTTCATTTTTTGTTTTTCCAGTGTATCTTTTACTGCAGTTGTTTAAGTCATAACGCATTTGATTTTCATCAACCAAAGCCGATGCTATCATTGTGTCGACTATTTTACCGTTAATACTTAAACCTAGGGCCCTAATCCAACAGACGTCATACATGGCGTTGTGAAAGATTTTTGTTGCTGGTGTATTTAATACACCTTGAAACCATTTTAAAACTTTTTTACGATCCATGTTACCACCACCTTCGTGAGCAATTGGATAATAACCACGCCAGTTTTTCACTGCTACAGCTATTCCTGTAACATCTCCACGTTTAGTGACAGAACCGGAGCCCATCTTTATTAAATCTGGGTCTTTAGTTTCTAAATCAATTGCAATTTCATCATGCTTAGATAAGTCTGGAAAATTTTCTGGTGGTAGCCATTCTGTTTGTGGTTTAAAAAGAGGTTGTTGGATCATATAGTATAAAAAGTGTAACGTAGAGTTAACTCTTCTCCGTCTTTAATATTTTTTAATGTTACTAAATTCCATTTGTCTGTAATAGAACCTTCGGTTCTCATTTCTACTTTAATACAATTAGCATTTTCATCACAGTTAATGAAACCTCCGAGAGGAGTTCTAAAAAGTTCCCCATCAACTTTGATATGAGTAGTTCCTAGATTTGTTCCTTGAGCAATACCTGCTGTTGCAAAGAGTCCTAATCCATTAATTAAAGAAGGTTTTATTGTAAGTCGTGGTGGCAAAGGATTATACATCAGGATAATCTCTTTCTATTGCCATCTGACAGTAATGAATTGCTTTCTCCAAATCTTTTCTTTGTCCTTTCTGCTTGTGTCTGCACAAATATTTTATAGCGTTTCCTTCCGCGAAGGGCAAGTTATTTTTATTTATAAACTCTGATGGCTGAATAACCATAGACTGATAGTGAGATCCTCCTACTTGTTTTTTATATACGTCGCTCATATTGTAAATCCTTTATTATATTGTTTTGGTTCTATTATATGTAAATTTTCCTTTGTTCTAGTTGCTCCTACATAAAACAATCTGTTCTCATCATCAGGATTTTTTTCATAATTATCCATAGTTGTTTTTGTAAGATCAGTTAATAAAACCACATTCTGTGATTCTCCTCCCTTAGCTGCATGTATTGTAGACAATTCTATTCTTGGTTTTTTATTTAACTGTTCTCCATTAGCTCGCATCTTTCTTAAATATTCTATTCTTCTACTTCCTGCATCATCTAAAGCTTGATACCAAACCTTCTTAGTTTTTAAGCCGAAGTCTTTAGTTAATTGATCCATTCCATAGAAAGAACCTTTAGCCATCCCTTTTATTTTTTCTTTTTCCCAGTGATCTGGTCCTACGTATTTAGAAATTTTTTCGATTTGTTTGTAGGTTAAAAGTTGTCCCTGTCGTAAATGTTCCCAATCAGTGGCTGCTTCTTGTAAATCTTTTTCATAATTTCTTTTATATCTATTTTCATAATATAGTCCTTTACGATATAGAACGTCTTCTATTTCCTTTAACATAAACTTAGTTCTTGCTAAAACCAACCATTCTCCTTTAGACATGTCCACAGAATCAACATCAAAATGTCTTTGTAGATTTCCTTCCGCAGTTCTAGGTTGCCAGCTTTTATCTATTCTATGTTTAATTCTATTTATAATCCCCATTGCTAATTGATGAACTTTCATAGGTATTCTGTGTGATTGTATTAACGGAAGATTAATCATTTGATCTTTTAAAGCTATAAAAGAATCTACATCAGCCCCAGCCCATTTAAATATAGCCTGGTCATCATCTCCTGCAATAAAAGTATCTTCGGTTTTATTCCATATAGATTTAGTCATATCCCATTGCATCAATGATAAATCTTGTGCTTCATCAATAAATATTACATCAAATTTAGGGGATAAATCTGATTTAATGAAATTTAAAATCATGTCATTAAAGTCAATTAAGTTATACTCTTTTTTATATCTTTTTAATTCATTATAAATAATAACTAATTTATCTAATTCTAAATCTTGAGTATGCTCTTGCAAGTTATATTGTTGTTCAGGTGTTATGTTTCTTAATTGCGCTAGTTGTATTATCTGAAGATATTCACTGTCAGAAGTAAATATACCGTGATCTTCTTGGTGTTCTGCATAAGACACCGGAAAACCTAATTTTTTTCCTAAGTCTTTATAATGTCTTGGTTGCATTACTTGATCTTTTTTAAGACCAAGCTTTCTAAATGCTAATGAGTGTAAAGTTCTAAAATATGGAAGATCATCTTCAGTTAAATTAAATTTTTTAATTGCTTCATCTCTAGCGTGGTAAGCAGCTTTTTGTGTAAAAGCAAAGTATCCTACTCTATCTGGATCAGTTTCTTTTAAATAATCATCTACCTTATTTAATAGGGTTGTTGTTTTTCCTGTGCCTGGTGGTCCCAATACTATTGTTTTCATAATATTAATATCTCTTATTCAATTTACCTACTTCAAAAATTCTTTGTTTACTTGCCTTTTTGCAACCTTTATTATTTTGTGATCTTGTAACAAATCGTAGATTTGTTAACCTATAATCCCAGGTCTTTCCATCAATATGATCTACTACTGTATATTTATCATAGGGATCAATATTATCTGCCTTTAAAAAAGCTCTAGCAACTAACTTATGTATGCACATAGATATTGTTCTTGATCTACCAATTACAATAGTTTCCTTCGCTAATGATACGACGGGATAAGCAACTTTATCTCTTATAGTTATAGCAGTAGAACTTTTTGTTCCTCGATTATGATAATTTCTATCTTCTATATAAGGATAATCGTTTGTGTCTAATTTTTTATCAAAAGCAGCAAAAGGATGCTTCCCATTAGTGGGATAAATAAAATATTTATTTTTTTTAACTTGTACTTCTGGTATAAGAGTTGAAACCTCCACAGGAGGTTGGTCTAAGTTTATTTTTTCTACTATTTTTTCTTCTTCAAACAAATCATATTGAATTCTTTCATCCATTAAAATACATCCTTTGGTTTTAATTCTTTTTGAATATATTCTTCTTTTTTTTTATCAAATTGTTTTACCGTAAAAACAGAAATTCTTTCTTTTCCAACTCTTTTCTTGTCATCACAATTACAATGGTCTTTTAACATTTGCGCTGTTCGTTGATAATTTATTTCCCATCTTTGTCTTACTAAAAATTTACTATAAAACATACTAAAAACAAAATGATGATAACCATCATGAGTCCATACTCCACCTTTTTTAAGATCATTAACATCTGAACCTATATGTCTATTTAAACAAAACTCTTCTAAATGATTTCTCAATTGATCTGCTGTTGTTACTCCTTCTGGTGGTTCCACAGGTTCGTGGTTCTTCATCAGTGGGTTTATAATTGTATCCCAATCTCTAGGTTTAACTGTTGGTGGTTTAAAATCTAATTGTTCCATACATGCTTCTTGAAACAAACTTTGTTGTTTTAAAAATTTAACATTCTCTAGATGTAGTCTTTCTCCATCTACGTTAAGATAATAATAAGGTTTTTCTAATTTAATTTTTTGTAAATCTGTTAATGCAGGAAATACAATTTCTTCTCCTATTCCATATTTACGACTTCTACATAATTTCTTATCACATAGATTACACATGGGAACATCATTACATTTATAACCCCAATCTTTTTTCTCATGTTGTCTTTTTATTATATCTAATTCGTTCTCTGTTAATGGCACAGTTGTTGCATCTGCATTAAACATTGTTAATTTAGTTTTCCATTCTGCTGGCCATTTCTTTTTAGCGTATACACCAAAATGAAACATGGCATTATTACGTCCCCCATTTTCTGGTATTTTATTAATCGCCATAAGTTCTATGCACGGAGGCCCATCAGAAAATTCTGATTGAGGCCTCTGCACTTTTACGAGATCCACATATAGTTGTTTTTTATTACTAAATATCTCATAAAATTCTTCTAATGTTGCTGCTGTACCATCATCTTTAAATGCATATCTTGTTGTGTCATCGCCATTAAAGTATGGTAAATTTAAAAAGTTGCCTGTATCGTCTTGTGATTTTAATTGAATTTGTTTTGGAAAAACTTCTGATCCGCCGTAGCCAAGTAGTGTTTTTATTTCTGTAAGTTTATCTCTCATTCTTTCTGCAGCTACAGGTTTTTCTGAGAAGAGAAAAACATGAGCGCCTCCACTCTTAGATCGACATACTACTAAGGGTAGCTTATAATTTTTTATTTTATCTATTAGTTTTTTATGATCAAACCCTGCATAAGAATCTATATCTACACATCCCCATATACAGTGATTTTCTTCGTTAATTGGAATAATTCCTAAACTCTGACTGCCTTGTAAATGTTTTAACCAAAGTTCATCTGTAACTGGTTGCCTTACCACAAAGGATTGACCTTTTATCTTTCCACTTTGTCCATTCGTTGAAGCTATTTTTGTACAACCATGAGCTCTTTCCAAGCCTTTAAATATTTCTTTAAATTTTTCTATCATAATTTAAACAGGCGCCTCCACTCTCGCTTCAGCGCCCGTCTCCTAGGATACTGTTAGTATGGTGAATCTGATTTTAATTCGTCACCACCGTGTTTAACTTTTACTAAACCTTTGCTATTTTTTTCTGCAAAGTTTTTAGCTATTTGATAAACTCCCTTATCTGTAACAGGACCAACTTTCGTCACATCCCATCCAAACCATGTTCCTTTGTCATTCGACATTTGAACAGTTTTTAGATTATAAATGTGGCTGTATGTTGGCGGTGTGAATAAGCCATTTTTTCCTTGTAGCTTAAGACCCATCATAATTGAATTCCATTTACGACTAATCTTTAATTGAGTAGCCTTCATAGATATCAATGCTGTTGATGGACTTTTACCCATAAGAATCACAAAGTGATTAGCAGTGTTTTCCAGATAATTACCATTAGGTAATCTATCTTTCCAAGATTTATCACGAGTAGCTGTACTTATGATATCACTGTCTGCACTGTGGATTGCTACGGGAGCATTTCCAGTTTGACCTCTGTCTTGCCATTCGACATATTGTCTTTCATAATGGACTGGTATAACATTTATACCTTTTGCTCCATCATAAAGCTCTTTGGTCACACTGTTTACAATCATTCCAGGTTCTGCACCGTTAATAAACTTGGCATTCTGTTTATTAACTTCTGGAGATAATTGTCCCAAAACTTTCAGAAATGGTAACGCAAGATCTTCCTGCGTCATATTCTGAGAGCCTGCATTTGCATCAGCTTCGAATAGATTCGTAGACAATGCACCTGCTTCTTCTTTTCTTTGTACTTGGTTCATGTTTATTTGTTCCTTTTTATTGTTGTTTTATTTCCAACGAAGACGTTGAAAAGTTCCGTTGGCATGTCTTTACCTGCCTCAATACGCTCACGGACTAACGCTTTAAGAGTCATGGGCTCAACCTTCAACTTTTGTGTTGGTTGAAACCCACGCTCTTGTGCAAGAGCAGCATAATC
>VTLG01011141.1_pt1 | contig 34696 bp, 45 predicted proteins | sample 4694571 | NCBI WGS metagenome assembly VTLG01 (sample SAMN12604809, study PRJNA352737) | marine metagenome | biome: ENVO:00000447; feature: ENVO:00000209|ENVO:00000569|ENVO:01000036; material: ENVO:00002151; isolation source: viral sequences binned using virsorter ...
ACGTGATGTAGAGACTGTTGTTACAGGCAACAGACAATTTACTTATGAAGTCCCATCTACAATACGTAGAGTAAATAACATTTACTTGGGAGAACGATACGAAGCACAGCATGACTCAGAAAACCTACTACTTAATGGTTCATTTGAAGATTGGACTAGTGCCACCGCATGTGATAATTGGGCTGTAGCTTCTACTGGATCTGGAACTAGCACAATCCATAGAGAGGATCAAACATACTCACCAAACAATTACGCAATATTATCAGGGGACAAATCACTTAGGCTAGCTGTCCCTGCTTCTACAACAGCAACTGTATTACAAACATTTAACAGTGCAAGTAGTGACTATACAGCTGTTGCTACTGAAGGAATGACTGCAAGCTTATCAGCATATGTGTATTGTAATCTTCCATCTCGTGTACAACTTTCTATTGATGGGGATGTACAATCAGCTACACATGGTGGCACTGGATGGGAATTAATGACTGCATCTAATAACTTAGACCCTACAGATACATCAACTGTAGTAGGAATAGCAGTAACTTCAGGTGCAGCAATAGCAGTATTTGTAGACGAAATGTTTTTAACTCTTGGTCAATCAGGAGTCATAGATAAACCTTACACACCAATTACTAACTGGGAATTTATTCCTCCTGTAGATGGTGCTAGTACAGGTGGGACTATTAGGTTTAAGAACCACATACCAGAACAACGCAGAATAAGAATAGTAGGCACAGATATGTTGTCACCAGCATCATCTGATAGCGACACATTAGAAATAGACGGTGACCTACTAGAACCTTTGTATAATAAAACAAGACAGTTACTTGCTGACGAAAAAGCTATGGGTAATCCACAATCATATTGGTTTACAATGGCTAGGCAGTTTGAGACTGAATACAATAGAGCAATAGAAAGTGGCAGTGTAGGTATTAGACCACCAAGAGGTAGATTTAAAGCCCCTAACATGCCGTATTAGGTGAACAATGGCTGGGATAGACATAAGACTTAATAGCCAGAATTACGTGCTTGCTCCTAGAGAAGACGGTAGTAAGATTTCTACTCGCCCAACTAGACAATTCGTGCAAGCAATCAAAGACACAGGACGGACAAGACCTGATGACGTTGCCGGGTTTGAAACATTCATACACCCAAACTTTAGTTATGGATTCGGCAGATACAGAATCAACTCTGATGCAGCATTTAATCCTACAGAGTACAGAAAGTTTTGGGACTCAACAGCTGAGACTAGATGGCCTGATGCTACATACTTACCCATGCTTTCAGAAGATGCTACACAAAGTGGGTTAGAAGTTATACGTGCATCAGCACAGTTAGGTGCAGAGTTTAATGCAATATGGGATGACGGAAACAGAGTAGTGAACAGACAATTTACAGGGGCATCAACTGATGCATGGGAGAATGGTGGAACTGTTAACAATGTAATATTTAATACATACATTCAAGACGCTTTTAATATTGGAGCTGGTGGTTCAGCAAGTCGAACTGTTAGTTTTAATTCATCAGGGACAGACTCATGTTTATTAGTTTTCTTTGCTATTAGTGCTGAAGAAGATGTTGATGGTGGTGGTGATGCTATGTCTTTAACTGGTTCAGACGTTAGTATTACCTATGCAGGAACTACTTTAAACAAAAGAACTAATGACAGTCGATCTAATCCATTTCATATGTGGGGATTAGCCGCAGCAGATAACACGGCAGGAGATAATAATTTAGTTGTTACTAATACAAACAGCAGCGGTGTTGGTATAAATGACGCAATCATATGTGTTGTAAATGTTTTAAATAATGGCGACAACTTTGGGAGTGCTGAAGGTGACACTATAGAAGACAGTACAGGGAATAGTGTAACTTTAAGTGCAACAACATCAGGAAGGCTTACTATTGGTGCTACTTATACAAATGCAGGTGGAACAATAGCACCGGGAAGTGGAGTAACTGAACACGCTACTTTTGAAGATAGTGCAGGATCAAACAATAACTCAATTATGTTAGGAAGCATTCAGGCAAGTGGAACAAGCACTACTTTTTCTACAACAACAGCAGGATCAGGAACAGATCAAACTATAGCAGTAGAAATGATAGGGTCAGGATCAGCAGAATTAAGCGAAAGTGTAGGCTTAGATATGATTACCCACAAGGGTAAACTAATAGCACTTGTTGCTGAAGAAGATGACCACAAAACCTACTATTCTGATGATGGTGTTTCTTGGAGCAAATCAGGTACTGCTATTACAGCAGGATTACTAGCTGACAATATAACAGGTAACGAAGACATTGATGCTGGCTTGTTAGTTAACTATGGGCAAGAATTAGTAGCTGTAGTTTGGGATGAAGATTCAAAAGCAATTACATTCTTTAGTAGCACAAACAATGCTACAACTTGGGCAGATGAAACAACCCAAATCCCTAGTGTTGGCGGCCCTCATGGAGTGGCTGTTTATCCTGACACAGATGGCACAACTAAAATTTACGTATCAACATACGAAGGAATATACGCAGTAAACGGTACAGTATCAACATGGACATACGACTTAATTGTACCTATGACACCTCATACAAACAATGGTCGTAGAATGACAACGCATGGTGGTTCATTGTGGTTTGCACAAGGGGTGGATGCAGATACTCCAGCTCCAATCTACAGAATGACTGTTCGTGGTAACACACGAGATGTAGATAGTGGATTCGGATTAAATGCAGGTGACGGTGTACCGAAAGAATTATTAGGTAGTGTTAACTGGATGAAGTCAGCAGGAGACTTCTTGTTTATTTCTGTAGGTGGACACGATGGTGCAGATGACAGGTTCAGTAGGATATTAGCTTGGAATGGATTGGGATGGCATAGTATGACTGAGCATGGTACAGCTGACAAACCTATTGAATGGATAGATGTTGGAGCAGGAGATGATGCTACACCAAGACTTCATTACGGTGTAAGAACTTCTTCAAGCCTGTCAGACGCTAGGTTCTTAGAGCAACCACTTGTTAACCCCAGATCTGGAGTAAGCATTAAGAGAGCGGATGATTCATCAGGGGTTGTTGGTTACATTGATTTACCTTACATAGACTTAGGTATGCCACATGAATCAAAGAACTTTTTACGAGCTCACGTTAACGCAGAAAGCTTGAACTCTTCGGCCTCAAACGAGTACATATCTATACAGTATGGAAAGGATGATGCGGCTAGGACAACCACAGCTTTAGGTAACTTTACCTCTGCTACTACAGCTAATACATTTGCATCAAATGCTGGTGAATCAGCTAAGAATATTGGACTTAGAGTCAACCTATTACGAGGAAGTACAAACACAAATACTCCTAAACTAAAAGACATTATCGTAGAGGGAATGGTAGTCCCCGGTAATGGCAACTTAACGTATCAACACGAGATGATCATAGACATTGATCAAACTGCAATGGCCTTAGACGTAGGCACAGAAACAATATACGACAATCTTAAAACACTACTAGCTACAGTGACGTTAGTAGACTTCGAGTTCGGTGGGGAATCCAGAAAGGTAGCAGTAGACAGAGAAGCTAGTGGCTTCCTAACCTACCTAGACGGCGATGCCTACTCAAGTGCTCCTAACAGTCTAGCTGCTAGGCGTGGTGTGTTAAGGTTAGTATTAGCAGAAAGGATACCGTTAAGTTAATTAGGAGATAATCATGAGATCAAGACTAGACAAGGTGTTGTTTAAGTTACTTGGTAGAGTATTAAGTTACATATTTACTATTTCTCTTTTGTTACTTGGTGCTGTTGGATTAATATCAGCGTACATAAATCCATTTACCTATGCATTACCTTACGTAAACAATTGTTATTCATACTTGGGTGTTACCGGGTGTGGAGCAGAAACCAGTTTGATTCAGTTGGAAACTTTGTCCACAATTTTGTACAACAACATGCTGTATGCGTTAGTTGGTTCGGTAGCTATGGTTGCTATAGGTCTACTACAACCAGAGGCCAGGAGAGTTTACTTTTCACTACCACGAAAAACCATGCAAACATACAGAGCAATGGTTACTGGTAGAGATTGGTTGATAGCCAAGATTGAATACCTGAATAGTGAAAGTGGTAAATGGAAACGTGTTTTTCAGGTAATGCGTTCACCGTACAGCCTACTTCGTGCCGCAGGCCTATCCCCAAATATGGCTGTCTCATTCCTCGCCGTTGGAGGGGTGGCTTCTACAACCGTAGCGGTTGACCAAGTCGTATTTGCCGAAGCAAGCTTTGCACGAGGAGATTCTGGAATATATGCAGCAGCTCTATTTAATGATGACAAATCGTTAGACATTCCTACTGAATTAATAGAAGGTGATAATACATTACAGATTAACTTAGGTGCTCGACCTGTATCTGAGATATCTATCTCTAACGTTACAGTCAACGCTTACGCTGGCTCTTCATTACCTACAGGCAAAGCAGAAACTATTCTTGTTAGTGGTAATCCAACCACTACTGACCCAGCTTTTACTGCAACAAGGCTAGAAATTGGCACATTTATTTTTGAAAAGAATAGATGCCAAAGCCTAGAGTTCCAGGATATATCAGCCCATGAAATCATAATAGAAGACAATTCGTCAGACGGCCAATCTATCGTACAAACGATTGGAACTGGTAGAAATTTGGCTATTATAGGAGGCCATCATCAGGCCGATTCTATGTCGACCCAAGGGGGTAGCTATGACAGAATCTGGATAGATGCTCCTGTCTCTAATACAGATGGAAGGATAGGGAAGCTTACCCTATCAAATATATATACCAAAGGTGGCTCTTGTGTCCTCAAGAACATGGACATTGGGGTTCTGATAATTAGCCAGAATGAAATAGGTGGCGATTCAGATTTGGCCACTAAAGCCTTTAAGGTGTTAGGGACTGTGAAGGCTAGCAACTGGACTGTTAATAACAATATTGAAACATCAATGGCAAACCCACCCAACGCAGATGGATCATAGGAGAAAAATATGATAGGAAAAATAATAGTAGGGGTAGCAGCAACAATCATTGCAGCAGAGACTGTCGAGTTGGCAGTGAGATATAAAACATGGCGGTATTGGAATCGTGCACTTAGTGAGATTCCTTGGCCAAAATTTTAAGGAGTAATCATGGATAAGTATTTTGGTAAAGTACGTCCCCAGATCTTTCTAGCAATAACTGCTCTTTCAGTAATTGCAATTCTAGCAATCGTTAAAGGGATTACTGAAGTGTCGGTCGGATGTATCGCCGGGGTCATAGCATTGTCAAAGGACGTACTACAATCAGACGCTAACAATAACAGTGATGGGGGTGCAGGATGATTAAGACATTTAGATTAATGATGCAATACAAAGAAGCAATTCCATTAGCACTTGATCTGATACAAGAAGCAGAAAAGTCTATGCGAGATGACGGTTCTATTTCTAAAGATGAAAGGTCAATTTTGTTGAAAAAATTTTGGGGTATCATCCGAGTCCTTCAAGCCCCCAAGAAAGAGGAAGCTAGGAAGAAAAAGCTTCTTTCACAGAATAAACTCCCTAGCTAACAGCCCTCTACGAGCCCCGTACAGCGTTTTATTTAGACGGTGGTGTACCGTTAGTACCCTCTTTATTTTTTAACTCTGCTAATTTTTTCTGTAACGGAGTTCTGTAATCTTTTGACTCTCTAAAAAACCTTGCGTCCATATATTTATTAATATCTTTAAACTTCCCCGGTCTCTTACCGCTAATGTCATGTCCTTTCTTGTTTGGCATTTCATCCTCCTTTAAATCCATTTGCAAAATGGGGTCTTGATTTATTTACATTATGTTCTGTGCTACTTGGATTAAAATGTGGGCTTCTTGCCTTTCCTGTCATTGGCTTGTTGCCTTTAAGTGTTATTCCAATTACCTCTTGTGGCTCACGACCTTTAGCTACTACACGTTTCGCACTTACAGGTTTGTTAATATTTGAGTGTACTTTTTTATGCCCACACTTTTTACATACCCCTAAACTGTTGCCTTTTTTATTGGGTGCTTGTTCTTCTAACATGTAGTAGTGCATATCACATTTCTTAGCCATCTATCTTTTTAACCTCCATGATTAGTTTGATGTCTTTTCTTGATGGTACCCTGTGGTACTCAACTTCCATCCCCACTACATGTTCTGGATTATCGTCTGTAATAATTCCTTCGATAGCTAAACAATCTTGAGCGTATTTCATGCCAGTGATCAAGTTGTCTATATCTATCGGAAGCCCTGAGTAGTACGCTGTGTACTTAATCTTGACTTTGCCCATGTAACCAGGATCTATCTCTCTCAGCTTTGCTATTGTTGTGTCTTGTAACCTCCTTTTTGGTTTTATTTTGCCTGTCCAATGTGTACGACTGTTGCCTCGTAATTCTTTTGGGGGCATCTCGTCATATTCTATTTGAAAACTTTTCATTAATACCACCCCACTATGTTTTTACCCTCCCCATATTCCACAACAACTTGATGATCTTTAGCACATTTAAAGTTTGATCTTAGATGCCTGTGAGTGTGATACCCATGTGATGTTTTGTACATGTAGTTTTCGCAGTATGGACATTTTGGTCTAAGCTGAATCGTTGTGCCTTTGTCAGTAACATTTGAGTAAATTGCTAAAGGCTCTTTACTTTCGTGTCTAACAAGTTGCACGTTTCCTTTAAAAGCAGTTAGCCCGGACGGAACCCTAGGTCTTGGAACATACTTTTCTTTTCCACACCTAAGACATTTTTGGGTTTCATCTTCAAAGAATATTTTCCCATTACATTTGTCACATCTCATTTTACTTTACTCTCTTTTTACCCCTCTATATCACACCCCCCTAAAGGGGGGTGATTAGGGTAAGAAATTTTCTTTACCGATTGAAGTGTTCTGATTGACTTCCCAAGTTCATTGATTCTGTTTGAGCGTTGTATGAGTCTCGCTCCATTTCAGACCTCAAATCCCACGCTCCTCTGGATGGTTGTGCAAACATACCCCTGTCTTTACCGTGACTTAAAGTCTTTTGAATGGTATTGATCTTACCGGGTTCGCCATAGTGTTCAGCAATAGCCATTGCAGACACTCCTTCAAATGGACGCTTGCGATTTGAATGGCGATGTTCTAAAATAACTTTAGAAATCTTTTCATGCCAAGATAAGTTCTCTGCCAGATCTATGTTGCTCGATATATCTATCCTTTCAACCTCAACTTTACGTGCTGTCCTTGGGTCGTCAAAAGTAAACCTCAATCCTATTGGGTCTTCGCCAGCTCCTGCGTTGTACTTGGTTTGAAATAATCCAAACTCTTTGACTGACTTAGTAAACGTAGAGCCTTGTGTTATTTCCCACAAGCTACGAGGTTCGTTACGCCAAAAGATAGAACCAAATGGGGTGCCAGTTCCTTTCTCATTTGTTTCGCTTTTAGAAACGTGACCTATGGTCAATGTCGTAGTGTGAGAAGCGTTAAGTGCATTGAAATATTCAAGTGCAGTCACTGCTTTTTCAGGTTCACCACCGGCCCCCGGAGCCGCAGAGTCAACGATAACTAACGAGATATCACGTTCATCAACGATCTCTAGTATCCGCTCACTTTCCATTGGCACTGATAGTGACATGCGTCTGTAATCAAATACTGGTTCTGCAATTCCAAGACCATTGCATATTGCTTTAAATCTAGCGTTCATATCATTCGCATCTGATTCATAGTCAAGGTAAAGAACTCGGCCAGGTTCTGGGGTAAATCCATTATGTGTGTGCCCTGCCGCCATAAGCACAGCAAAGTAAAGCGATACCCATGACTTACCAAGTCCACCGTTACCATAGAATAAGTTTGATTGGTTCTGTAATAAGAACGGTTCAATTGCAAACTTAGAGCTCTCTGACAGGGCTAGTTTTGATAAGTCTTGTATTGGTTCTCCTACTCTTTTCGCATCACGTACAGCAGCACACGCTATGTTTATCATGGTTCCCCACGGAATGTCTAAGCCTGTTTCAGCTAACTGATTAACTACCTGTTTCTTAACATTAGGAGCATTCAAATTTATCCTACCGTCAAACTCCGGGTTAGGTCTGCCTTTTACTTTGATAATAACTTCAGGTCTTAAATCGCCACGATCTTCTGTAAAGTTGTGGAACTTCATCGTTACATCTTTGTACCTTTCGTCCTCTTCCCAGTGAACATTGAAGCCAAGACCTATTGGTGTAAGTATTGGTTTATTGCTCATATAAATTTCTCCTCTTTGGTTTTGTGGGCGGTAGCCCACGTTCTGTTGTTTGTTCTTGTGGTTTTAATTCCTTGATAAGGTTAATAATCGTACGCTCAAAACTTTCACGTTCTCTTTTGCGTTGTAATTTTGCATACTCGTATTCGCAAAACGCAGGAGAAACTTTGTAGTCATGGAGCGTACAACCATTTTCACCACAGTAAAGTGGTGATGTCATTAATTCCACCACATTAGATCGTCATCACTTGCGACTATATCTATCACCTTTCGCACTAACCCACCAGTGGTTTTGACGTTGTGTATTTCCTTAGCTTCGTCAAAGTTGTCACACAATAGTACATTATCTTTGACATAATTCTCATCGAATCCTAAGTTAGACCATATCATCCATAGCTTGTCGTCTGGAACAGGAGTGCCCTTTTGACTTTCGCCTAATGTCTTACCCTCGTAAGCTTGATAACAGAACCTAGGGTAATTCTTTGCGTTAAGCAATGTCCCACTGTCTTTTTTATAGTCTCCAACAACAGGACTGCCATCAGGATTCATCAAGTGTCCCTTCTCTGAAGTGATGTAATGCCCTGTGCCTTTGTACTGATCTTCATATGCCCAAGGCTCATCATGTAACGGACACCAATTAACATCAGCAGCATCAAGTGGCACGTCAAGTTCGTCACTTATATCAAACTCTTCTTCAAAAGTCTTTGCTTTAGGTTCTTCCTTTGGTTCTTCCTTTGGTTTAGGCTCGTCCTGTGTCATCACATTAGAGCTCATCTCTTCCTTTGAGGGTCTAGGCTTTGAAGGGTCACCGAATATGTAAGCGTTAGCCAAGGCCCTTCCAATTGCACTCGTCTCACACACTTCTGTATAAGCAGGAATCATGCCACCGGGTTTCTCCATTGCGTGACCTGTAGCCATTGCATTACCTTTGCTTTGTTGTGTCTCGTTCTTGTACAAGTATGCCTTAATCGTTACATGTTTCTCGTCTTCGCTAACTATTTCTGTAGTTATTCTGCCGTCCTCATATAGGTTATAGAATACTGGTATACGATCCTTCACCTCTTCATATTTGCTTAAATCATATGCCATTATTTAGCCTCTCTTCTTGTTCCAAACGCCTTAATATCTGCAAGAGATATCAGCGAATGTTTGTTACCAAAATCAGTTGATGCTAGTTGTTCACGAGTTATCCACATGTCAACTGTTTGCGGTCTAACCTTTAGCAATTCGGCTACTTCTTTCCTTGTAAAGTAAGTGTGCTCATCAGACAAAGGTGCTTCTGCTTTAGTGCTTGTCTCGTATTGTGGGATGCGATAACTTTCTGGATCATCAGCCATGAAAGCTTCGTATTGTTCGTCAATGCCCTCGGCATTAAAGTTCTCTCCAAAACTCATTAGATTACCTCCTTTATTTTTATGTCATGCCCAACTGGCAGACGTGCTCCTTCAATTATTTCTGCAATTTCACCTCCATATTGCCTTGCAAATTGGGCTAGTATTTTGCCATCATACTTAGCCTCAATCTTTGTTACTTTCTCGTACCCCGGCGACCATGCTTTACGGTAGTTTTCAGGGGACAAGAGTTCCCTAAGTTCTGTAAGTAGGCTTTGATCAAAAGTTCCTTGGGGGTGTCTGATTGTACTCCTTTCTACTGCATATGTCTTCCCCTCTACGGTAAAAGGATCTGGATATTTGTTAGCCCCTTTCCCTTCTAGGTCTGCCAAAAGTTGAGTTCTATACCTGTGCTTTTCTAATTCTAAAACTGTGATCTCTTTGTCAATCTGAATCAGCTTCTTCACTGCGTCTTCTATTGCACTCACATTATTCTCCTTGTATACTTTTGTTAGGTTCATAGGTAACCTCCTGTTTATAGAGGGTTGGCGGTTCCTCCAGCAAGGTTTTTACATGTCGTTCATCCTTGTTTACCGCCTTCCCTTTTTGTTTATTCTTCCTTATCTAAAACGCTTAATAAGATAAATCCAAGCTGTACTTGCCATAGCTGGTACAACTCCATTGCCGATGCTCCGTAGCCGTTCGTCCACCCAAGGGGTAGACCCATTAGCCACTCTGCAAAAAGCGGGTTCAAGCGTCTGCATTTTGGTGAGCACGTATGCCCATCCTTCGTCATCATCTGGTCTTGGTGGATAGATGGGAAGAGCAGTATCGCTGTGTCCAATGTGATACCGTGGCGATCCTGTGTCGTGTTCGATATCCTCACTGGAGTTCCGTTCACCCATTCCACTGTGTCCACCGATCCCCCTTTGTAATCCCTCGCCGATGCTGTTGGCCAATACCTGGCCTGTGTTGTTACATTCTTGCTCGCTTGACTGTCCCCTTGCATTCGGCTCTTGTGTTCCCCTGCTGACGGAGTTGACCATGTACTCGACCTGTCCTGTAGATTCAGTGAATGACTGTCCTTGCCGTCCTTGGTCTTGCGTCTGCCAGTCTCTGTCAATTCCATGTTCTCGTGTGGTATCTCTTGAGTTGTTGGCGTAGGCCAATTCGCCGTCTGATCTCTCAGCTTTAGCTGTGCTGTCTGCCCCCCAAGTCCCACTTTCTTGTTGAAGTCTTTCACTCCACCCTCTGACTCTTGAGCGGATACTGTTCTCCATTGCTTCGTACCACCCATCGAGCCTTGGGGTTCCTGCATTAGCCAAGATAAATATTCTTTGCCTTTTATGTGGGGCCCCTGTTTCTCTCGCCGTAACGAGGATTTCTTCAGTCCTGTATCCCATTGCTTGAAGCTTTGGTCTGATGTTGTCCCAGTAGAATCGCTTGATGCCGGGGACATTCTCAAGAAAGAGAGTTGGTCGCCCGAGTTCGTCTGCAATACGGAGTACTTCTCCTGATAATTCTCTTGGGTCTTGCTCTCCTTGTTGTTTACCTGCGAGGCTGTGCGGTTGGCAAGGGAATCCTCCAGTGAGGATGTCCACTTTTCCACGAAATAATTTCGCATTGAAGGATCGTAAGTCAGACCATATAGGTGCTTCGTCAAGTCTTCCTTCTTTAATGCGTTGAGCCAAGATTTTTGCTTGCGTGATTTCGTTTTCCACGTAACAGACGACTCTAGTTCTATCGATAACTTGCTTGAGTCCCAGTTCGATTCCACCGTATCCTGAACAGATTGATAGGGTATGTATATCCATGTCATCATTTCCTCCTATTCGTGATGATTATTGATAATGCATTGGTTGTGGGCGATAGCCCACATGGTTAGTATTTCCTCAATTCGTAACCGCACTTCTTGTATAGTTAACTCTACTGAGGTGTCAGGTTCGTTGAGGATTTTTGCACACAAAGATAGTGTGTCGTAAACATCATCGATGTTCATTAATTCCTCCGTTTACATTGTATAGTATTGTTTTGTTTACGTCTAGTCTGACATAAGATCAAGCCAATACTGGTTTGCTTTCTTTTCTGTAGGTAGCTTTTCATCTAGCAGTTCGCTTGTGATTAGCTTGTTATCTTTTGCCCATGATTCGTCTACTGGCTTTAATGAGTTTATAAAGTCTATTGCGTTTATTAGGTCTTGCATTTTTGGTGCCTTGTCTTTCATTAGATATCTCCCGGATTTCTTTTACTGCTACTAAATTAAACCAATCAATTTTAGTTTTTAATTCTGTGGATAATTCGCTGTGGTATTCCTCCGTTGCCTTTAGCATTTCGTAATCTTCTAGAACTTCTTTTAGCTTTGTTAGTGTTTCTTTTTGACATTCATATGCCTCTTCTTCTCCGCAACATTGCTCTCCAAAAAGTTCGTTGCACTCCAACGCTTTGCCACCACATACACATTCTCCTCCCATAAATTCTTCGATCTCGTAATATAATTTTGTTAGTTGGTACCCAACGCTTACACTCATTATTCTATTACTCTGTTACCAGTATCCGAGTCTATTACTCCAATACCAATGTGAGATTCATTTACTTTCTTGCTCCATACCATCATTTTATTAACATTCTCTATGCTTGAACTGTATTCGTTACCACCAGATTGTAATAAGACTTTGTTCTTTCTAGCTTTACTTTTGTATCCTGAAACTGTGTAAGTTTTTCCACCCCACTCGTAGCTGTCGCCTACAACAAAGTTTGCTCCTGACATTTTCAGCCACCCATTATCTTGTTCTGACTTGAGTTCTTCTACACTAAATTCTAGTTGTACTTTTACTGCAGCACTGTCGTAAGACATGTTACCTATTCGGTATTCAAGTCCTATCGCTTTGTTCGTAGTCCAGTTAAATAGTAGTACGTCTAGTTGTTCTCGTAATTCTTTGCATGTATTTCTGTCTATTCCGTTTTCTAAATTCATATTATTCTCCTGTTAATTTTGCTATGTATGCCCAGTATTTTTCTATTTGTTCTTGTCCGTATTCGGACATGCGATCATAGTCGCCTTCTATTTCGTTCATTATTTTGTTTATCTTATTGATAATTTTTATTTCGTTATCAGTCATTAGTTAGTCCTCTCTACATATAATGTTTCTACACTTTCTAAGCTGAGCTCACCGTAGTCTTCTCCTTCTACCTCACTCATTTGGTAGTACACTTCATCAGTGCTATCTAAATTATTTTTGTTGTGATCTGCTACGCATGCACACAAATCTATTTCTTTCTCAACAGTACCTGTGATTAGGTATGTAACCTTGTAAGTTCGCACTTCATGTAGCTGTCCTTTCTGATCGTATGCTACCTTCATTTTCTCGCCATCAGTAAACTCACTTTCATCGTGAGATACCAGATCTAAAGGGCTACTAAAATTATTAAAAGTTGTTGTCATTGTTTCTCCTTTGTGGGCTGTCGCCCACATTTATTTAATGAGCAATGTACGTAACGTTTTTCACCTCCTTCGACCAACAATGACGACAGTCTAAGCACTTGTTTCCTTGTTGAGATGATGGGCATACAATACCCACTTCACTGCCATGCTTTGTTGATACTGTGCTTGTCGGCAAGCTTGCCATTGCTTGCCATGATTTACCTCTGAACTGTGGTGGTGGAGCGTCCATTTTGTACGCAGATAATCTAATGTTTAGGTTGCTTGGTATCTCTCCTCCACGTTTGATGAATGCATTCACAATCCCATACTCTTTTGTAGGTAGCCAATGCATAACGTCTGGGGTACGCTCACATACACGTACTATCCTTGCTAGGTTCTCTACACTTTGTAGGTCGCCACTATCAAACCACCTAAACAAATCTTCTGCGTATTCTAAAATCATCCACACCATAGCCTCTTCCCATAGTGGGTCGTTGGTCATTTTGTCTAGGCGTATCTCTAGTGCATTCTGTACATTCTTGAACCTGTAATTACCCTTCAGTGCATAGCACTCGTAGCATACAGTTCCTTCCTGTTTTGCTAGCTTGCCACCTATCCCACATCCAAAAGCTGATACGCTGTATCCATGACATGACACTTTGCTAGGATTACTACATGTATGAGCGTGCTCTTTTGCCCATGCCCACATTTGTTTTTTGTTCATATATCACCTCCATAATTATGAACTTGTTGGTGTGGGTTGTAGCCCACATTTTATCTATTGAGATTGTGATACGTGTATGTGTCTGCTATTTTCGTTAAGTCGTACGCTTCCCAACGGTCTTGCCGTAAGTCAATGATTATTGACGGACTGTTTCCGTCTCCGTACTCATCTTCTAATATGAATACGTGATCTTCGTTGTATGCCTGTAGGTATATGCCTGCATTTAGTTCGGTATCTCTACCACCCACTCTGTTGATGAGTGAATCTAATACTATTTTGAGTGCATATCCATCGTCACCTCTACGCCCAGACGCATCGTCTAGTGCCCTCTCTGCATGTTCTACTAGGTTGTATCCAGCCCAGTGTGTGTAAAAGAACAGTGATCCGTCTTTTGTTTTTATTTCTGCTACTCTCCTGTCTCCCATATCTATTGCTCCCTGTTATATAAATCTTTTATTATTTTTACTACGAGTTCTCCGTCATATATAAGCCCTCCTAAAGGGCTTACACGAGTCCCAAGTAATTCTTCAGCGTTAATATCTATGCCATCTAATATCTCTTCGACTACCTCCCAAAGTCTATCGATTTGTTTGTCTGATGCATATTTAGTTATACTTATTTCTGCACTGCCAATTGGTTCGATATATCTCATATCTATTCTCCTTTTATAAATTCTTGAAAGTCGTCTTGAAATTCTTGGGCTTCGCTCACTGTCACCAGTGCATCTATAAACAATTGAATTTCTTTTAGCCTGTCTATATCTTCTACAGCTAGGTTTAATATTTTGTTGTACATTTGCTTACCTAATGTACCTTGACTTCTGATTGCCCAGATCTGTAGCCTGTCGTATATCGATAGCATGTCTATTCTCCTTTTAATTTTGTATCTATTCCATGTTCGCATGTGTATGAATAATTTATTTCTACGTCTACAGGTAGCCGTTTGATTAGTAGTAATGCTCCGTGCAGTTTATCCATTTCTTCTTTAGTTCCTGATATTGAAACTTCGACATGACTTATTGTTTTACACTTAATCATTGTTACTCCTTGTGGGCTACAGCCCACACTTCACGTTTTATAATTTTCCATACGGTATTTAGTTGAGATGGGTACAATCTTGCTAGTAGTACGTATTGATTGCAATCATTGCAGACCTCCCCATCTACTAGAGGATCGCCATTATTTGAATAGCCCAGAAATTTCTCTGTGCATATGTCGCATTTATACTCATCCGTCATTTTCTTCGTACTCCATTCCTTCCATATTGATTGACGCTATCCTTTGTGCATATTCCTCGTCAGTCTCTATGTGTGGGGTCATATGTTTTTCTTCGTACTCCTCTAGTTCTTTTTCAGCTAGCCAATCGTTGCCGGGGTGACTCATGTTATTCTCCTTGTGGGCTACAGCCCACACTAAATTACTTCTCCTGACATTACTTGTTCAAGCGTTGTTTTATCGTCCCAAAACTTATCTCTTTCTGTTGGCAACCCAAATGGGGGGAACTTAGCTTGCTCCAGTTCGGATAATGAAAAGCTTCCTAGTTCGTCATATCCTCCTGTGTCATCTAGTCCAGATCTAACGTATCCAAAGAATATATCTTCTCCGTCAAATTCCATTGCGTACCATGACCATCTACCACCTCCGAAAAACTTTGCGTATACACGTGGGTTTTCTTCCTCTGCTGTTTCGTTCATCTTTGGTATTTTGTTTCTAATTTCTTGTGTTAGTAATTGCATTTCTTTTTCCTTTGTGGGCTGTAGCCCACACTTTATTTAACAAGGAAGATACTGATTAAATAAATCTTCTAATTTAACGGCATCTTCTTCTTCAATTTTGTAGATTCTCTCTACATCTGACTTAGTCCAATCTTGTAGGTCGAATCCTTGCCCAAAGACTGTACGCATTAAATCCTGTGCGTCTTGTAGTTTTTTCTCTAGGTAAGATTCAATCTTCCTCTCGTGCTTGAATGCTTCTTCTGAGAGTTCTTCACAAGACTCTGATAGCCATATCTCATATGTTAATTCTTGGAATTGGGTAAGTCTTTCGTAGGCACTATTTACCTTCCGAGCTGCGTCCCTAGAACTAAAACAATGAGGTTGATCGGAATCAACATTGTATGCAAATTTAATCCCTTTCCTTTCATCTTCCCAATGTTCTTCAGGGAATGAGCATAATTTTTTCCCATTAGCTAATACAGTCATGATAATTTCTCCTTGTGGGCTGTAGCCCACACTTTATTAACAAGGACAATTGGGATCATCACATTGGTAATACACTTGTTCTCCACACATGCAGACTACTCCGTATCCACCATTTCGCCATACTATTACGCCTTCGTGAATATCTAAGTCGCCTTCTATCCATGTGTAGTCTTCGCAGTCTTCAACTACGTGATAATCTTCGGTGCAAGTTGCCATAATCGTATTACTCCTTTATTTTGGTGTGTGATTTTTACTATGCACATGGTGTGATGTGGGCTGTCGCCCACATTTACGAATTGTAAAAAGCCCACTGATGGTGACAGTATTGGCTCTTAGCATACGCTCGATTTCCACAGTCCATGCACACTTTTGCCTTATTCTTCTTGCCAACGTAATCTAGCCAATTCAGATAGATTTGCCTATCGTCAGCAGTCAGCTCTAATTGATCTTTGAAGTAACCCATTAGCTGAAATTCCTCTCTAGTTCATACTCTGAACGTGGGTAGTTGCCCACAAGTTCTACGTATGCCATTGGATTTGGGCATGGTGTTGCCTGTAACGGATAGTGTCCTTGTTCTCCACAAATCCAACACGTTGGACGTGTATCCAGATTTGCCGTTCTCCAGTCGGACTGATCCTGTATGTACTCGGTCTGAGACATTTGGTTCTCCCTTGTGGGCTGTCGCCCACACTTATTGATTCGCTCCCACTCCGAGCCTGAAAAATCAGACAGTCATTTTAAGAATGGGAGCTTTTCATGGTTACAAGTTAATATCTTTAACTTGAGAAAATCGTGATTGTGGGTAGGGTTGATTGTGGTTAGTTGGTAAGACCAACTTCTTCTAGGATTCTATCTACTACTTGTGTCTGATCTCGATCAGAATATGTGAACACTACAACTGAAGAATCAGTTGGTAATATTTCTTGTTCACATTCTCCACAAATTTGTGGGGATACAAGTTTGATGACATCACCAAGATTGACGCTGAATTTTCTAGTTTTGTTCTCTTCACATTTTTCTTCACAAACAAACTTAATCTTCTCTTTTGTAGTGGATGAAGAACTTGGAATGTCTGTATCTGAAATTGGGAAGTTCTTAATTCTAAGTAGTTCTTCTGTGAACTTGCTAATCAATTCTTGAAGTCGTGGGCTGTCGCCCACAATTTTTCTGTCCTCGATTTCAAATCCTAAATCAGTAGATACGGCGTTGAATTCTTTGGTGAAGTTTTGACCCTTTTTATGTCTAGCTTTAAATCCATTAGTTGCTAGCATTAAGGTAATTGTGGTTTCTACGATTCCACCCATCATAAGCACGAATGAATCAGCATCAGCATTTTGAACTTTTGGATGACGTACCCAATATTGAACATTCAATGCATCACCTAAACCGTCTTCTTTTATAATGGCGATTTTTGCTGATTTGTTGGCTTTTCTTTGTGATGCCGTTGCGTATCCAGTGGGCGTAACATAAACATTGATATTTGAATTTTCAAAGTCAATTGAGTATTTCTTTTTCTTACCTACAATATCTTTTGAAATATTATTTAAATCAGTATCTAAGTCGTATGAGGAATCTTTAATAGTGTTGATAAATTTTGTCATGGCAATTTTCTCCATTAGTTAAATTAATAACCACAATCACGACTTTATCAAATCAAAGATATTAGAACTTTGATATGCTCGGATTTTTAGACTTGCACCATTCTTTATTTATAGTCTCGAGGAATGGGTATCCTTGCGTTATATTTTGTTTTTAAGCTATGTATTCTCTAAGGTGACGCTTACACATGTAATTCATACCATCACATTTACATGCCTTACCCTTAGACATTATTCTATTATGATTTACCATTCTGAATCTCGACCTCTCAGTTTGTTTGATCTTGGCTATACTCGATGTGACCATGTGGTTGGGTGCGATATTCTCACCTTGCAACGTTGTAGTCACTATCCTCGTGTGGGCTGTCGCCCTCGCCTTGACCCTTTTTCGTATATGGTTTTCTCGCTTGATTTGGTTTTTAGATTTCGTGAATTTCAATTCTTGAAACATTGAAATATTTGATGTTGGAACTTCTTTGCATAATTCACAAATTACATTCCCTTTGACTCCATTCTTGGATTCATCAATTTTAACTATACTGTGAATGTGACCCTTCATTTTAATATTTCCCTGTATTTCTGTTTATGCTCTTATTTTATAATGTATTACCGCTGCCGTAGTGAGTGAAAACACCTGTCTTTTTCGAGCAATTTTCTGGTGGAATCACCTATTCGCATACACGTGATAACACCTACTCGATACAAGTGATAACATTTGCCTGATGAACAGGTACAAATACGTAGATGTACAAGTGAAACTACGTGGAAATATATTTCAAGATCAAATGTTCTAATGTCATTGATACATGCAAAATAATTCATGAAATCTGATTCATGAAATAAATTTCATGCTTACTGTAAAGCGACATAGGGCGGGCCCACCCTAAATTATTGTGTTGCAAAACTAGAGCCGATAGACATGTGGCGGCCCTTATATATATGTATGTAGGTGTTCAAACTATTTCTCAATATTTTTTACTCTGGTAAGAAAAACTTCTTACTAGTAAGTTTACCGTTTAAAATTTTTTTAATTTTTTTTTAGGAACAACTTAGCTACAAACTTACCGTGGTAAGTATTAAAACTTACTGGTAAGTTTCTATATATAATATATATATATAAATATATAGGGGATAGAGATTGTTAAGAGAAAGGGGTTTGTGGTATTTTATAAAAAGAGTGTAGAGGTAACTCTCAAAATATATCGACTACACACCTTCAACTAGATGTTTTAACTAGACACCAATCTCTGCACTCTGAAGGAAACAAAATGGCAAGAGGAAAGAAATCTCCAGCATGGACAAGAAAAGCAGGACAGAATCCTAAAGGTGGATTGAATGCTAAGGGACGTGCATCATACAAGAGACAAACTGGTGGGACATTAAAAGCACCTGTTAGATCTGGGGACAATCCTAGACGAGCATCTTTCTTGGCAAGGATGGGTGCATCTAAAGGCCCGGACTTTGATTCTAAAGGTAAGCCTACTAGGAAGTTGTTATCACTTAGAGCATGGGGTGCGAGCTCATCTGCCGATGCAAGATCAAAAGCAAGAGCCATCAGTGCAAGAAATAAAAAGAAGAAGAAGTAATGCCTAAGAAAAAGAAACCAGGATTATATGCTAATATACACGCCAAACGAAAAAGGATAAAAGCTGGTTCAGGTGAGAAGATGCGTAAGGCAGGACAAAAGGGCAGACCTACAGCCAAGGCTTTTAAGCAATCAGCCAAAACAGCAAGGAGAAAATAATGCCAGGACCAAGACAAAAAAGAAAGTATGTTAGTGGAAATCCGATTAAAAGAAGGATAAAAAGCACAGCAGTTAAAGGAGCAAAAGCGGTTGGGAAAAGTAGAATTAACCCAAAAACAAGAGCGTTTGGGAAAGCAGTAACTACAGGACGTGCAATTAACCCTTTTGTATCAGCAGCTTTAAAAGCAGCTAAAGGTTTAAAATCAGCTAAAGGCCGATCTAACAATCAACATTTATAGGAGAAGGAAATGCCTAAAGTAGGAAAAAGAAAATTTCCATATACAAAAACAGGAATGGCCGCAGCACGAAAAGCTAAGAAAACAGCAAGAGCTGCAACTAAAAGAAAAAGAAAATAATGGTTAACCAAAATAAATTCCCTACACTTACTTACGATACCAATAAACAATCTGATTTTACAAAGCAGATGTTAGATTTGGGTATTATTAAAAAAAGTAACGTGCAGTTAACAGGAGAAGAAAGAGATAGGTTTACTGGGGGTGATCGTAACCTACCTCAAGATTTTTTTGAGATTAATCAAAACAATCCATTATTTAATTTGGGTGCAACAAGATACGAAACTCGAACAAGAAAAAACCCCGTTACCGGGGAGGATGAAGAATACCAAGAAGGTATTCAAGATCGTATACAAGGCACAATGACAAAGCCTATGTTTGGTGCAACTATGACACCTCAGTCTTTAGCAGCAGCATTAGGTACAATGCCACAAAGTATATTGCAAAACAGAAATGCTTTGTTCCAAAGGCTTGGCCCTTTAGCACAATTTTTTGCAGGATCAAGACAATATGATGATGCAGGAGATTTTACAGGAAAATTCAATCAACCTACTCCAATAGGCAGACCTAACTTTCAAGCATTGCCGAGGTATTAAATGGTAATGCAAGACTATGGCGGATTACGAGCCACAGGATCAAACCCACCACCACAAGATGAAGGGTTTTTATCTAACCTATTTAAAACTTTTGGAAAGTTAGGAACAGAACGACTAGACCAAACCATCCCAAAATTTATTCAACAGTATGATCCACAATTAGAAATCCCTGACATTTTTAAAAAAGGGAATATTAGATTTGCTCCTATTGCTATTGATTTTGATAAGTTTAGTGACCCACAAAATATTTTTAAAGACCCAATAGAAACAGGTGTTCGGATAACTGACATTTTGCCTTTTGGAGAATCAATGGTATATGGCGGTGAAATGACAGATGCTGAAAGAGCTATGAGTGCTGCATTTGAAATAGCACCAGAAGGTGTAGGCCCAGCTCTTAAAGGAGCATTTCCTATAGTAGCTAAAAGATTAGGACAATCAAAATATATGAGTATTAATCCTTCAGACGAAGAAGTAATTTCAGTTATAAAAAATCCTGAAACAGCAGACCTTTTAACTACCCCTATTCTTGATACACGTAAAGATGTATTAGGTAGTAATACACAGTCGGGTAAATTTTTTGTAACAAGTAATACCCCTGTCGATAAAAGCGAACTTACTGAAGACTTTGCATTTAAAGAAGGTCTTGAACCTAGTTTTGCTGATCCTCCTTTACCTGCTCCAAGTAATCCAAATATATTATTAAGAAAATATACTATATACGATAATACAAACCCAAACCTCCCTTTGTATGACGTAGATATGCAAGCAGGGTGGAACCCGGTAACCAGAAACAAAATGTATGACGTTTTTTCTAAATGGGCTACAGAAAAAGGCGTAAGCCCTGATGACATTCCGCCAAGTATGTTTTATAAAAATCAAAGACCAATGAAAACAGATTTTAATCCAGTCCTTCAAAAAGGAAGTATGAGGTCTAAGGCAGACCCTTTTGGAGATGAAGATAATTTTGTTCTTCCTAAATTTGATAGTTCTGGAAATATGATGACAAATCCAGATGGGTCAATAATCTATCAGGAATTAAGTCAGCCAGTAGACCGATGGGAACAATTTGCTACTAGATTAAGTGGCGGTAACCGTAAAGAAAAAATGCAAGACTTTAATGATGTTATGGAAACACTTACTTCTCAAGCTGGGGCTAGTCAACTTTATGGGAAAAGAATAACTGGTGGCAAAAGAGGGGCACAATCCCCTATGCAAATATTTGAAAGCAAACAAATAAGTAAAAAAGTAGGGCAAAGGGCTTTGCAAGAAGGAACTGCAACCCCTGAAAGTTCTTTTGTAAATCCTGGATACATTGGAAAACCTAGACCTGAAGATCAAAGATTAATGATAGATTTTTGGAAAGATATATTAACTAATGAAACCATGTCAGCAACTGGGGGTAAAACAACAACAGAAAGTTTAGCTAAAAACCTAGAACCAATTCAAAGGCTTATTGGTAAACAGGGTTACCCAGATGACACAATAATTAAATCTGAATTAGAAAATACTTATTTTTATGAAGCACTAAGAGAATTGTCTCAACCAGATATGACTAACCCTACAGGATTTTCAGAAGGGTTTGCTACTATGTCTAAAAATATAGATTTGATTAAGTATGGTATGGATAGTTATGATAAAAATTTAATAGATAGTATTTTACCCAGTAAGGTTACAAGAGATAGGGTTATAAGAGAAACTACTTCAGGCACAACAACCGACCCTGTAGACACAAACATTGCCTCACGTTTACGTCAACTTTTGCAACAAGGAATAAGGTAATGCCAAGAAAAGAAGCAAGCGATGTTCATCCAGCTTTAGTTGCAGCAACAATAGCATCAGCAGCTAAGCAACAAAACTATGGTTCACAAATAGATGGATGGGAATCATTTACGTCTGAAATGAAATCATTTTTATGGGTAAGACAATTTCATGCAAAAGATTCTGGGGCACTGGCTTACATTGGAAGATCACAATCATGGTTAACTAAATGGGTAAGACAAAATCCCAGCTTTGGTGTTGCAGCTAAAAATGTAAGAAATAAAGCTGTAGCGGTAGATGAGCTACCTAACAATGAATTGAAACGTGTAGCTAAATGGCATTTAGTACAGATGCTTAATGATCCAGAGTTACCAGTAGAAAAACGGTTAGCAGTTATAAGGCAAATACAAATATTGCCTGATGAAGAAGGGCCAACTAAAGGTGGTGGTAGAGGAAAGGTCAAACAAAAAGTTAGGCCTGTTACTTCAGAAGACATTAAACCGGGTGCAGTTGTTCCTGATAGAAGAACTCCGCTAGAATACATACAAGAGGAAGAAGATGCTTTTCCTCAAGGAATAGGGATTGATATAACAAATGACGCAACAACAATTGTTAAGGACGAGATACAGTCCGCATGAAGGACAACTAGAAGTACATTCACTGCATGCTAAAGAGAAATGGTTAGAAGCAGCTCGAAGGTGGGGTAAGTCTCGTTGTGCATTAGGTGAGTTAGAAGCAGCTTACTACGAACATTTATCAAGACCTATCGAACACATTAACAAATACCAATTAGTCCCACCAGGATTTCACGCTTGGGTTGTTGCCCCTTCCTACATTCAGGGAAGACAAGCATGGAATGAATTACTACAACTACTTGATCCTAGTTGGATACGAGATACTAACCAAGCCAATATGACTATTACCCTAAACGGTGCGTCCGAAGAGATCTGGGGAATGATAGAAATGAAATCGGCAGATAACGCTCAAGCACTACAAACAGTAGGTCTTGATTTTTTATGGGTGTCAGAAGCACAAGACATTCCTAACGCAGCTGCAGAAAAATTACGCCCTACCCTACGACAAGCAGGAAGAATGGGTAAAGCATTGTATGAAGGTATTCCTTCTGTATATCCAGAGCACTGGTTCAGAAGAGGATGCGAAGCAGCCAAACGTGGTGCACATAAAAACCACAGATACTTTCATTACACTGTTTATCAAAACCCATTACTGATGCCTCAAGATGTAGAAGAAGTTGAAGGCGATAAAGAAGTTATGCCTGAGTCTGCATGGAGACGTATGTACCTAGCAGAATTTTCTTTGTCATCAGGATTCTTTTCTAACATAGAAGATTGCATAGGTGGTGATTTATTAGATGAACCACTCCCCGGTAAAAACTATGTAGCAGGATTAGACTTAGGTGTGTCTCGTGACTTTACCGTATTAACAGTTTTAGATGCTGATGAACGCAGAGTTGTTTACCACAGATTATGGGATGGTCAATCATGGCCACAAGTACAGCAACACATTATTGCAATTAACCAAGAGTGGGGATTGCAAAGAATAATGGCAGACGCTTCAGGTATGGGTCTAGCTATGGTTCAAGAACTAGAAGCAAGTAATTTACCTGTAGAAGGTGTGTCAATTCAAAAGAACAATCGTGAGAATTTGTTAGCAACATTACAAGTAGCAATGGAACATAAGACTATACAATTCCCTGCTATTCCTATAATGTTACGACAACTAAGGGCATTCCAGCATGTTAGAATGTCTAGTGGAAATTTCAAAGCACAAGCCCCAGTTGGGGAGCATGACGATGAAGTCTTTGCTCTAGCCTTGGGTTTATCAGCTTGCAACGAACCTGAATATACACAATCTAGAAGACGTGGTTTTGGTGGCAGATATTTAGCAACACAAGACGAAACAAACAAGGGTTACGGTATTGGTGGAATGAGCAGAGGTGAAATCATAATGAGAAACAGAAGACTGGATCGTGTGGAAGAAAGGTGGGATAAGGCAGGAGTAGAATAATGGTATTAACAGATTTTAAAACAGGTGAGCCTTTAGTTCCTGGTGACATGAATTATGACGACAGTAAGCCTACTGCCGAAAACGTGTTACATATTTTTGATACTTACAAAAAACAATATCAAGAATTTCATGATCAATGCGAGGAAGAAGATGAATATTATCATGGTACTCGTTCTGTTCCTATTCCTGATGATATGCCTATCGACCCTGTTAGACCAGCTACGGCTCACGCTATTGTTAATGTTGCTACTGATCACGTTGATGTCAACAATCCGTCTATCTTCGTACCAGCTCCATCACCCAGAGCAAAGAACAGATCAGAACGAATACAAAAATTCTTGCAAGGTGTATGGATGCATATACCTGAACACACCAAAAGAACAATAGTAAAACACTCTATTCAGTATGGAGTTGGATTTATTAAAACTTGGTGGGATGGTGATAAGTGGCCTGATGCTCCTTTACTAGATGACTATACAGATGAAGGAGAATATAAAGAAGCTTTACAAGATCACTTAGACGAAAGAAACATTTCTTTCCCTTTTATTATTGATGCTGTTAATCCTAAGAATATGATTTGGGATGACTCAAGAGCAGGGATGAAATGGGCAATTGAGTTTTACGAAACAGATTGTAATGACATACAAATGTTATACCCAGAGTGGAGACCAATGATTCCTGGTACAGACACAGTAACATTCTTGGAATACTGGGATGATACTTGGTGTGGAAGAATGGCAGATGGAGAATGGGTATGGGGGCCATACAAACACGGATATGGATTTAACCCTTACGTAAAAATACAACCAGCTACATCTTTAGATTATGATGTAGGTATGCCTGAAGACAGGTACCAAGGAATACTTAAACCTGTACACAGTCTACTTGATTCAGAAGCAAGATTGATTACACAGTACGAAGCAATACTTAGACAATACGCTTGGAGAACAATTGATTTCTACGGCCCTGCATCTTCAGCAGAAGCAACAATGGATGAATACGAATTGTTTGCAGCTAAGAACTGGGTACGACCAAATGTAAATATACAACCATCCCCACTTGCAATGCCACCACAGGAAATATTGCAACAACTTGGAATGGTACAGACAATGATTGAAGAGGCTACATTCCCTAACGTAGTCAGAGGTATGCGACCATCAGGTGTTTCCACTGGGTTTGCACTAAGTGTTTTAGCTGGTACAGGAAGATTAGTCTTTGGTAAATTTGCCGATGCTATGGCTAGGGGAATGGAACATGCAAATGAACGATTCTTAAAATTAGTAAACAATAAAGCTATAGGTAAAGTAACTGTACATGCTAGAAGTAATGTACAAAACTTTGATCAAGCTATTGGCCCTGATGACATAAAAGTATTTTATGAAAACTCAGTGTCTTTAAAAGCCGAAGCCCCAGAAGAAAGAGAACGTGAAGCATTGTTAGCATTGCGTTTATGGAATGGCGGATCTGGATTAATTAGTTTATACGAAGCACAAAAACGTGTGGGTATTACTAATCCATTAGAAGAACAAAACCAAATGGCTGCTGAAAAATTATTAGAAATGGCTCGTGCTCAACAAGCTGAAGAAGTTGCTCAAGCTGTACAGTTAGAACAACAACGAGCACAGGCAGCAGATATGTCTGCCAATCAATTAGGTACACAGTTCTTACCGGGGCAAGCACAATTGCAACGACCAGGTGAAGCTGGAATACAAAGACAAAGAGTTGGTGAAGGAACAGATCGAGAGGCTACATTCCCACGAGGAATGGGTGGACTTGATCTATTAGGATCACAACTTGGAACTGCCACAGGTGGTGGTAGAAATATGCCTACAGGAGATAGAGTTTAATGGCACACACAGCAGGACATAGAAGAGCTCAAATGGTAAACAGGCAGAATAGACTTAAAGCTAAAGCAGGTAAAAGAAAAATATCAGAAAGAAAAAGAGTGCAAGAAAAAAATAGAATTAACAGAACAACTGCAACTAACAGAAGAATTGCAGCTAATCGAAAAAGAGCAACGACTAGAAAAAGGAGAAGGTAATGGTAAAAGAAACAGACTTATTAAAAGACCCAGTTTCCGTAGCACAACTAAGATATCGAGAACAAATTAGTGCTTTTAAAGCTCAATACTTACCTGACCCCAAAAAAGAAGTTAAAGATTTTGCTGACAAGTATGGTTATAGACTTGATGCTTTACGAGGTAAATAATGACCCCGGAAGAAAAAAGAAGAGCGAACAAACGCATAACTTTATTATCTAATAATATTAAAACACAATTTCAAACCGAAAAAGACAAAAGGGCTGGGGACTTAGCTGGTCTTATTCGAGAAATATCAGCAGGGTTAGGTACTCAAGAAATGATTGAGGCTCAACTAGAAGTTGGTGAAGAAAATGTTTTTGTTAAAGCTTTAGACGCAGATGCTGATGAAATTTTTGATGATGCTAATCAATATCTTGCTGACATTCAAACAGAAATTGAAGATGAGTGGAGAACAACAACAGGTCTTGAACTTACTACAGCTGAAAAAAATATAGTAGCAGATCGTATTGCTAGCCAAACATTTGGAACAGCGATAGATTTTGAATTAGGTATTCCCTCAGAATTAAGTATTCCCTCATATGGGGTAGGGCTTCCGGGTGATTTATCTTTTTTAGTTAACACTAAAATTAGTGATGGGGAAACACAAATATTAAGATTCCCAACTCATTACACAACCGATAAACAGATTGGAGAAATTGCTAGACAATTAGATAAGGCTGGTATTATTGATACTAAAGATAGAGATAGCGGTTCTGCTGTACTTGAAGCTATAAAAAACAACTTGTCTACATTTAAAAGACAAATAGATGAAGTTACGTCTGAAACAAATAAGAATTTTTCAAACGCAATAGATACATTAATTGAAAATGCTAACCCTGCACTTCCTCCAACTACTCCTGAGCAATTTAAAAAAGTTGGTGCATACCAATGGATTAATCAATTAAGTAATCCGGGCGTACAAAACTTTCCTCCTAATATGTTACAAGCAATAGCACAGGAACAGTATTCTCAACAAGTTACGCAAGAACCAGAAATGCAAAAACAAATAGAGGGTTACACAAAGAATTTTCAAGACCTTATTAAAACTCTTAATCCTATTTTTAGTAATGATCCAGCTGCTTCTTACAAACAAAACATTCTTAACGATATGCTTAAAAGTACGGTAGCTAAAATGGAAATGGTTAAATTTAACCCTGAGTTAGACTCACAACAAAAGCTTGAAGCATTAAATCAATTGCAAGTTACTTTTGATAAAGGCAGTGAAGATGGTAGTGTGCCGGGTATCGCAGAGGCTTTTAAAAGAGCAGAAACTCAATACGGAATAGATCGAGCCACACAAACAAGAGATAACGCAAATCGCAACCCTGAACAGTTTCAGCAAAACTATTTACAAGCGAGCCCTAGTGAAAGGAAAATTCTTGATGAAGATTTAAACATATTAAATCAACAGGGATATTCAATTACTCCTAGCGGGAAATTTGTTGAGCAAGCTGACCCTCTTAATTTAAGACCTTTTGCTAACCTTGATTTTGATCCCTCAACTATTAAAGACCCAACCGCTAGGGTAGCAATGGAAATGATGATGGCTTACACACAGGGAATGACTCCTGAACAACAATTTAATATGCAATTAGGACTAAATCCTCCAGCACTCCCTTCTAACCTTGTAGACCAATTTGAACTTATAGGTAACCCTAGAGCCTCTAAATATACTCCATTACTTGCAAGTAGCTTTGATGGATCGCCTAATATGGCAACTACTCCTGAAATGCAAATGGAAGGAGGGTATGAAAATCTTTCGCCTAACAATATTAATTTGGCTCCAGATCCCAGAACAAAACCTTTAGATACAAGAGCATTGGGGCTTGGGTTAGGTGTTTCTGGTGCTCCAAATATGCAAAAACAAAAGACTCAAGAAGAGTTTAATTTAATGCCTAATCAAGAATTTGATGAGTTAAGGGGAATGTAATGGCTCAACCATATGATATAAAATATCAATCTCCAACCCCAACTCCACCAGAGGAACCTATTGCTCCAACTCCTGTTGCTCCAACTCCTATTACCCCTACTCCACTTACCCCTCAACCAGTAGATAGAGATTTATTGCCAGAATCGTTGATGGCTAGAATTGGATTAAGCAAAGGGGGGGTAGATGCTCTTGAAGGTGGGATAGACGCATACCAAGATTTAATAGAGAATGCTGCATTAATACTTACTAGGCGTACAGCAGAAGCTTTTAGACCTCAACAAAAAAGTCTTGGGGGAACAGAACCTATTCCTTCTGCTTTTGAATCTTTGTTAGGTTTGTTTTCAAAAGGAGCAGGAGCTGCATTTGAGTCAATAAGCCCTGTGGGGACAGGGTTGCCCCCTGTTATTACAGAAACATTATTAAATGTTCCATTAAAAGAATTAAATGAAAATGTTGCTAAGTTATTCCCAGAACCAACAGGTGATGATTGGGCTTATACAACTCATCAATACGGCCCAGACCCTGAAGATATAGAAGTTATCCCTAGATGGAGTGAAGTTGATATAGATATTACAGATTCTGCAAGCCCTAGTGCATTTAATGCAGAACAGCTTGGTAGGTTTATAGCAACTGGACTTGGAACTTTTGATAAAGAATCATATAAAAATATGAGTGCTTGGGAAAGAGAATGGCTTTACCCAGCTCAAATAGCTGCGTTAGGAACTCCTGCACTTAGAGGAACATTAGGATTAATAAAACCAGCTCAAGAAACAAAAGCAATAAAAGGTTTAGGATTATTTTCTGATAAAAAAATTCCTAGTCCATTAACTTCAGAGGGTGATCATTATCCAGTAATAAGTAAAATATTTAAAGAATTAAGTTTAGCTAATGGTTTAAGAAAACGATTAAATGAAACAATAACTGCGGGTTCTAAAATGCTTAAAGAAAGTTTTGTTACACCCGGAGCAAGAATTCCTTTTGTAGATATAAGTAAAGAGTATCTAGGAGGGTTAGCTAAATCACCAAAACTGGAAGCAACTGCTAAAGAAGCTGTTCTAGGAGCTAAAGCAAAAACTGGAATCCCAACTATAAAAGAAATTGCTAAACTTCCAATAGGATGGAATGAATCTATTCAAAATTTTGCAAAAAGAGCATATGCATTTACAGCAGATGACATTTTAGAATTGCAAGAAATAGTTTGGAGGAAAACTAGAGATGCTGCAAAAGGAACAAACAGTATTACTAGGCGTATTGCTACTAAAGGATTTCGTACTCCTGTAGCATCAAGAGCACTTGATGATGCTAGTGATGTAATAATGGGAAGAACAGATGATTTTTATGAAGAATCAAAAGATGCTGCTGAGTATGCTGCTAACATGGAAGCAATGGCTAAAATGTTTGATCCAGCTTTTAAACCAAACCAATCACAGCTTGGTCGTATCGAACAAATGTTTGGTACTGAAATAGCTGAAACAATATTTAATATACCTAAACGACTTGATGAAAAATATATTACTGATCCAATATTAGATGGATTAGGGGCACTTAAAGCAATGGTTGCTTCAATTGACTTTTCAGGGATAGCAAACCAAGGGTGGAAGATGGCATTTAGCCCTCACTCTGTAGAGTATTTTAAAGCTATTGGGCCAGGGCTTAGAATGGCTGACCCTGAAATAGGGATAATGAAATTTGATGAAATGGCTAGAGGTATTAAAGAACACAAGTATTACACTACTGTTGTTGAAGCAGCAGGAGATGTTTTTGATGTACTAGAATTAAGTAGTACTAGAGGAAGAACATCTACTCAAATGGAAGACAGGTTTATTTCTGATTGGGCTTACAAAATCCCGGGTGTTAAATTATCTGAACAATCTTATACAGGTTTCTTAAACAAATTAAGATGGGACATAATGTATAGACAATTAGAAACTTGGGCTAAACGAGGGCATCGCACTACAAAAGAAGAAATTCACGCCTTTGCTGAATATATTTTAATTACAACAGGAAGAGCAACTGGGGATTCTATTGAAAAGTTTTTTACTCCTTCAGGCACTCGTGTATTAGGAAATGTATTTTTTTCACCTAGGCATATGGTTTCAATTCCTCAGTTTTATTGGAGAGGGCTTAAATCTGCTTTTGATCTTGCGTCAGATGCAGTAGGAGTTGGAGTAACAGGAGGTAGGTTTGTAGCTAAACCTAGTGCAATATTTGGATCTGGAAAATTTAATGAAATAAGTAGGCTTCATGCAACAACATTAACTATGCATCTTGCTAAAGGTACAGGGCTACTTTATGGGTTAAGCGAAGGAATAAAATACTGGCCGAATAAAGTTAAAATTCATAATGAAGCTACAGGCAAAGTAGAAGAAGTAGATGTTAAAAGAGATGTAAAAATTGGAGTTGATCCTACTGCTACAGATTTTGGAAACTTATCAGTTGGGCCATATAAATACAATCTTTTTGGTGGAGATGCTTCTTTTTTTAGAACAGTATTTAGGGGAGGTCTTGGGAAAACAACAACTGGTTCAGGTTTAGAAATTGACACAAATATTGTTGACGAAGCTAAGAAATATCTTAGAAATAAATTATCACCAGGGTTTGGAGAAATAATTAATACAATAAAAAAAGAAGATTTTTTAGGAAATACAGTTAAGCCAGTTTGGAAATTAGATACTTGGGAAGAAGTTGAAGAAGGAATAGTTGATAGGTTTGCATCTATTCTTATGCAAGAAGTTAGGGAACAGGGAGCTTTAATGGACGATTGGGCTAAGAATCCTCTTTTATTATCCCCATCACTTTTTGGAATTATGACTTCAGTATATGACACACCAGAAACTATTAAAAATAGTTTATCTGTAGATAGATTTGGTTTACTTTATGAAGATTTAATAGATGAACCTGATGGCGTTAATAAACAATTATCAATAGATATGAGTCCAGAATATATGAACTGGCAAGAAAAAAAGAACGAAAAGAAAGCTTTGCCTAACCCAGAAGAAGTTTGGGCTACTAACTTAACATTATATAAAGATACTGTACTTAAAGCTGAAAATGAACTTATGAACTTTTTAGATGCCCCTAGGCAAGGTGAATTTGGACAGCAATATAATAAAACTTTAACTACGGCTATACAAAGATATACTTCAACAAAAGGTAGTGCTTTTAGGAATTTAATTCCTCACTATGTAGAAGATGTAAAAGCTGCACAAATGGCTGAAAGAGGAACAAAAGAAGATATATTTAATACGTACCGTAGTCAATATTGGGATGCCGAATTACCTGTAAATTATACAACAGGCGTGCCCGATCATGAAGCAAGAAAACGAATACAAGAAGCTGTTTTGACAGAAGCTGAAATAGTGCTTGGCCCAGAGCTAGCATTTTTTATTACTCAAAAAAATCCTGTTTCTCAAAACCCTGACCCTAGAATACGTGAAGCTATTAATGCAGCTGTCGACCAATACAGAGATGATACAGATTATTTAACTACAAACTTTTATGACTTATCAGACCAAATTGTTGCACGTAAATATAATGGTAAATATATAGAGTTATACAATAGCTATAAACAAGATAGTAATCAATTTATAACTGAAATTTTAGAGCCAGATTTTATGCGACTTCTTGTAGATATTAAAGAGGCTAAAGAAATATGGAGGAGGGCTGATCCAAAAATTGAAGTAGCAATGTGGAGATTAGGTAATATCCAAACTGACGCAATATTTAATCAAAAAGCAAAAGCTGAAGTTGTAACAATAATAAAAGCACAACAAGAACAAAATGCACGTTAAGATTGACAGAACATATATGCTAAACCTAAACTGTATACAAATCGTTACGGTAACTCATCAAAACAAGATAGGAGAAACTAGGTGACTACAGACAATACAGACATGACATCTGCAATAGATCAGGATCAGGCTCAGTTGGATGCCGTTCAGGAGGCAACCCCTCAAACTAACTCCGACTCAAACATGACTGGCGAGATTCAGGCTTTGAAGGATATGCTAGAACAGCAGAACCGACAAGTAGCTGGTTTACAGTCAAAGATAGATAGGGGTCTGAATAGCATACGTAGAGATAGTGAGGATGCGACACGCAAGCAACAAGAAGAAGCTGCACAAAGGTATATTCAAAATTTACCTGAAGAACACCAAGGTGCATTTAATTCTATGTTGCAAGCTAATCAAGCTTACTACCAGGAAAATCAAAAACTTAGAGATCAAGTTGATCAAGTTCCACAAGAACCAAATCAGCCTCAACCAACGGCAGAACAAAGCCAATGGGATCAAGTTTATGCTATTCCTAAAAGTTTAGGTATTGATCCGCAAACTCCCGGTATTGATTACGCAGCTTTTACTGATCCGGGTTTAAATGAAAATCAACGGAGAGACAGGTTCTTTGCTAGTTTAAAACCATTAATGGGTGCTACCAATCAGGCTCCCACAGGTCAAACTACCGAGGCACCAGCATCACAAGTACAAAGTCCGCCAGCAGGTGGTACTCCAGCAGGTGGTGCGTCATCCAATATGAGATCATTAGAGCAGGTGCAAAGTGCCTATATTGAAGGCAAATTATCAAAACAAGAATATACAGACCAGCTGAATAGGCTTGGTCAATAGGAGAATAAAATGGCAACAGGACTATCTTTGTCCAGTACGTCTAACTTGACTAACGGACAACGCATAATGATTGCGTCTGCGAAAGAAGCGTTCGAGCCTGCCGCACCAGATCCCGATTTGATTGAAAGTGAAAGAATACCTACTGGCGTAAAGCAGTGGGATATCAGCACTTACGCTCGAATCTCTGATGCACAAGCTTTAACTGAAGGTGTTGACCTTTCATCAGTACAACAACTTCAAACAAATTCATTACAATTGACACCCGCTGAACACGGAATACTTGTTACATTGTCAAACCGACTTATCAGAAGGCAAGGCGATAGTAGCGTAGTAACAGTAGCAGGTCGTCAGATTGGTGCGTCACTAAGACGCAGAATGGCTAAAGATGTTATAGCTCTTTATGATGGGTTTTCAAAATCCACACCGGGCTCTGGTGCTTTAGACATTACGCACTTTAGAGGTGCAGTAGCTTACCTTATGACTGATAATAATTCAGCATACGGCCCAGCTCCTATGCCTGTACAAGCTGCATTACACGTAGAACAAATTTCAGACATTATTGCTGACATATCAGACCCAAGTACGGTAGCCACAGGTTCTTCTGGAACCCCAACTACTAGAAATGGATTGTCTGCTGAGATGATTCAAAGATGGTACAGAGGAACAGACCGACTATACGGTGTAGGAATCGTACATAGTGGAAACATTGAAAGGGCTTCTGACAGCACAGCTAAAGGTGCAATATTTGCATCCGAAGCTTTGTATATGGTTATTGCTAATGACGCTGATGTTACCGAAGAAGAAGACAATTCTCTCAGAGCGAAAGAATATGGAATCTTCCAAGAGTGGGCAGAAGGCGAAAGAGCAGACCCACATGGTGTTGAAATTCATTCTGATGCAGCTACAACTATTTAATTGAGGTGACCTTTGGTTAGTGAAGTAAAGGAATATCAGGGCGACCTACCTTCTTCTAGGGATAGGCAACGTATCGTAAACGAAAGTGGACGAGATGCTGTCATGTTTGATGTTACGTCTGATTCTACAAAGATAAGACTTTGGGATTTAATAGATGAAACATGGACTGCTCCCTTAGAAAGAGATATGGCTACAAATCATTATCTTAGGAAAATGGTTTATAGATGTTCTGTTTGTCCTGAAGCTTCTTTGTACCAAGATGATATTAAACGTCACATTGCACAAGTAAAAACTGCGTACGAAATGTGTGCTGATGCCGAACTATTAAGAGGTATTGGTGAACATGGGCAACCTACTTTTATTTGCTCTGGATGTGGTGCTCCAATGTCAATGCGTAAGAACCAAGGGAAACAACATATAGATAGAATTAATAATCAATACGAGACACATGTAAATGCAAACGATGTAGATATACTACTTACTTATAGATATTCAACATCACCTTCAGTGTCAATGCCACAACAAGTTGTTGAAACAATACATTTTGGTGGCGAAAAACCTGTCGTACAACAGAAGAGTCAGAACGCAAACGAAGTTATACGTAAACCTCGCAAGCGTAGAAGGAGAAGAAGATGACAACTAAGGCTCCAGAGACAATAAGCGTAGACCCTTGGGACTTCTTTTTAGAAGATGATCTAGCAACGGAACACGTTGAAAAGTTTCGAGAATGGGAATGGCCTCACATGCTTAAAGAATTAAAGCAAGAATATAACTATGTTATAGGGAAAGGCCAGGAGCCACATTGGGTAACCCCCGGAACTGCTATTCTTTACCATGAACAAATTGTAATGATTGCTTATGGGAGAGAAGAAAGTAAAGGATGGAAACCTACTAATCCTCTACCAATAGGTAATGCTGGACAGTTGTTAAATTATCTCAAAAAGGGTTTCCGACTCCGTGCTAATGTTGAACCATTAGTTAACGTTGAGTTGTCTGAGACTGCTGATTCCGCTGAAGGTGATTACGAAAACACTCCGTACGTAGTAAAGCATTCTCGTGGTGAACGTAAGTTTATTAATTGGGACGCTTACAGAAATTACTGTATGCATAGAAATGTTGCTCCAACTATTGAACCACCAAAAGAGATCCTGGATAAGATGGCAAAGTATTCGTACTACTGTTTAATACATGATCATGGATTTGATAGTGAAAGAGCAGCTAAACAGCATCACGGTTATTATGTAGCACG
>VTLG01016362.1_pt1 | contig 34682 bp, 40 predicted proteins | sample 4694571 | NCBI WGS metagenome assembly VTLG01 (sample SAMN12604809, study PRJNA352737) | marine metagenome | biome: ENVO:00000447; feature: ENVO:00000209|ENVO:00000569|ENVO:01000036; material: ENVO:00002151; isolation source: viral sequences binned using virsorter ...
GTCTAACATACGTCAGAAAGCTTTCTGCGCCATTGCGTTGGAGCTGTTTAGCGTTTAATGCCTCTGTTAGTTCAATTAATTCCTTAGTCGCATCAGGGTATTGCTCTGCTAAACGGTCCAAGTCAATGTTTACATTATACGTCGGTTTAGTTCCTTTTGGCATTTATTAATATGCTTCTTTTTAGAGTTATGGTTGTTTATATAGTCTATTAAGTCCTTGGTCGAGGTACCTTTCATCCAATGATAACGGACCAAGGTCTTGCCGGTCCTACGGTTAAAGAGCTTTTCTGTCGGTTTAAATTTAATCGGCATTTTCTTTATTGTGCGTGATGTTTTTGCACCACCAGTAAAATTCACTTTCTCCCAAGGTATGTTTCATTGTATTCACTCTTTGTGTCACCAATTGAACGTTACCTATTATATAGCCTTTATTCGGGTCTTTTCTATCAATACTAGCATTAAAGTCCTGTTTCCCTTCGCCACCGTGCCACGTCATAAAGACACCAGATAGTGCACATTTTCCATTTTGTTTTCGCCAAATATTTTTAATATTATCCATATCGAGTTCCCATTCCATGTTTTTCCGCGCAGCTTTGAGTTTCGAAAAAACCACAGCGAGATAGGATTCCGGGCTATGATTCCTTGCATGATTTCTTTGAAAGGAGGTGCAGCGTCTACAAACGTTTCGCTTGCCAGTGTATTCTTCTTGGGGAAGTTCTCTTTGGCAAGTGACGCAAACTTTTTTCATATAAAAATTTTCCTTCGACCAGGGACTCCTAGACCCTTTTTGTTATATAAAAGGGAGCAAAAAATGTCAAATTTTCTGAATATTCTGTACCCGTCTGTTCTCTTCTCTTTAGAAGATAGTAGACAAGCTAGCATAAGGGGGGGTTAGCCCCTTTGTATATTCAATTAGTACAAGTTTGTCTAATTGCAAAGGTACTAACCCCCCCTTATGCTAGCTTGTCTGGGCCGCCGATTGGAGTAGCAAGCGCCTTGAGAGCGTGTCAGTTAGCCTTGGAAAGAGTTAGTGTTAGTAACTGGTCTTAATAGGTTTGGTACAACCTTATTGTGTGTCCAACGCTGACGATAGCTTTCATCAGGTAGACTCTGACTTATTCCTCTTTGTTGCATAGATACTTGATGATCATGGACACGGAACAATTCATCTACCACTGAGCGCGGTAGATGAATTAAACAGATACTTCTATCAGTTGGCATTGGTCAATCGTTCTGGATCACCAGTACCTACTAAATGCTCAATGGTTTCTATAGCGTCCTCTTGTTGAGCAGTTGCTGTTCCATCTTTCTTGCTTGCAAAGAGTTGAACCATGAGCATGATAGTCCTAGCATCATCTGAGTTGATGTCTGCTGTTATCATTGCCATTGGTACGTTGTTGTTTTCTGTTATATCTTGTGGCATGTCGCCTCCTTTATTATTTGTTATTACCCTTACTATATTACTTGATTTATGGGATAATTCAAGTAATATAGTATATATAATCAATAAACAAAGGAGGATATGATTATGAGTAACGAACACAACACAGCACAGGAAGAGTTCATCATTGATGAGGTCTACAATGACAACAGCACCAAGATGCAGTTGGAAGTCAAAGGTCTTATGGCAAGCTTTGGTTACAACAGAGACATGGCTTTGATGAAGATATCATCAATGCGTATAGAAGAATGGAGGGAAGCACATGACTAACATAATTCACGCCATTGAGGGCTTAGCAATTCTTTGCACCATCTTCATGCCATTTATAATCTACAGAGTATGGAAGACAACAGATCAGATTCTATTTGTTCTGTTTGCTAGTCTTTATACTGTCGTCTGTGGGTTTGTTTCAGTCGTGGCAATCTATGGTTTCGTAACTTACCTTTAAAAGTTGCCTCCGATCCCCCGTCAGAAATGGCGGGGGATTTTTTTATTTCCCACCTTGACTTTTTGCGAAGCGGCAGGCCGTCCCGTTCTTTTAGATAGAAAAGACAAGCAAGCGCGTTGCTTTGCCTAGCCGTTCTCTTCGTTCCGGCCCGGCATTGCTTGTCTTTCCCCCGCCGAAAAAACAAGCGAGCAGCTCCCAGGGCCCTGGGGAACTTGTTTAGATAGAAAAGACAAGCGAGCATGACCGTGGTTGGCACCTGGTCGGTCGCTTGTCTTTCTCCGCCCGAAAAAACAAGCGAGCAGCTTCCTCCCAGGGGGCCGTGCTTCTTTTAGATAGAAAAGACAAGCGAGCACTTCGTTTCGCTAGCCATCCTCTTCGATACTGGCCCGCCTCGCTTGTCTTTCTCCGCCCGAAAAAACAAGCAAGCGGTTGCATTTATATACGAAATATCTTATAATAGGGGTTCTTAATAAATAAGGAGAGCGATATGGGAATGGACGTTTATGGATTGAATCCAACAACAACTGCACCGGCTAGACCAGAACATAATGACTACGATTCGGAAGATTGGAAGGCATACTTTGCTGGTCAATCATTATCTGGTCAATACTTTAGGAATAATGTCTGGTGGTGGCGACCACTTTGGGATTATGTTGCCAACACTTGTTCCGAGGTCATTAGCAAAGAAGATTTTGATGCTGGACACCACAACTCTGGTCATGTCATTGGCAAAGAACAATGTGAGTATATTGCAAAAGCTTTAGCCAAGGAACTTTTGAATGGTGGCGCTGAGCAATATAAGAAAGACTATGAAAAAGCTCTTTCCGAATTGCCTTTGGAAGAATGTACACATTGCAAAGGCACTGGACAAAGAGATGATGAGTATGTCCAAGGCGAATGTAATGGATGTCATGGGGAAGGAGAACGCAAGAACTTCAACACTGGCTATCCGTTTGATGTGGGCAATGTTCGAGAGTTTCAGACCTTCGTCAAGAACTGCGGAGGCTTTGAAATCTGCTAAGTGCTTGAAGTGAGCAGGAGGTTCTGGATCTCGTTAAAACTATAGCTTCCTCCTAGCCACTTCTACCAAGAACCCTCGACAGAAATGTCGGGGGTTTTTTTGTGCGCATCCGCGAAGCGAGCAGCTCCCAGGGGAAACTTTCTTTTAGATAGAAAAGACAAGCAAGCAGTCTTTTCTCCCCCGCCGATCGGAGAAGCACGCAGCTCCCAGGGGACACACATCTTTAGATAGAAAAGACAAGCAAGCACACCTGGCAGTGGGCCCAGCTTGTCTTCGCCCCTCGAAAAAACAAGCGAGCTTCCCTGGGCTGCCGGGGCATCCATATTTTCTTTTAGATAGAAAAGACAAGCAAGCGAGCTTCCCCTGGGACCGGGCTGCTGCGTCTTTTTCCTCAGAAAAGACAAGCAAGCGTTTATCCACAGGTTATTCAATGACCTTGGTCCAAGCTTCTTCAAACTTGGACCAAGAACCCTGGTCAAAGGACAAAAGAGCAGGTGTTTTTAGTCCCTGGACGACCAACGACTCTATTTGATCCGCCGAAAAGAGATACAAGCCATATTTTCTAGGGTACTTCTTCGAGAGACCCTGGACTAAGATAAAAGCCGGGGCGTTCTCCCTAAGCTTGTGGTAGGCAATTTGATGAGGAGAGAAGGAAACTTTGTTACTTTCGGTTACTTTGAGCTCAACTGTGAAGTAGACGCCCCCTGGAGACACACCTAAAACATCAGGTATGCCCTGGTTAGTCCATGACTCTATACGAATAAGCTCAAACGTCTTCAGGTTCGACCTAACTTTTTTCCAAAACAAAGATTCTTTTTTTGCCACAGTAAATAAAGTATACCAGAACGGTTGAATATATACGATAGATAGTATATAATTATGGGACAATATTAACAAAATATGAGGGAGTATTAATATGAACTATAATATTGACAACTTAAATGGAGAAATGCTGGGCCGCGCCTGTGCTTTCTCCGCAAAAGGAGACGTACGATTCTATTTAAACAGTGTCTACGTTGAAAAAAGACCTGCTGGTGGTGTCTACATTGTTGCTACCAACGGACATTATCTTTGTGTTTACGAAGATAAAGAGGCGTTGCCTGAAGAAGGTTTTAAAGAGGCCATCCTGGACGTCTATCAACCTAACTCAAAAAGACTGCTTCCTGTTTTTGCACAGATGAAAAAAACAGACGCAGAAAGAGTCGACTTGTTAAACTTAGACAACGCTGAAAATCAGACATATGTAGTCAGAACTGTAGAGGACGAAGCTGTAGCTCATAGAGTAAATGTCCATGACGGACACTACCCAAATTGGAAAAGAGTGATCACAAAGGGGTTTTCTATAGAAGAGACTGTCACATTTAATGTACGGTACCTAGCTAAGCTAAAGGATTTTGTACTCAAAAACGAGAACAAAAAATTCCCTAGCGTAGTGCTTGTGTCTAGTGGCTCTGTGTCTTCCTCTGTCTTTCAGTCTGAGCATGGCCTCGTGGTTATCATGCCTATGCACATAAGCTCTAATTTTGTGATCAACGAACTCGTAAAACCAGAAGAAATTGAACTAGAAGAGGTGGCCCAATGAGTAAACTAAGCGATCTCCTTATTGAACAAATTGAGCAAGGACAAAGGGCTCTAAAACAAGAATACAACGACCTGATAAATGAGACGGCAGTTGAGCACGGGCTCCATGCTGATGATGACCGAGACGCTATTGTAAATATAATAACGGAAGAGAGGTTGGACAATGAGTAACGGTGCAAAGGTCCAATATGGAATCAACGGCAAAGGTTCCGTTTACCTGGGCTGGGGAAGAGGTAGGATATACTTTAAAAAAGACCTGGAAACAGGAGAGATAAATTGGTGGGATCCCAAAGCAAGTCAAGATCCCACCGTGAGTGCCTTACTTATTAGTAGGGCACAAGCTATTTATAGGAAAGACCAAGATGCTGACTGAAGAAATAAGAGAAAAACTTACCAAAGAGTTGGCTTCTTCCTTGAATAAAATGCGCCATGCGGAAACAGAAACGTTGCAGCACGGCGAATACATTGGACAGGTTTCTGCTTACACTGAACTGTTGATTTGGTTAAAAAGAAAAAGTATATTAAAAAATGGTAAAAGGTAGATATGTTTGAACGACACGAAAATAATTTCTTCATTGTACACAAGGGAGAAAAACATAAACTGAAAATAGGGGACCTTCTGAACGTTCCTTGGGGAAAGAAAAGTAAACAACTAGCCTGCATAGTAAAAATAACTGAAGCAGGGCTCCACATAAAGAAATACAAAGCCAGTAGTAGAAACTGGTCCAAAGTACCTGTTGTTTTATCAAAAGAACAGCAAGAAAAAATAGAGTTTAGTCCTGGGCAGTTTGCTAACAGGGGTCTTTTGATCAATAGCTATAACCTAGGAGCATTAATACAAAAGAAAAATGACTAAAGTGTGGAGAAAAACGGAGTGGGAAGAAGCGGAGAAAGAGCTAGAGGCCGATCCCGATTTTCATTGGTTTATACAAGACATGTACACAGAAAACACACTAGAGAGACAACAAGACGGGCGTACTCCTTTTTTAAATATATTTGAGTACTACAGAACCTATCCAGGGTGGTTAAAAGAGGTTTATAAGAAAAAACATGGCTGAGATCTACGACACCTTTGGAAAAAGACACGCAATGCCCGGCCCAAAACCAGATATGGTAAACCACCCACCACACTACAACCAGGGTGGAATCGAGTGTGTTGATGCAATAGAGGCAAGCCTGACACCAGATAGTTTTAGAGGATATTTAAAAGCAAATGTAATAAAATATTTGTGGCGATATGAGGAAAAACATGGAGCAGAAGATTTGAAAAAGGCTCAATGGTATCTGGCTAAACTAATTTTAAACCTAGAGCAAAAAAATGGAGAAAACAGATGATTAGAGTAAGAACTTATTTAGAGGTTGCCCAGGCAAAAAATATAATGGACGCTATTAATCAAAACCAGCTACATGATCTGCTGCCTTTTCTTAGAATCGGTCTAAAAGGAGCTAAAAAAAGCTATCGTCTTTGTATAGACTGCCCAAAAGACAGTCACCCAAGAATTGCTAACAAACTAGAAGACATTAAGGGCCTAACACTTACTTGGGAAGAATATGACAACTCTACTAAACCTAAAGAAGCTGTTGGGATGACTCCTGAGTTTAAAGAATACGTCGACGAGATACACAAAAAAACTATTCGGTAAACAAAGCCTCTTCTGCTTCTAACAAAGGTTTATAGTCTCCTAATAGCTTTTGTATTCTCTGCTTAATCTCAATTTCACTTAACGAATCCAGGCTACCGGTACGAATTTCTTTTCTTTCTACATAAAGACCGGCTGCTCTGCCTCTTTGAACCTCTGCTGAAACAGCTGCCGTTAAGTTTCCTTTGTCTATTGCTCGGTCTCTTATATCAGCAAGCTTTTTGACGTGTCTGCCAAAGGTAACTTCATATTTTTTGTCTACTTCCCCCTGGAGCTCTCTTATATAACGAACAACAAGAGGGTATTTTTGTGGGTTCAATAGCTCTGATGCTCGAACATGGGCACTTGATTTACCGTATCCAGCAGAAACGGCACACTCGGTTTGGGTTTTTGAGCCGTCGTTATAAACAAACTCTTTCGCAAAACGTGTTTGTTTTGGCGTCAAGTGTTTCTCATTACGACCAGATATATTTCCTGATTTTCCTTTTGGCATGGTTGAATTATATCCTCTGCAGTAAGTTTAAGTAAAGCGTTTTTTCACATAACCTACATAACCTGTAACGCACCTCTGTCAGGTTATGTGAAAACCCCTATAAACAAAGGGTTTCGTCCCAAACGCACCTCCGCACCTCTGTTTTTGAAAAAAATTTCATATTAGTCTTTTATGAAATCACAGAATCTCAGGTTCAGGGGATGTAGGTATTCTCTATATAGGAAAACAAGACCCCTTGATTTTAAAGGGTTTCAGCTATACCATACCCCTGTTTTTACATAACTTTCACATAACTTATACGAATTTTTGAGGTGCGGTGGAGAAATAGCCACTTTACCCTTAGAAATAGACTACTTTTGCTTATAAAACGGAGAAAACCCTATGGAAATCGCAAAAAAACTCTGGAAACTCACTAAAAGTCCCTGGTCCTTGGGCCACCGTCAACTCGACGAAGGGATACATTGGGGTTTTCCTTTAGACCCAGAACCCTGGACAAAACATATAAGAGAATACGCCATAGCTTACCTCGCCGGTGTGATATATTTGATCGCCACCGCATCTTTAATATATACGCTTTTTTCCTAAATATGTGTTTACTTTATCTTACGGTGGTGTATACTGACTTCAGCCGGTTGGCACTCCTTTAAATGTCGGATTTGGTCCTAGTTCGTTAGTTTTAGTTTTTTGGTCAGCCGTCTTGTTAAACATAAAACAAGAAACCAAGACGATAGGACTACTTTAATAAGCAAAGGAAAGAACATGGAACAATTTGACTACATCGAAGACGAAAAAGAAGAAGTCCTATACGACAAAGACGACGGCCTATGCACCTGTGGAAAAAACATTGAAGACTGCCCAGAAGCATACGACCACATGACCCACGGATATTAAAAGTAAATATGTGTTTACTTTATCTTACTGTGGGTGTATACTGATTTTTCATTTAAATAACTAACTAAATATAGAGGAAAGAATAATGAGTAAGACGAGCGATTTAGCAATTGAACAAGAACTAAACAAGGACGGCTGGGACGAAACAGCGAAAGGACCGATAATATTAGTCTATTTTGACAAAGAAGACGCTGATTTTTTATCACACACCAGCTGCCTGTACACCAAAGACTTTCCTATGGAGCTAGTCAGAGGGAAACTACCCAACGGTACCAGCAAACCGGTCATGCACTTCTATGAAGACCAATTAACCGCACTCACAGCCTATAAAATTTTTGACGAGCTTAATATGGACGTGTGTTTAACCTTGGTGCCCCTAACGCACACAACGGAAGAAACAATAGAATGGGTGGTTGTGGTAGACGATCCAGAAAAACACTCTAAATTTTTGAGCAGCTGACGCCTTTGTTAAGACGGATTTGGTCCCAGTTCGATAGTTTCTGCTCGCGGCGTCAGCCTCCTTCTGATAAATCAGCGAGTATAAACATTGGGACTCTATGAACTATAGCAAAGAACAAATATTCCATTTTACCTGTGAAAAGTGCGACCTGTGGTGGAGCATTGCAGCAGAAAACCTAGAAGCCGACAAAAAGACCTGGAGCTGCCCCTGGTGCGGCCACAAACATTTACCCCCACACAAAGACGCTAGTCACAAACCCCGCCAGCACAAGTAATATAGCTATCATCAACAAGACGTCCTTGTTCCATCGTCTCTTCTATTTTTCGGTGTAAAGCCTCCCCACGATAACCCTGGTTATACCAATATGAAGCCGCTTTTTCCTTAGATAAATCGTCTTCCGTAATCCCCATAGTTCAATACTTGATTCGTTGCTTTCTTAACCAATCCCCCTTTCTGATAACCAGGCCAGCCTCCTTTTTCTATAACCGTCTCCCGCAACGGTGCGATTTCCAAATATGTAACATCAATGTTCCCATTTTCATATCTTTCTGTTTGTTCGTTGTATATATTGCCCGTAAATGAAGCCCCTTCGACCGTACCAACATCGAGATCAAAAGCCCTAGCTATTTTGTATGCTTCGTTTTTTGCCAGCTTATAAGGCGAAGTAGGTCCCGCGCCCTTACTCGCTGAGGGAATGTAGATGTGTGTAACACCAGGGTCGTGCATCAATGTGGAAACAATATCCGCTTGTAGTTTCGCTTGAGCAAACTTTCCTTTTAGTGGATAATCCGCACGCATGTCCCTCTCTCTTGTCGCTGTCGCGCTTACTTTGTCTTCCAATTCTTTAAACTCTTCTTGTGTAGGAGCCTTCTCGTTTTTAATGGCCTGATAAATAAGGCCCATGTTTGAGTCCTGCACCACCAGCTCCTGTGCAAACGGTTTTAGTGTTTTTAGTGTCGTATCAATATGTTTGAGAGCACTGTTTTCTATGGCAACCTCAGCAACAGGAGAAAAATAATCTTGAACAACCTGGAGCACCTCATGGTCTGCTTGATAAGATTCGGGAACATACTCAGCGTCAACCAACGCTTTTAGAACTCTCCGACTAGACATACCCGGCACCCGACCGACATCATCACTCCAATCACCAGTAAACGTGCCAGAGGTGTCAACAAAGTCCCGACTGTCCGTCAAGAAGGTATCAAGGTTCGCATCGTCTTTAAACTCTATACCTAAACTACGAAGCGGCTGGTATTCCAGTATTCCTTTTTTAAGGTTTTTCTCATAAGTAGGAGTAGTGAAAGTTTTTTCCAGCGCCTCCATTTTTTTCCTTAGTGCGGCCCAGCTCTCAGAATAGCCTTTCCCTGGAGTCTCTGTAAAGGTCTTAACAAGGGCTTGCGAAGCCTCTAATGGGAGCAGAGGCTTCCTCATTGTTCCGTCTCCCTCCTTTTTTAACACAATCGGGGTGGCAATAAGTCTAGCAGTCTCTTCTGGAACCATTTTGGCATCCAGCTCAGGAAACAACGCTCTAAACACAGTCGTCGGCGCACGGCTTAAATAATCAGACTCTTTCAAGTTAGTTACTGCCTGGTTCATCATGTTACCGGTTCGGAGCTTTCTTCTCTCAGGAGCGTTCATTTTTCCTTTTTTCTTTTTAGAACGATAGTCTACGTTTGGATATCTTTTAGACTGAGCTTTTCCATGTATGCCGGACTGTATTTCTGTCATTAAATAGCCTTTAAAACCTTCTCCGTGACTGAACATTCCACCGCGAGACCACCCCATTGTTCCAGAGCCTGCCCAACCGTGACCGCTTGGGTTGCCGTGGTAAGCTGGGTCCTTCTTTTTTAGTTTGTTTGCTTCAGCCAAACCGTAGACGAAGGAACTAGGGTTATTAATGTCCACGAGGTAATCTCCGTCTTTAAACATAGAATTTTGTATTTCTTGTTGAACGTCAGGGGAAACTCGTGCGTCGTACCTGAGAACAAGTTCTATGTCTTCTCCAATACGTCTCAAAGCCGGTTGTCCTTGGCCCTTGAACTGGTCAAACGTTTGTCTTTGGTTTGGCCACCCAAGGTTATAAGGTTCTCTTGCTCTTTCACTGGGATTCACTGGAGGAAGAAAAGGAAGGAGTCCAGGCAGCCCTTTTTCAGCTTCCTTAACTCTTTTTTCAACTTTTGGCTCAATCACATCCACAAACTCGTTGAAGAAACGGTCCTCGCCGTTTGGAAGAGGGTCCGTCGGCGCATCTGCTTTGCTTGGGTCGTAGCCTTCAGGCAGAACTTCAGACTTCTTAACCTCTTCCGCCATGTACTGAGCAAATTTTCCTTGTCTCCAGGACTCGATGTCTGGATTAGCGCTGGTGCGATAGTTGTCCGGAGTTACAGCTCGGCCACGATCGGACAACACAACTTGCTTGAACCCACTTCTGTGATCTTGTAATACATTCAAAAGCTCTTGTCTTGTTACAGACTGTCCAGCGTTCATGCGATCCAACAAAAAATCTCCGAGTTTTGCTTCAATCGCTTCTGTTGCCAAAGTTTCTTTGTCGTCCCTTGTTCTTTTAAATTTTCCGTGCTTAGCTCTCCCTTCGCCAGCGCCAAGCTTGATGAATAATTTTTTCATCGCTTCCTTAGCGCTTATCCCCTTTTTAGGAATTTGGCTTTTTATGTGTTGTTCAAGAGGGCTATATGACATGAACGTAGGGTTTATCGAACCTTTCGGACCCTTCCTCATAAGGGCAACAGTTTCGGGAGTGTAAACCTGTTGGACAGAGCCGAGGGGAAGAACCTCATCCTGGTGTACTCCTTGGACAGTTCGTACCGTGTAATCAGCAACCACAGGAGGCGGTTGGTTGTAAAGATCCCTGGGCTTATCAAATTCGTATTTCCCTGGCTCTTCGCTTTTTTCTTCAGCGTAGTATTCACTTGCTAGGGAGTCTGTGTATGTTTCTATTGCTTCCAGGTTCCACACCCTTGCGGAGGGGTCTCCTCCATAATCCCCTTCTGAAAACTCAACCGGGTGTCTGATGATGTGGTTTATAATGTTTTGAGTTACATCAGGGACGTCTTCTTGTTTAATATCGTCTCCTAGTCTATCTAAAATTTTGGGAACCAAATCCTCAACATCCTGTGTACTCATCAAGTTCTCTGTTCCTGCACCAATCTGTCCGCCCAATATATCTATTTCCTGAGGCATAAAAAACTCTGAAAGACTCGGATACTTTTCTTTAGCCAACGCCGTGTTTTCTGCTTCTTGTTTGTCTAGTTTCGCTTGCATCTCCTCTTCTGGAGTTATTTCTGGAACAGGAGTGGGTTCAGGAGCTTCTTTCTTTTTACCAAAGAGTTTCGTAAACGGATTAGAATAAAGCGAGCCGTCCTGGGCCGGTGGAGCCACTTGTCCAAGCACTTCTGTGCCAACTTGTGTACCTGTTCCTGCACCAAGCCCCAAGAACCCTTCACCAACCGCTGCTTTGGGATCAAACTGTAGTCCTTGGGCCGTGAGCGCTGAACCACCGATTTGTTCTGCTGCCCCTTGGAACCCTTCAGTAATACCTTCAGACACTCCTCCCTTGACAACTTGTTTTCCCGCTTGTTTAAGAGCGCCCTTACCAATGTTGTTAAGCACACCCACATTTTTAATGCCTATAGAGTTGAGCACACCACTGGCAGCACTTGTTCCAAGCGCACCTTTCCAATCATCCCAATTCGGTTCTTCTCGATCGTTGTTTTTGGCTCTCTCCAGGGCAACAGGGCCTGCAATTTGTACCGCTTCAAACAAAGTAGGGCCTAACAAAGCCCCGACCGCCATACCAACAGGACCCCCCACAGCTGTTCCAACGGCTGCGCCTCCGCCTCTTGCCAACAAAGACCCAGCAATTTGTCCCGCCTGTTCAAACACCGCTCTTGGAAAATATTCCCATTTAAAACCTTTGTCTTGAGCGTTTATAAATCTCCCCGCTGCTGCTTCGTAGTTCTCTGGTTCTTCGACAAGATCACGCATAAAAGTTTCCCAGCCCTCCATGCCGAGAGCCTGAAAAGTGGTTGCCATGTTTTCTAAGGGTTGGTCTACCGCATAGCGAAAAGCCGAAGATAAACTGGTGTCTTTAGTAGGGGATGTTGCCATACCCCTATAATACACCTAATGCTTAGTTGAGAAAAGTCCTTGGTCCGGCGTCGTTTCCATAATGAACGTGGTCAAGTTCAACAACATCTCTTTATCCAGGTCTGAAGAGCTGGTTATGGAAGACAATAAGACCACTAGAGCCGTAGCCATTTCCCAGGGAGAAACATCCTCTTTTTCATAGTGCTTTTGTAGTATCGGATACATGTCCGCAATGATGTCGTCCACAGCTGTTTGTGTAGTCGGATGTTTTAAGTATTTTTTAAAAGCCATGCTTTATTGTATCCTATTTAAACCAGTTGCGTACCTCTCCAAGAACCTCATTGCTGATTTTAACTTTACTTAAAAGGTTCAGGAGAATTTTTTCATCAACCGTGTCTTTAGACACGAGATCAATATAAGTACAGCTTTTATCTTGCCCTATTCTGTGGATTCTGTCTTCAGCTTGTACTCTCAGCTCTAGGTCATAGGAATTAGAGTAAAAAATCATGGTGCTGGCTTCGGTTAAAGTAATACCACGACCCCCTGTCTGTGGATTAGAGATAAAGTATCTGAGCTCGCTCTCAGGGTCTTGAAACTTATCAATAATTTTCTGCCTGTCGTTTTGTGGCGTCTTACCATAATAAGAGGCAACAGAAGTCTTACCAAATTTTTCAGCAATAGCCTTTTCTAATTGTTGTATATCGGTTTGAAACACCGCAAAAATAACTGCTTTTGCTGAGGTTTCTTCTAATAAATCAAGCACAGTACGAACTCTGTTGTTTTTCAAGACAATAGTTTCGCCTTCTTCATTACGCAGACTACCTGCGACCACCTGTTGTAAACGCATGATCTGTGTCAGCACGTTCATGGTGCTAAACACTTCGTCTTCTAAGATCATCAACGCTTTTTGTTTCATTGTGCCGTAGGCTTTCTTTTGCTCAGCACTAAGCTCAACATAGCGCTTTACATACACCTTCTCTGGCAGGTCTAGGCATTGGTCCTTGGTCTTTCTAATGGAAAAGTCTTTGATGGATTCTTGTAGTTCTTCCAGCTTTTGAAAGCCAACAATTTGCTGGAAAGAATGTGCTCCCATTCTGCGTGCCTGGGTGATCGCATACCTTGCACTAAATGCGTAGTAACTGCTAAAGCCGAGTAAGTTAGGCGACAGAAAATAACACTGACTGTACAAATCTAGGGGGGCTTTAGTAATGGGAAATCCTGTTAGGATTCTTCGATAATCAGCAAGAGGAGCTAATTTAATTAAATGTTTCGTTCTCTTAGCTTTCGGATTCTTTATCGTAGTGGATTCATCAACAGCCATCATTACATCATGTGTTACTAAAAACTCTTCTACAAACGTACAGGCTTTAACAGTTGCAAAAGCCTCTACGTTTACCAAGAAAATGTTTAAAACACCGTCACTGTCTTCTCTAACCATTTTCTCATAGTCCTGGGTCCATCGTTGAGTGTGGTTTGGCTGCCATACCAGGACATTTCTTTCTATTTGATCAGGCAAGTGTTTGCTAATCTCGTGTGTATCCCAGTTTCTTAAATTGCCTTTTGGTGTTACAATAAGCAGACCAGTTATCTTTCCCTGTTCAAAAAGAATACTGGCATTGTCTAGGAGTATTTTGGACTTACCGAGTCCCATCTCTAAGAAAAGGGCAAACAAATTTTTGTGTGCACTTCTGCTTAAAGTTTCTAGTTGATGTTCATAGGGCGTTGTTTTATAGTTATACGTTCTTATATCCATTCTTTTCATATCCTTCGTTCTTTTTTAAAATATTTCTTGCAATCTATTCTACATATAGTATATGATTAGTCAAGCTATGAACAAAGAACGAAGAACGACAATAAAAATAGAGATCAGCAGTGACAGAAAAAACCGTTGGTATATTAATTTTGCTCCCTTTGAAAAAAACGGAGAATCTTTAGGTCCTTTCGCTAGTTTAGACGAAACATTAAGATACGCTTACAATGACCTAGATGTACCAGAAGGAAGAATTGAAATTGTCGAAGTAAATAATGAAGGCTTAATTTTTTTCATACCAGATTTTGAAATAAACTATAAAAAAAAGAAAAAACGAATATCAAATAACGTAACACCTATAAACAAGGGGAAGAAAGAATGAAGATGAACGAAATGTTTGAAGAAAACATCAAAAAAGCAGTTGAGGACATGGACGAATCTGCTATAAAAAGTCTAAGTAAGTTGTGTCACGACCTACTGGTCCTAGAGGGAGACATAGGGAACACAGAAGAAAGGCTGAGAAAACTCAAATCTCAGCACAAAGAACTTTCCGAACAAACCATTCCCGATAAACTAGCTGAACTCGGCGTTGCTGATCTAAAACTAAGCGACGGCTCACGAATTTCAGCAGATCCATTTTATAGTGCACGCATTACTGCCGGCAACCTGACGGCAGCGCACGATTGGTTAAGAGATAACGGACACGGGGACATTATAAAGAACACCCTAACCGTTTCTTTTGGTCAAGGCGAAGATGCGGACGCTTCAAGATTGGTAGAACTGCTTGCGAAACAAGGCTACTTGCCAGCAACGAAAGAAGCAGTTCATCCAAGCACCCTTCGAGCATTTGTAAGAGAAATGATCGAGTCGGGTAATTCATCGTTTGATGTGGACACGCAGAAGAAATTCTCTGTGTACACAGGCAAACGCACAAAAATAAACCGTTGAACGAATAAAGAGGAAAGAATATGGCAACGAAAAAAGGTAATGGGAAATCTATAACATCCCTATTTGAAAACATCGACGAAAAAGGATTCGGAGATGTGGGCACAGAAGACCTTCGTACACCACGTTTGAGTATAGTCCAGGCATTGTCTCCACAGAGACAAAAAACGTCTAGTGACTATAATCCAAACGCGGAAGAAGGCGATCTGTATTACAGTGGAACCAACGTCATCATTAATGGCGATGATGGTCTCCTGTTTCTACCAGCTTACTACACCAAAACTCTAGTTGAGTGGGGGTTGCGTGAGAAAGGTGGAGGCATAAAAGCTGTGCATCCCGCAGACTCTGATCTTTTGAATCGGTGCCAACGCGATGGCCAAGGAAGACTAATCACTCCAGGAGGGGAAACCCAACTGACAGTGACAGCCAACCATTATGGCTACGCGCTCGTTGATGAGGCACCCCAAAAGTGTGTTATCAACATGACAGGATCGCAACTAAAACACTCGCGTGCTTGGAACACAATGATCCAAGGAACGAAACTAAAGGGTGTCAAGGGGATGTTTACTCCTCCTGCATACTCTCACTGGTATCGTTTGAACACCCAAGTCGAGTCCAATGATCGTGGTACATGGTATAGCTACAGTATTACACAGGAGCGGATGCTCAAGGAAGACGAAAAAGATCTTTTCAGCGAGGCTGAAGAGTTTTCTAAATTCGTTGCCAAGGGCGGAATGGACCAATTGAGTGGACAGAGTAAAGGTAGCAAACCTGCGTTAGAACAATCTAAAAAAGATTGGGAAGACGACTAAGTAAACGGCGCTCCTTTCCTTTGCGGGGGCTCAGGGAAGGGGCGTTACAAATATGAAAGGAAACGCGTGGAAGAAACAGCGGAAAAGCTTATGCAGATTTTCTCCGGTTTAGAAAGAGCACATGGAATTTACGAAATAACCGGAAAGCAAAAGAACACAGAAAAGGGAATTAAAAAAGAAGGTAGAGGCAGAACATTACACGAACCATTAACTATTGAGCTATGGAAAAAACACTTAGCCGGTAATCTATCTTTGGGAGTTGTCCCCTTAACTGATAACGAGACTTGTTCTTGGGGATGTATCGACGTTGATGAATACCCAATTAACACCAAGGAAATCTTAAAAACAATCAGGGACATGAAACTGCCTCTTGTGCCTTGTATGACAAAATCAGGTGGGGTACATCTTTTTCTATTTACCAAAAAGCCCATAGCAGCTTTTAAACTTCAAAACAAACTAGAAGAAATAGCCGCCTCAATGGGAAGGACAGGAGACGAAATATTTCCCAAACAATATGAGTGGTCTAAGCAACTACCACAAGAGAAGCAGACCGGAAACTGGCTTAACATGCCTTATTTTGCTGGAGAGGACACTACTCGGTATGCCCTCAATGCAAAAGGAAACGCCGCCGGACCAGAAGAGTTTATTAGAATCGTTAAAAGAAGAGCAGTTAGCGAAGAAGAACTGGATGCTTTTGTTCCAGTACGCAAAGGCAGAAAAAAACAACTAAATGGAAACGGCTTGTGGGACGAGGCGCCTCCTTGCCTGGTGCACATGAAACTTAATGGTGTCCCAGAAGGCACCAGGAACAATGCTCTATTAAACTACGGCGTGTTTCTTAGAAAAGCTTTTCCAGAAGGAGAAGAGTGGAAAGATAAACTACAAGACGTTAATAAAACAGCTTGCTCAAGACCTTTGTCTCATAGTGAACTTAACACAATCATTCAAAGCTTAGAAAAAACAGAATACAGATACCAGTGCAGGAAGGCGCCTCTGGTTAATTTTTGTCAAAGCGGTATTTGTATAACTAAAAGACATGGCATTGATGCGTCACAAAGAGAACCTGTTTATGGAGGCCTGAGAAAATATATGACGGACCCACCTCTTTGGCACTTGGACGTTGATGGAAAAACCATTGTTTTAGAAACCAGACAATTACACAACTTTTCTTTATATCAACAAAAATGTATGGAAGTTTTAAACACTTGTCCACCCGATAAGAAAAAATCTGATTGGGTGGCACAGCTCAACAAGTGGCTACAAGAGGTACAGGTTGTGGATGTTCCATCAGATATGACCAAGAAGGGTGTTTTAAATGAAGCAATACTAGAGTTTTGTAGGATTTCAGAGTCGGCTTCAAGATTAGCGGTTGTATCAGCAGGGGTTTATAGGCACGAAGAAGAAGGAACAAAAGAGTGGTGGTTTACTGGACGGGATTTGGTTGTGTTTATACAAGAGTTCAAAAAGATGAGAAACATAAAAGAAGCAGAAGTGTTTACCAGACTAAAAGAAGTGGGGGCCATTAATTCTTCCAAATGGATTGATAAATCAGTGGGAAACAAAAAAGTATGGGTTATGGACGTAAAGGAAATAGACGAGGACAGTGTTTCTCCAGAAGAGTTTAGAATACCAATAGAGGAAAAACCATGGGAGTAGTAAAATATTATGGTCCCCCAGGGACCGGTAAAACAACCACTCTTCTTAATATTATAGAAGACCATATAGACAAGGGAACACAACCAGAAAGAATTGCTTTTATTTCTTTCTCCGTTAAGGCAGCAAACGAAGGAAAGAACAGAGCACACGCTAGATTTGGACTAAGCTTTGAAGAAATGCCTTATTTTTGTACAAGCCATGCTTTTTGTAAAAGAAACATGGGAATATCTCATGTGGTTAGTGGTAGAGACATATTTGATTTCTTGCAAGAGTATCAGTTTAATTTAACAAAAAAATATCCCAATAATACAAAAGCTCTTAGGTCCTTGGTCCAAGATCCTTATTTCGAGATTATAGAAAGAGCGAAAACTAATTGTCGTTCTTTGAAAGATGAACGCTTGTCCTTGGACGTTGAGCAAAGAAAAGGAGTGGTCAACCATTTGTTAGAGCCGATAGCTGAAGCTTGGGAAGTGTTTCGTTTATCACGAACACCTGTCCTTTATTCTTTTGCGGACATGATTGTTAGTTTTTTGGAAGACGGAAAAGCTCCTCCGCTTGATCTTTTAATTGTGGACGAAGCACAAGACTTGGCAGAAATAAACTGGAGACTGGTAGACAAGTTGGCAGAAACAACGGAAAAAACTTTTATAGCGGGAGACGATGACCAGGCTATCTATGAGTGGAATGGTGCAAGGCCTCAGAGATTTGTTCAATATAAAGGAAAGAAAATTGTCCTGGACCAGTCTTATCGTATCCCCAGCAGTGTTCATCCAATTGCACAAAAAATTTCGGAAAGAATCCTGTGTCGAGAACCAAAAGAATATAAGCCAAGACAAGAACTAGGAACAGTTAATAATGTTAATTCTATTGAAAGACTGCCTCTGGACAAAGGAGAATGGTTGATTATGGCTTCTTGTGATTACATGCTTACCGACACATCCAAAGGCTACAACATCCGAAAGTTTTTGGTGGACAATGGGTACCCTTTTGTACACAACCAATATCGTTATATTCCTGCCAGAATGATGTCAGCTATAGACACTTGGAAAAAAATCGAAACAGAAGACATCACTTTGTCTGAGCTAGACGATTTATATTTTCATTTGGGAAAACAAGGAGTCAAACGAGGTTTTATAAGTAGGGTTGCACAAGAACAGGACAAAGGACAAAAGATAAGTTTACAAGAAGCTATGGATAATTATGGCTTAAAAGAAGAAATAATAAATAAAACATGGAAAGAGCTGTTTGATAAAAGTATTGATGTAGAAAGAAGATCGTTTATAGAAAAAGCAATAAAGAATAATGAAGACTTACACGGAGAACCGCGAATTGTCATATCAACCATTCATCAGGCAAAAGGCGGAGAAGCTGAGAATGTTGCTGTGTATTTAGATTTATCTAAAGCACAAAAACGTTCTTCAATATTACAACCAGACGGGCTTCACAGACAGTTCTATGTTGCAGTAACTCGCACCATAGAGAACTTGTATTTTATACAAGCCCAGGACGATTACTACAGGTACATTATATGAGTTTTGTATACAAACCACCTACAGAGTGGACACCACCAGATACTTTTCCAACCCAATTGTTAAAAGATGCAGAAGAAATAGCTATCGACCTTGAAACCAGGGACCCAAATTTAAAATCTTTGGGCCCAGGATATATTAGAGGCGATGGAGAAGTTGTTGGGGTGTCTATTGCTTGCGAAGGTTTTGCTGATTATTTTCCTTTTGCCCATGAATCCGGGTTTAACTTTCCTAAAAAACGAGTGCTGGATTTTGTGCGAGATGTCGTGTCTGAGCAGCAAAACAAAGTTTTTCACAACGCTGGTTATGATGTGGGCTGGCTAAAAAATGAAGGTATCACAGTTCAAGGAAGAATTATTGACACCATGGTAGTCGCCCCCTTAATTGATGAGAACCAGTTTTGGTATTCCCTCAATGCTTTAGGAAGACAATATGTCAATGAAGGCAAGACAGAAGGAGAGTTAATACAAGCGGCAGAAGAATGGGGCCTGGATCCAAAAGCAGAGATGTGGAGGCTGCCTTCAGCTTATGTTGGTACTTATGCCACACAGGATGCGGCGCTCACTCTAAAGCTTTGGAATCGTTTTAAAATTCTTTTAGAAGAGCAGAATCTTTGGAACATTTTTGAACTAGAGATGAATGTTTTGCCGATTATATTAGACATGAAACAAAGAGGAGTTCGTGTAGATGTAGAAAGAGCAGAAGTATTAAAGAAAAAACTAATTGCCAGAGAAAAGAAAGTGGTAAGGGAAATAATAAAAGAATCGGGAGTTAAAGAAGTACAGCTTTGGGCAGCCAATTCTTTGTCTAAAGTGTTTGATGCTTTAAAGCTGTCTTATTTAAGGACGCCTACAGGACTGCCAAGCTTCACCAAAGCTTTTTTAGAAAACCATTCGCACCCAGTAGCACAGTTAATAAGAGAGGCCAGAGAAATAAACAAAACTCACAGCACCTTTATTGACTCTATTTTAAAACACGAACACAACGGCAGGATACACGCTGAAATAAGGCAGCTCAAAGGAGAGTCAGGGGGAACTGTAACCGGGAGGCTTTCAATGAGTAACCCTAATTTACAGCAAGTCCCGGCACGTAATAAAGAGATTGGGCCACTTATTCGTTCTTTGTTCTTGCCAGAAGAGGGACAGAAGTGGTGCTCAGCAGATTTTTCACAGCAAGAGCCCAGGATACTAACTCATTATGCTAGTCGTTCTCGTTATGATGGTGCAGAAACTGTTGCCGATGCGTATATAAATGGAGACGCAGACTTTCATCAAGAGGTTGCAAACCTAGTAGGCATTGATCGAAAGACAGCTAAAACTATTGGTCTTGGTATTATGTATGGTATGGGCAAAGGAAAGCTTGCCGATCAGTTAGGGGTCGGTGTTCCTGAAGCCTCTGATGTTCTACAAAAATTTAACACTTATGCTCCTTTTGTCAGACAACTGGCAGACTCAGTAATGAGAAGTGCGAATCAGAAAGGCTATATTAAAACTATTTTAGGCAGGCGGTGTCATTTTGATATGTGGGAACCACTAAAATATGGCACAGGAAGACCACTAAAATATAAAGAAGCTGTACATGAGTACAACGGAGAAATTAAAAGAGCGTTTGTTTATAAAGCTCTTAATAAACTAATTCAAGGCTCGGCTGCTGACATGACTAAGCAGTCCATGGTTCATTGTTACCGAGAAGGGTTTTCCCCTTTACTGCAAGTACACGATGAACTGGTGTTTTCTATAGACGATAAAAAGGATGTAGAGAGCATTTGTAAAATCATGGAAGAAGCTGTGCCTTTGGATGTTCCAAACAAGGTTGATGCCGAGGTTGGAAAAACTTGGGGCGACTCTATGGTCGCTAAAAACTAGGATATATCCTAAAATATAATGTATAATGCAATTTGCAGGAGATAAAATGGACACAAAGAAGTGGAAAAGCGTAGCGATACGCAGAGAAATCGTTGATTTAGCGTCAGACATTGGGGAAAAAACTGAAAGACCGACTAGTAATGTCTTTGCTTTCGCCATAAAACGCTTGAAAAAAGACTTGGACGAAGGAAAACTTTCAGAAGTACCCAAACAGTGAGGCATAAGATAGTCTATGAGTCGCCATACGAGTATGGCGTGTTCCCTAGTGAAGACAGGAAAGGAGCAAGGTTCTACGATTGTAATGGAGAGAAGCTGCCTTCTGTAACCACTATTTTATCCAGTACTAAAGAAGGAGACTTCTTGAAAAAGTGGATTCAAAAAGTAGGGGAAGAGGAAGCAGAACGTATCCGCAGTGAGGCCGCGACCAGAGGAACCTATATGCACGACATTCTGGAGAAGCAGATTGTCAATGGGGAAATTTGGGAATATAAGCCTGAGAACGTACAACAGAAACGAGCTTTGAAAATGGCCGGTACGATCATGGACCAAGGGTTTCCTAATATCTCACAAGTATACGGCTGTGAAGTGTCTTTATACTATCCCGATAAATATGCTGGTAAAACAGACGTTATTGGCGTGCATGATGATGAGCTAGCTATTATAGATTTTAAACAAACCAACAGACCAAAACGCAGACAGTGGGTGTGGGACTACTTTCAACAACTTGCTGCATATTCTTTGGCACACAATGAGCTGTACGGCACCGATATTGAAAAAGGTGTGATTATGATGTGCTCAGTGGACTGTCTTTACCAGGAGTTTGTTTTAGAAGGAGATGAATTTAAACGCGCTGCCGATGCCTGGATGGAACGTGTAGAAAAGTTTAGTCTTCTTCCCAAGGAATCGGAAGATAAGGGTTCCCAAGAAGACTGATTTTTGCTGTTTTGAGCTGTCGGTATCTTGTTCGCAGCGCTGTCCTAGGCCAAGTTCTTTCTAAGTCGTATTCTCTTTTAGCTTTTGTAAAATCCCTTTGAAAAGAAGGGGGAAGCTCCCAGGGAGTGAAAACACCTTTCTCAATGTTTCTTATAATGCTTGCATCGACCCCAGCAATTTGTCCCAAACGAGCTGTTTGTTCTCTGTACTCTTTGCTGGAAACCTTTAGTTTTTTGAAAGCCTGTACTTTCATGTAAATATCTTGTTGTATTAAAAACCAGGCCTCTTGTGAGTCTTGCCATTGATCTAAAATATATTTTTCAGTTATTTTAGTTTTGTCCCAGCGCACAGGGTTCATATTAAAGGCAACCGTATCTGCATGAAGGTCTTTTACTTTCTGCATATAAAAACCTAAACTAAAATCAGGAGAGGCATCGCTTTGTGTCACTCCACCTAACTTCAGTGCAGAATCAACCACTTCAACCATTTTACCGCTTTTAGTGTACCTATCGTCTCCTTCCGAAACGGCTTTATACAGATCCCTTACTTGTCTGTAGCCCCCTGGTCCTGCGTTGTCTAAAGCGTATTTAAGACCAACTCGAAGCTTTTCCCCTAAATCATCCGCAGGATTATAGATTTGTTTGTTTGTTGGCGTTTCATTTTCAAGCAGCTCTTTTGATATTTGGGCAGCAATAGAGATTTGATAATAGTCCTCTGCAAACTGCACAACACCTTCCCACAGTCCTTTCATAACCGCTCGTGGAAGACCTACTCCTTCTTCTTCTCGGTCTTTTATGTTTGATTCAACAGCGTTGTATGATCTTTGTAAAAACATAAAAGGAGCCAAATAATCCAGTAAAATAAAACTAAACCCGCTTCCATCGTCTCTTACGGTGCTTGTTGGAGCTCTGGTAGAGTTTTTAGAATACTCTGCACCAATTTCATCGGCTGCTTCTAAGTCTTCGTCATCAACATCATACATCATCTGTGTCATTGCAACGAAAGCAGCAGGAAGACCAACTATAGTGCCTCCTCCAATCAATAAACGTTTCATTGCTTTACGATGAAACGGTCTTTGGGCCATTTGTCTAATATAAGGCTTCGTAGGCACCCATTCGCCTTCCGCATTTTTCTTTGCGTTCCAGACAACCTGCTCAGGAGGAAGACCTGCCTCCAGCATTAACTCCTCTGGAATACTATATGTCGCATCTTTATACTGCATTTGAATTAAGTTTCCGGTCACTCGTGTCATTTCTGTTGGGAAAGCAATAAAATTACCCAACGGAAGTTTGCGCCAAAACCTAGCAAACGCTCCTACATAATCATAGTTTGGTATAGTGTTTCTTGTAATATGTGCTGATAAATGATCTATGTAGCCGTCTAAGTCGGTTACGTTTCTGTATAAAACCGCCGCATTTGAACGATATGTTCCCATATTTGTTGTTAAGGTGCTTGAATAGTCACGTAAAATTTTAAGTTTAATTTCATCAGAGAGAGGCGGACTTCCATTAGCCACAGCAGCATCTGACAACCTACCTAAAGAATTTCTTATTTCTATTTTGTTTGCACCCCACGTCATTAGTTTAAAGAAATCATCCACCGCTGCGTACGTTCCTTTTAAGGTTCTCCAAACTTTCCCCACAGATTTATCAATAATAAAACCCGGTAAAGTCATGGCCGTAGTAAAAGGAGTTTCTGTGTTTAAGTGTTTTAACGCATGAAGCCCGTGTGTAATTTTTTCAGTGGTGTTGTACTTACCGCTGCTCATTTCATTAAAAATACCAAAAGCATCGTTTAAGGTTGCACTGGTGTTTGATATACCAAGTAGTCTGGCTGTTCTCATATTTTTACGAGCCGTTTCTTGGTCGCCTTTAATACTTCCATCTTGGTTATATGAAAGCCCAGGAAAGAGCTCTTCTCTAATAATGTTAATACTGTCTGTCCAACTTCCTTGGTACAAATGCCCTCCTCCGGTGTACATAAGAGCCGCTCCAAAGGCGTTTCTGCTTTGCGTGCCCGTACTAAGAACAATCATTCCAGCCTGAACACCTCCCTTAGCTCTCAAAAAAGTGTTTTGATAAAGGGAAATAAAAGCGTTCCAACTATGCGCCTCTGAAAGCGTAGACATCCCAAGCTCTCCTGCTATGTCTTTGGTTGTGTAAAGACCAGCTAAAGGATTAAAAGAGTCCTTGACATCTATCTGAAATCTAAAAGGCCCTACTTTACTTTGAGAAAACATCATTTCTCCAGGCATGTTGTTTATTCTCAACAAATCCCTATAAAAGTTTTGTGTTTCGACAAGCTTCGCAATACGAGAAAAAGACGAAGCAACCATAAGCTTAGGATCAGTTATCTCACCCATGAGTCGTCTAATAGCAAAAGGAATTTTAAACCGCTCTTGTAAAAGCTTTGGTCCAGAAGGAAGTTTCCCCGTTTGTGCAGCGTCTCTAACTTTTAAAACTCCTGGTAATGTTGCTGTGTCCGCAGCCGAACTAAAATATGTCTGGTTTACAATATCGTCTACAACATTGATTGCATCGTCTATGCTAAAATCAGGATCTCCTGCGTTCATCTCTTGCACGGCAACGATGGCTGAGTTATATAGTCTTTGAGCGGTTGGGGAGCGTAAAAAGGCTTTGCTAAACTTGGGATTAAAACCTAACTGAGGCTCAAACATTCCAAAAGAAGTAACAGCATAAGAATCCAATTGGTTTTCTAAAATCTGTCTTGTAAACCCTTTTTCATATTCTGTATCCCCCAACATTTCTTTTGGGAACTCGTTTAAAATTCTAGTGGTCAGTGCGTCAATTCCTTTCCGTGCTTTTATGGCTGCTTTTCTAAGTTGTTTCGTAGGCATATCTTTTGCCGCTGTAGTGGTTGCAACGTTCCCTGCTGCAAGATCGCGAAGCTCCTGTATACCCTGTTCGTATTCCACAGCTTCCTGTTCGTTAGTGACTACTGCCACACTTCTTGCATTTTCAAGTCTTTCTATTTCTTTTTGGACAGCTTCCTTTTCTTCTTTGGACAACTCTACATACGTTCCTGTTTTTTTAAGAAAAGAGCGAACCAAGTTGCGTATTTTTTGCTCTTCTTGTAAGTATTTTTTGTTTTTAAAAACCCCAAAGGTCTTAGGGGTCGCAGCTGTTGCCGCTTTTATAATCGCTATCTCTACATCAGAAGCCATTTCTTTGGCTACTTGGTCGTGCAGCCTTAAACGAGCTTCTGTGGCTTTCTGTTTTGTCGTAGCCACTAAGCCCATTTTTCCCATAGGTCTAAATAAAGAAGAAATCCAACCTTTTCCCGATGTAAAAAACCCTCTTTGGTCAACAGGTCTTGTGCTTCCTACAAGACGCAGGCTTGTTAGTTCAATGTTAGATTGTTTTGTTATAGGATCTATTACAAGTTCGTCGATTGTTTTGCCTTCATAAGATGAAAACTCTTCCGTAGTGAGCCCACGACCACGTTCGGTTGCCACTAATTTTCCTAGGTTTTTTGTGTCTTTAATCTCTACTGAAGTTAGCGGTTGTTCTTTGTCAAAGACTGCTCTTGCTATAAGGTTGTCAAAGTCTTTGTCCTCTAACAATTCTCGTTGAAAAAAAATGTCTCCTTTTTCTGTACCGTCTTCGTTAAAAACAGTTGCTTTTGCACCGTAGGCGTTACCCTCTTCGGAAATTTCGCGAATTGTGTGAGGAGTAATTTTAATTCCTTTTTGTTCGTCTTCGCCTATTGTTTCTTGTACATTAACTATTTCAGGTCTAATGACTTTTTCTTTTTTTAGTCTCATGTTTTCCAAAACCATCATTCTGTCAGCAAGCGCAGCGGCTAATCCTGACTTAGTGTTGTACTTTGCCCTAATGTTTTTTCCAAGCAAATCCTCAACCGCTCTTTGTAGTTGGTCTTTGGTGTACTTGGACGAAAGATTTTCAATGTAGTTTCTGTGTCCGCCTCTTCCTTCTAAGGAAGACCAAATAGGTCCGCTAGTTGCCTCGTTGTGAAGCAGCCCCGCAGACGTATGAGCTAAGGCGTTTCTCGCTTGTCCCCATTGTCCAGTCATCTCTGGATTGTTATACATCTCAGACTCAAAAGCCGGAGGCAAAAAACTGTAGTCTCCTTGGTTTTCCGCCCAGTACCAGTAGTTGTCCCAAGTTTTTTCTGGGGTCGCTCCTTCAAACTCTCTTTGTACATAGTCAAACAGATCTTGCCCGGACATTTCGTCAAACGTTTTTGACTGTTGGTTGAGTCTGTCTTCAAATGTAAGCTCACTTAATAAATCTCCCTGCATTTCCGCAAAAGCTATTTCTTGCTGAGCATCGGCTATGTATTTTTCTTTAATCTTGTTAAACATAGCCTCCCTGTTGTCCCCCGGCAAAAGAGTGGCATCAACTACTGTTGCTATTTTTTTAAGAGCGTCTGTGTTTATACCGGTGTAATCATTTTCTTTTAGTTCTTGCTCTAGTCGTTTTCTTATAGCAGAAAGGTCGTCAGCTGTTTGATCTGGTGCGTCTTCAATCAGCTCACTAAGTCTTTGCGTCTCCATAAGCTCAAGATGCTTTTCTTTCATAAGCACATCTAACAACTGCGAATCGGCAGCCCTGTTTAAGACCGCTTCTGATCTTTCTTCCCAGTTTTTTCTGGCTTCTTCCCTTTCTTGTTTGCTTGTAGCTCTGCTGTGTCGTCCTCGAACACCTGAAGCTAAGGCAGGCGCCTCAAAAGCAAGTTCTCCAGCAATTCCTCTAGCTACCCCCGTCGTAGGGTCCATGTTGGGATCAATGTATTCTTTAACTAAAAGGTTTCCTGTAACAGTGTCGCCTGTTTCTGCTCCGGCTTGAAGCATGGCTTGAATAATAGATCTTTTTAAAGGCTCTAATGTTCTTCCGGCCAAGGCCAAAGGAACGGTTGCAGCGTTGATAACAGAGCTGAGACCAGATTTTTTAAGCGCGTAGTTTTCTGCCCCTTCTTTATCGTCAGGGTTTTTTTCTAAATATTCGTAGTAAGCGTTACCAAACTCTTGAGCAAAAACAGCCCCACCACCGCCTAACATGGCACCAACAATCGCGCCATAAGGACCAAAATACATTCCAGCGGTTCCCCCTGCCGCAGCTCCTGCTAGAAAAGGAACCGACCCTGGAACAGCTTCACCTAGGGTTGCTGCCCACCATTTAGGATCTGTTAGGTTTTTAAACTGTTCAACACCTTCTTCTCCGTACCTAGCCCTATAAATTTCTTCTTCCGCGACAGCTCTTTTTTCTTCAATGGTTTTTTCTTTCTCTGCCGCCGCCTCTTCGTCTCCGCGTGCTTCAGAAATAACTTGTCCTGTTTGACCAAATGAAATTTGTCTTCCTGTACGACCTTTTAACCAGCTTTTTGAGAAAATCTCTCCAAACCCCTTTTCTTCAGGGAGAGAGTCTTTTTCTTCTTCGGGGAGAACTTGTTGTAGCGCTTGTTTGGCTTTGTGTTCTTCTATTCGCCTCAGTTGCTCTGCTGTGTAAGGCATGGTTTATTACCCTTCATCGTCTGGCAAACTAAGAAACTCAGAAACAAGAGAAGCAGAATTAGACAAGATGTCCCATTCTTGTTGCCCTCTTAGCGCCTCCATTCTTTTCATAGTGATAAAATCAGTAAAATTAACGGGAAGACCGTCTATGTTTTTTATTACGGCAAGGGAAGCATCAACCGCATCAACAAGTTTTTGATGACCGCCTTGAGCTAAATGAACAGGAACATAAGTAGCTGGATCAGCAGCACCCCCGGCATCTGTCGCGGCTTGTACAGCTTGTTTATATATGTTTGCTGGGTCAAGAATAGCTTCTTCTTTATCAAAGACGCCCTCTTGTAGAGCCGCAGTCCATTTGGGTCCGGTGCCTCTGGTGCCGTATCTGTTTTGTCCGTATTGAATTAAGTCAAGCTCGTCTGCAAGAACTTTGTCCTCAGCTGCGGCTTGGTTGGCACGGTAAGCACCCATTTGTTCTGCAAAACCGGCAAAGCCCCCTTGTTTAGTTAAAGGCATTTGAGCCGATCGTCTAGCCAATTTTCTTCGCTCCCCAATGATTTCATTGACTCTTTCCATCATGGCAGTGTTGTCTGTTCCTGTCTCAGGAGTGCTCCCTGCCCGTGCAGCTAAAGTCATTTTCATGGCGTTGTCTTTTTCCTCGTCTGACATAAGTTGCCAAGCTTCCCAAGGAAAAGGTATACCATATTTAGCAAGATCATCTTCGCTTTTGACCAGACCGCCTAATTGCATTTCAGGGGCAGTTATCATGTTTTGAATTTCAGCAACAAAGCCAGGAGTTAAAAGCTCTTCGTCTGGGTGTACGTCGGTAATATCAAACTCTCTTTTAAGTTTACCAAGCGCGTTTGAATAAGCGACACTTATGCCTTTCAGGTACTTTTCTATTTGTGCCATGTCTTTGGTTTTAGTAACAAAGCTTCCTATTTGGTCATAAAACTCTTGTTTAAGCATCCCCAAGGCGTCTTCAAAGCTCGCAGGTCCTTGGTCCATCGCCATTTCATCTTGGACCATGGGCATTTCTGTGTCTTTAATTTGGTCCAAGGAAGGGTTGGTCATGCTCGCCAAGTTATTAAGAGCCATGTTGATGTCTTGATCGCCTTCTTCAAACAACTGTGTCGGCATTACTGGACCGCCCATTTGATAGTTGGGCCAGGGTACAGTTCCGCCTCTTTGCATATTAACCGCGGAAGAAAACATGTTTCTTTTCTGCCAGGCCATTAGACCATTCCAAACATTTGCAAATAGTTGGCAAGACCGCCGCCAGGCTCTGTTCCCCATCTGGTACTGGACCCTTGTGGCAGCATCCCACTCATCATATTTTTCCAATTAGTCATTCGGTTCGTAGGTTCTTGTGCCATTCTGTTTGCAGCGTCAAACTGAGCGCCGTACATTTGATTTTGTATGCCACGTCCTTGTTGTCCAAATTTGTCAAAAGCACCTATTTGATTCATCAATCCTCGTTGTCCGGTCATCCCTAGTTGGGCCATGTTGCCTCCCATTTGACCCATGCCTTGTCCAAGGTTGCCATATTGTCCAGCCATGCTGGTAATGCCTTGTCCGAAGTTTCCAAGTTGTCCGCCAAGCGCTCCAAGTCCCTGACCAAATTGTCCAATATTGGATCCCAATTGACCTAGCCCTTGACCCGCTTGTTGTGCCGCTTGTTGTGCTTGTTGATAGCCTTGTTGTCTTAAACCACCAACGGCTTGTGTTAGCCCACGGCCAAAGGATTTTTCTCTTTCTTGTTCCATTAATCTTCCACGAGAACCGCCAAAAGCCCCGGAAGACACAGCACGGGCTCTGTCAGCCTGCCCTTGCTGTTGGTTCTGTTGGTTCATTTCTTCTATGGTTGATTGAACCACTTGATCTTCATAGGGGTTATAAAACTGTTGTGCTGCTCCTGGTGCAAACATATTTGCTGCCTGCCCTGTCATGCCCGCTGCTTGTCCATACATACCGGTACCTTGTCCTACAAGACCCGCACCTTGTCCATACATTTGTTGAGCCATAGGCAATGCACTAACGCCTTGTTGTTGAGCGCCATAACCGCCTTGCATCATATTACCGCCTTGTTGTATGTAAGGCGTAAAGCCTCCAAGACCTCCACCAAGAGACCTTGCCTGCATTTCATAAGGGTCTAGCCCTGCTACTTGTTTGACCGGAACCGGCGTAGGCTGTTTCGCCAAGGCCGCTGCTGACTCTAAATACCCACGACGCATTGCTCCAGCATAAGGCTCGTCGTATTGAGCAGTTGTTGATGGATCAGCGTAACTAGCCATGATAAGAACCTCCGTTACCCATGTTGTTAATTTTTTCTAGTGTTTCAATGCCTACAGCATCCACAGCAGGTTTTTGAATAACAAATTCCCCTGGTTCTAGCTTAGCAAAAGTAATGTCTCCTGGTCGTACATCACCACCGTGCATCATCCCTGGAACTTCTGGAACACCAACATCCGGAGGAGGGGGAGGAGGGCCCATATTTGCATACCCTACGCCTGGCATTAATGCAGGAGTTAAGTTAGTGGCTTGATAGTCTTGATAGTTAAATTTTGGTCCTCCATAAGCTTCTCCGCCAATAGGAACTGTTCCACTTGCAGATTTATCGTCTTTCAACAAAGATTTCATCATTAAAAACTGCATTAGCGGATTGCCGCCCATTAGACCGCCGAGACCGCCTTCGCCACCTTCGCCTCCGCCGAATAGTCCACCGCCGCCTCCGCCGCCGAATAGGGCTCCTAATATTCCGCCAGTAGAGCCTTCTCCACCTTGACCAGAGCCTAGAAAAAGGTTTCTCAACCAAGGACCAAACTGACCGCCAAGGGGACCTTCGTCTCCGCCAGGTGTTTCAGTGTCTTCCTCTGTTTCAGCGAGAAGGTCGTCAAACCAACTGGTACTGCCGCCGCCTATAGGAGTGTCTCCGTATGTGTCAAAAAAATCACTAGAGGAGCCAGAGTAGGGCGTGTCGCCAAAAAGGTCGTCCAACCAGCTAGTGTTGTCGTCGCCTATAGGTGTGTCTCCGTATATGTCAAAAAAATCACTAGAGGAGCCAGAGTAGGGTGTGTCGCCAAAAAGGTCGTCAAACCAACTTCCAGTGTCTGCTACGTCGTCTACTGAGAAGTCTCCACCGGTTTCTGAGCCAACAGGTAAAGACCAATCGTTTCCGCCGTATGGGTCGTTTTCAAAAAGTTGGTCGTAGTCGAAAAGATCGTCAAATAGACCCATGCCTGTCTCCGTTATTGTGTATAGCTATTTTCATTTAATTCTACCATGATTTTTTACCAATGTTTATTTCTTCTTGGAAGAGAGTGTTGTGTCTCCATCATCGCCAAACCCGAACCAGCCCGCAATTCTTGGTCCCAGTGTTCCTCCAAAAAGTCCGCCGCCACCGCCACTGCCGCCGCCTCCAAAGGCGTTTCTTATTCTTGGTCCCAGTGTTCCTCCAAAAATTCCGGTGCCGCCACCACCACCACTGCCGCCGCCTCCAAAGGCGTTTCTTATTCTTGGTCCCAATGTTCCGCCCATTATTCCAGGGCCAAAGTCTTTCATTGCTTCATCGTGTGTTCTTATCTTCCCACTGCTCATTCTATTAGCCAGGTTTGCCATTTGCGGCCCTAGTCCTTGTCCAAGAGCTCCTCTTTGTCCCTCTATTCTCGGTTGTATTTTATTCATTAGCCAGCCAAGACCTGCTATTTGTGGAAACGCTTGGGCAAACTTTAGCCTGCCCGCTACTCTGGGATCTAATAGTCCTCGCATAATTTTTGAGCTCATTGGGGCGCCTGAGTTCATAATACCTAAACCTAAAGGTCCTCCTTTGTTTTGCAACAACATTCCCCACGGACCAACCTTTTTAAACAGGGACTGTATGCCTGCTCGTTGTCCTAAGCCTTTACTAAGTCCCGTAAGTCCTTGGTCCTTGAACATTTTACCCAGCATAACTTTTTGTCTAAGCCTGGGATCAGACATAATACGCGCTTTAAGCATGGATTTGGCAAAGTCTTTAGCAAAAGTATCTTGAGTAACACTGCCTCCAGATTGATACCCCTTGTACCCAGAAGCATACGCAGCTCTCGCTTGTTTAGCAGCTTGGGCTTTGGTCGGATAAACCTTTCCAGATTTACCCCATTTATATCCTCCATTGACTTTTTCTATAGGCATTATAAAGAAATAGTTGTTGCGCCGTTTGTCGACACGGTTAAAATTCCAGCAGCACCGGTAGCTTCCAGTCCTACCTCAGTTCTAGTTGATAGGTCCTGCCATTTATTGCCGGTGTAAACTTGTAAAACGCTTTTAGTAGTGTTCCAAATAACATCGCCAGCAGCGTACTGGTTCCTGCTTAAGGTACTATCATTATATTGCGGAGTTGCCGTTGGGTCAAATCTTCCAAGATTGATCTCTAAAACTCGAACCATTCTGTTGTAAAGTTCAGGCTCAACAGACCCAGTAGCTGTTGGCAGTCTAGTTTCTAATAATTTAGCCACTATCTTCTGCCATCGGGCCTAATATCTAATCGCGTATCTCCCAATCGCCATCCAACACCTGTTCTTGTTCCTGTAGAACCATCATCATCAGACTCTATTCTAAGAACAGCCTGTCTCGCTCTTATTCTTGTGTTCAATCTAGTGGTGGTGCTGGTCACTGTTTGAGTAGTATCGGTAGAAAGACTTTCCCCCGGATAGTTTCTTGATTTTAACACGAAATTAATTGTTTGGTCGCTACCACCGTTTCCTGTAAATTTAACATCCGGTATAACATTTCTTACGAAGGATATAAACTCTCCCTCGTCTACATCAAAATCACTTGATTCAATATAAACATTGTCCATGGGCGACCCGTCATCGTCGTTTCCTGTTTCATGCTTATATAAATAACTATTATAAGTTGCCCTTGGATAAGAGGTAATATCTTGGTCTATCCAAGCGTACCGGGTTAATTGACCAATACTCCAAACCTGTTCCTGATAATTGAAGACCACAAAACGATCAATTTCTGTGGTGTCTTCCGAAGGATAAAACCAACCCACTTCATTAAACTGTTTGTTAAGAAAACCAAAGACCTTATATGCTTGCCCTACATTAAAGTTACTGAAAACATAATAATGCACAGAACAAGGCACCGTTGAAACATTTCCGTCATACGCATAAAACCCTTTTTGATCCATCCAAAACACACCCATAGGCGTATTAACAGCCGCTTTAGGGCCAACTAATCCAACCCCTTGGTTGACTAAATTAACACCAAACGTATATGGAGGACCCACAAACTGCATACTATATAAAGAACTGTCTGTCCAAATCAAAGTTTCTTCTCTTGAAGAAAGAGCACCAACTATTTCTGATCCTGATGAAAGCGTCAAAGACCCAGCTGTATTGCTTGCTTTTGGTTCCCATTCAGCTGCGTTTTCTTGGTCGCTCCAGCAAACAAACAAAGGATCAACCGATTCCGTTCTAGCTGTTTCAGCTGCATTTAAAGGGTCTGCGCCCAGACAAATAACATGTCTATCTTTTTCTGAGACCATAACTTGCAGCGCTTTCGTTGGAGCCAGGTTAGCTCCTGAAAGAGCTGTTAAAGCCACGGCTCTGGTGCTTGTTCCAGTAGATGTGTCCCAATAAAAAATCCCACCTGCTCTAATACCGATTATTAAGTCTTCACCGAAATTATCGTGTGACCAAAGCCTTAATTGATTGGTCGCAGACAAAGCACTAACTGAACCAAAGGATCCATCGCCCCAAGGGTTTGCACCCCAACCTGTACTAGAAACATAGTCATCTAGTCCTACATTAACCTGATAAGCACCAACAACACTACTTCCACCATTACCAGAGTCACTACTATTAGCTGTAACCGTATCGCCGTCAGTGTCTTTAGCTTCAATAGTGTAGCTATTGGTATTAACAATGGTTGCTATTTGATACTCTTGATTAAGAACAGTTGCAGTAATTAAGCCGCCTAAAGTAGCTGCACCACTATATGTCACAAAATCATTTTTAACTGCTCCATGGCTTGCATCAGTGACAGTAATTGTAGCGTCCCCATCAGAGGCTGAAAAAGTAACATCACCAGCCGAAGTTGTGGCTCTAATAGGCGTTACATCATAATAACTATCACCTTCGTTCACATAGTATTTCCAAGTTGTCCCTAGTCCAAGGAATCGAGTAGAATCTAAATCCACCCAACTGTGCATAGCACGGGCTGTGCCTAAATAAGTATTATTGTTTTCTTTGGTCCAACCGCCTATTTTTTCTGGTCTGCCTTGACGAAAACGCACTAAGTTGGCGTCATACCAACCGCCTTCATTACTGTAGTCCGTACCTTCTCGGTTTATTCCTGGTCTAAAATTATATTTACTGTAAGGCATTATTCCTTTTCCTCTTCTTCGTCTATTTCCCTATAATACCCTACAACATGAAGGACTTGCTCTATGTATCGGGTAACTTCGCCCATTGTCATGCTTAAATTCTCATAACCTTGGCTCGTTAGTCCATAATACGCTACTCTTGGCTCTTCGCCAGCCTCAATTGCTATTAAATAAGCCTGCATCACGTCAGGAGAAAGTATTCTCCATTCAATCGCAGCCGATTCAATAGGCTCAGGCAGCGGGGGATGATAAATGGGTGCTCTTTTTGCCACTGTAACCACTTCCACAGGCTTAACTTGTGGTTGATTGCTCCTGTCCCCGAACAAAGAGAACGAAGAACAACCGTTAATTAGTAGTAGCGGTATTATCAGCAGCTTTTTCATCAAACTGGTCTGGATTAGTGATTGTGGTTAGGTTAGCCACTACTCTGGCACTGGCTTTATTGATTTTACCTTGTAATAATCCAGGTTTGGCTAGTGCCATGCCTTCGAGATTATGCTTAGCAAATTTATTTCTTAGGTTCGTTACTTGTGCTTGGCTTGCAGAGTATTGGGTGTTTAGGTTTTGAATCTGCGCTTGAGTCTTTTTTGCAGATTCAAGGGCTTTTACAATCTGTTCGTTTTGCTCTTGAACAGTTCTTTCAAGTACCGCTTGATTACTAATAGCGGTTTGTAGTTCTATTTTTGCTTTGTCCAATTTAGTGAACACAATCGCATTAATAGAAACAGAGACAAACAAAAGTCCCGCCAACACCAGGGCTAGCTTCATTCTTTTTCACCCTTAAAACTCTTTGAACTACCTGATGTTCCAGCATACAACCCAAACCATGCAGCCCCTGCACCTACAACAATAGAGATTAAACCCGATTGTTCGAAACTGGGTTCCGGTAAATCCATAAACCAAAAGGTTGTGTAATAGAGAAGATACATATAGACCGATAAAAACACTCTGGGAAAGATTCTCCAGCTGTCAACAGCTTGAGCTACAAAGATAATTTTTTGATAAGGGTTATTGTTAGTAACATCTTCTAAGTCCCTTATCTTGTCTTTAAGACCACCGATCTCTTCGATCATTGCCATAAACTTATTGAGATCCATTTCGACTTCATTTCGATCCATATCGCCACCAAACCTACCGCTAGGATAATGTTCATCACTCATAATTCACCTATACTGTATACACGTCCAAGGCATCAGCCTTGCCTTTAACTTTAATTGTTGTTATTAAGTTTAACTTAAATTTTGTAAATTGA
>VTLG01010886.1_pt1 | contig 34681 bp, 51 predicted proteins | sample 4694571 | NCBI WGS metagenome assembly VTLG01 (sample SAMN12604809, study PRJNA352737) | marine metagenome | biome: ENVO:00000447; feature: ENVO:00000209|ENVO:00000569|ENVO:01000036; material: ENVO:00002151; isolation source: viral sequences binned using virsorter ...
AATTATTAGCTGAAAAAGATGCTAGTTTTAGCAAACTTAAAACAGAGAATGAATCTTTAATACCTATTCGTGATAGATATAAGCAAACTTTAGTCGATGGATTGTCAACAGAAGATGAACGGAAAGAGTATCTTTTAACAAAATCTGTTGATTTCCTAGAAGAACTGACAAAAGAAAAGGCTTCTATGCAACCGCCAGTTTCTAATCCCCAAGAATCTTTGGGGGCTGTAAGATCACAGCCCCTTACTGAGGGTATAATCAATAAAATGACCCCAGAAGAAAAAAGAACTAATTGGGATGAAATTACAGAATATTTTAATAGTAAATCTTAAATTATGTAAAGGAATTTAAAAAATGGCTTATAATAAAACCAGAGTGCAATCAGGCGATAGTGCTGACAATTTTGTACCAGAAATGTGGGGAAATGGTGTTCAGAATTACATCAAACAAAAATTTATCCTCGCTGGATTAACAAATGATGTTAGTTTTATGCTTAAAGGTGCAGGGGATACAATTAATATTCCCAGAGTAACTGAAAATACAGCTACTACAACAACAATTTCATCCTTTGGAGCTTCGACAGCTACAGTAAACTATATATCTCCTACTGATGGACTTGGAACTTTAAATGTAACCGAAATGGCTTACTATGCTCGTATCTATCCAGATATTACAGAAATTCAAGCCAATCCTGATATGTTAGCTCTCCATACTGAAGCAATGGGATTTTCTTTAGGTAAAGCTATAGAAACCTATGTTGCATCTTTGTATAAAACATATAGTGCTAATTTCACAGAACATTCCATAGGTGTTGATAATACCTGGGATTTAGATGAACTTTCTTCACTTTTACAAACCTGTCATGAAGCTGGAATTGATCCGTCTGATGGTTATGTGATGGCTGTTCATCCTGCTGTAATTAGAGGTATATCTCAACTTGCTACATTTACAAGTTCAGATTATGTTAAAGATCAATATCTCTTTAAAACTGGATTATTGGGATCTTTATTTGGGATGCCTGTATATGTTTCAAAGGAATTTGGAACAGGGACACCAAATACTGCTGCAAATACAGTTTTAGGCTGTGTATTTAAACCAAGCAATATTTTCTTGGCTTATTCACAAAAGCCTAAAATGGTATCACAGTATTCTGTTGATTTCTTAGGACATAAAGTAGCAACCCATACTTATTATGGTGGGCTTGTTGCTGTACCTAAACAGTTAGTTCAGATTACTAATCCGTAATAACTAAATGATGAAGGGGGGCTTTATGCCCCCCTAATTCTAAAGGAGAATAATGGCATTTATATATTTTAAAGAAAAACATGGTGATGGTTATAGGGTATTTGCAAAAGATGACAAAATACCAACTAGCCAAATTGATGCTTATATAAAAGATGGTTGTGTAAAATGTGATGCAGATGGAAAAGAACTTAAAACGACTTCGACAAAAAAAGCGAAGTAATCGTGTATTAGTTCTTGGACACAATCCTCTTGATTATAAAAGTATATTAAAGCATCCATTCGATTATAAGACCAAAAGGGGATTACATCCACCTGCACCAACCTCCCTATTATATGATAATTGGCAAGATTTCAATGGTGATATAATTACCTGTCATTTCCAAAATTATAATTCATTATTTGTTGTGGCAGCAGAACCCTCTCCCAGGTTCCATGAAAGTGGAGGTATTAAAGTTTCTAATGTCCCTGCCTACAATAAAGAGAATAAAGATGCCTATGATGGTATGATTTCTGTAAATATGGATCCAGATGATTATTATTATATAGACATTCCTAAAATATTTAGATATAATGGAAATTCAGTCCTCTTATATACAGGATTTCTTGCTGTGCTATTTGCTTGTATGTTAGAATATGAGGAAATTTATACAGCAGGTATTGATGGGACCATAATTGGCTATGAGGGTGGTTTTGTTCAGAAGAAAAAACATATTAAAGCTATGAAGCAATTTGTTAGGAAGGGTTCTCATAAAAAAATTGGTGTTTATAAAAATAAAAAACCTACAACCATGATAGAGTGGGAAGATTGGAAAACTACGGAAAATTATTCAAAAAGATTAGATTATATTTTAGATTATTGTAACAATGAATATCCAGAATCAAAAATTTATAAATCACATCATTTGTCAAAATTAAATACAGAAATAAGAGATCCCTTTCAATATGCCTAGTTTTGGTAGTAAATCAAAAGAAAGACTTGAAACTTGCCATCCTGACTTACAAACATTATTTAATGCAGTAATTGAGGAAGTAGATTGTTCTGTTATCTGTGGGCATAGAAATAAAGCAGATCAGGACAAGGCAGTAGCATCAGGCAATTCTAAAGCAGTATATCCCAAAGGAAAACATAATTCCAACCCATCTACAGCAGTAGATGTTTATCCATATCCCATAGACTTTGAAGATCTCCCCAGGTTTTATTATTTTGGTGGATGGGTTCTTGCAAAAGCTGAAATTTTAAGGAATGTGGGAGAAATATCTCATAAAATTAAGTGGGGTGGCAATTGGAGGGGTCTTAATAATGGTAAAATTGATTTCTCATATAATAGGCGAAGGGGTGTTTTAGATGATATGCCACATTTTGAGCTGATCCCTAATGATTGATGGCCTTAAATGGAAAAAATGGTAATGGTTATGATGAAGCAAAGAAAAAACGAGCTAGGGATATTCGGATTATGCGAGATAAAGCCCAAGTCTTTGTTGTTAAGATGGCTTTACCTTCAATGTTGGGCCTTGTATGTTTGATGGTGTTCACAGCTATCAAAATGAAGGGGTCAGAATCTATCGGGATTGTTTCAGCCCTTATAACAGTAGTAGTGTCAGGATTACTGGCAGTATTAAGGGGAATAACAGGAACGGAAAAAGAAGATCCAATGCACGATGTAGCAAAGGAATTAATTGATAATATGAAAGCACAAGAAAGAAGAAACTCGGAAATGTGTAGTTCGTTATTATCTCTTATAGAGAAAAAAGATAAAAGTCAAGAAATTACTGTTGGAGATAATGGGGTGAAAATTGTTGAAGGTGATATGAAGGCATCAGTTGGAAAAGATTTAGTATGGGGTAAGGATGAAAAACCCAAGAAATGACACAGGATATTATAAGTTTAATACAAGAGTTAGGATTCCCCATTGCAATAGCAATAGGTTCTATGGGAATGTTGGCTTGGGTAATGAGATATATATTAAAGGACAAGGTGGAAGGAACTTTGGTTCGGTTTGACACTAGGCATGACCATTTATTAAAAGAAATAGGTGAAATTAAGAGAGAAATGCATCTAAGATTTGACCAAGAAAGAGATGATACAGAAAAGATTAAAAAATGGGTTAGTGACGGAAGATCAGATAATAAAATAATAATAGATTATATCTTGAAAGGAAAATAGAATGGACTTTTTAACAAATAATTGGGAATGGGTGCTAATAGCTTTTATGATTGCTGAAAAGCTAGTAAAAATGTCACCCACTAAGTATGATGATATTGTTTTAGATATTGTATGGAAAAATCTTAAAAAACTAATAGGAAAAAAATGATCCAAGCTAAATTACTTGAAATGGTTTTAAAAGCAATATTAAAACATCCCAAAATGAGGGAACTTTTTAAATACAAAGATGAGCCTAATGATTGTGATATAAAGGTAATGGATTTAGAAAGAAAAATTACAGATGTAGGGTTTAAAGTCACAGCTTCTGTTGATATGATCAAGAGTTATGCTGAAACAATAGATAATGTTGCTGATAAAGTAAAATCTATTGACAAAATGATAGATAAATTTGATGATAAATTGAAACAAATTAGTAAAATTGCACATCCTCCTGCTATTCCTATAAAAGATATTAATGAATTAAAAGAAGCAGCCAAAGATACGAAATGGATAATGGGAATAATGAAGGTTATGAAGAAAAATCCATTACTAAAATCTATTTTTAAATGAATGATGTAAAACTACAAGAAGGAACACAACCAGTTGATGAAAATCTGCGACCAATCAAGGTTGGAGGCAAATCTACTGCACTTGAAACTGCACAACATGGAGATGGTGTAAGAGTAAATGGTGATTTAGAAGTTGTAAATGGGGATGTTAAACTTACTACTGATGATTCAGGGGATATTACTTTAGATGCTATTGGTGGAGATGTAAATATATTACAAGCTGATGTAAAAATGCCAACACTAAAGAAGTTATACCTTGATGGTGGTGGAGATACTTATATTTATGAGGCAAGTGCTGATAGTGTAAGACACGTTGTTGGTGATGATGTTGTGATGATATTATCTGAAGCAGGTAATGATGGGAATATGGTTAATTTTGGTACTTCGGCAGCAGGATTTACATCTTTTGCTCCAACCTATGGTTCAAATACTTATGTGTATTTTAACAGGTTTGGTCTAAAGGCAGAGCTGATATTTGATGGTGGTAATATAACAAATTTAAGACTTGTTTTCCCTGATGTTTCTTGTAATTGTGTTTTAATAATAATCCAGGATGGAACAGGTAGCCGAACTATAACTAATTATCAAACTTATGACCAAGTAGCTGGAAATGCTGATACTCTTTATTTCCCAAATGGAGGCACAAGTCCGACTTTAACTACTACTGGAAATGGAGTTGATATACTTTCTATATATTGGGATAATAGTCGGCATAAAGCATACGGAGTAATGAGTTTAGATTTTGAGGCAAGTTCTTAATGGCAACAGTTAATATACTTCCAGCTGCTGATGTAAGTAATGACCCTGCTTGGACACTTTCAACAGGTTCAGATGTTTATGCACTACTTGATGATGATGATACTGGTGCTCCATCTGGTGATGGCAGTCAAATTCGAGCAACAGCAGCAGGGAAAAAATGCGTAGTTAGATTTCAACCTTTTGATAATACTGGTGTTTCAAGTATTGATTCTGTTCAGGCTGTTATTAAGCATAATAATAATACCAGAGGTCAATCATATAAAATTGGAATGACTATAACAAATAATGGTAGTGGTGCAGCAAGTTGGGCAGAGGAAGTTACAGGTACAATAAGTGCTAATGTCAGCTGGCAGACTACAACATTTACCTCAAGGGCAACATCTACAAGTGGTGGGGATGATTGGGAAGATACAGATATAGATAATATAGCAATGGAGATTCACAACCCTATTATAAGTGGGGGAAGTATTAGGGTTACTTATGCCTATTTTATAGTAACATATACAACAGCAGTAACAGATAACTCAATATTTTTTGGAGCCAATATCTAATGCCAACTTTTGAAGGAAAAACATTCGCATCTTTCTTTAAGAACATTCTTGGTATGAATCAAACTTCTAATACAGGAGTTGATGCTACTACCAGAAATGTGCATGATGGTGCAGGTAATAGCACATCTATATCACTTTCTGATGATGTACTTTCTGTTCAGCCTGTAACTGATAATACTACTGGAACTATGCTTGTTAAAAATCAAGGTGGTTCTAATATCCTTGCAGTTGATACAACAAACTCTAAGGTTTTAACAGGTGCATCTCAGGTTTCAGTGAATACTCATTTCAAGGAAATGGGATTGTTTGATTTTTCACCAACAGCAGGGTATCACCATCCACTTATTTCAACTAATATGATATATTCTACAGGTGGTGGTTCTTATGCAGGAGATACTTCAATGTTTGGAAATGGAGTTGACCCAGCGACAACTTTAGATTTAAGTGTAGATGGTACACCTATGTATGCTGTGGCTACTTATTGGTATTTAGAAAATGATATAACATTAGATTCAGTTAGATTTATGGCAACTGCTGATGGAGCTGCTACACTTAATTTCCATTTATTTGCATACACCTTAGATACAAGTAGCCAATATGGAGATTTATCAGGTGGGGTTGTTCATGCAAATGCTACTGTGAATACAACAACTACAACAGCTAGAACAGGAACATTCTCATTGAGTACAGCAAATATAGATGCAGGGAAGGTTGTAATAGGATTTGTAGAAAATGTTACAGACACCTCTGACGTAACTTGTAGCTTTAATATTAAATACCATATTAGATAGGAGAAATAGATGGCAACGTATAGACAAAGAAAAGGGACAAATTTAACAGCATCACTTAATATAAGTTATGGTGGAAAAAGTATGGTAAAATCTCTTGCAAGAACATATCAAGAGGTAACAGAAATTAAAAAAACAGTTGGTTCCGTAGATACTGGCGTACAAGTATGTGCATTTAATACAGGAGCACAATTTTTAGCAGGAACACAGAAAGATGCCAAAATATTGGTTGTATGCAATGAAGGTGATGTGACAGCAGAACTTATTATACAATCTACATTGTGGACACATGGAACACCTGATGCTGGAAGTCAAGATGGTCAAAGATGGCATACACTTTTGAATCCGGGTGATTATTTAATGTTTCCTACATTAAGTTGGTTAGATTTTGGAACTACTGCTAACTCTGCTTGTGTGGGAGATAATGATGCTTTAGAAAATGCAACTCCTGCTGCTGCATTGTATGTAGATAGTGGTGTTAATTTAGATGCTAATTTTGAAGATAGTGAAACAGGGTTACAGGTTGCAGATATAGCACCTTTTGAAGTAGGTGATTTGATTCAGATAGGAATTAATGCAACTACTGCTACAAGGATTGAGGTAATGGAGATAACTTCTATTACAGATGATAGTGGAACAGACCAAGACGGAACTGGAATACTTAATGTTACAAGAGCATTGTTTGGAACTTCAAAAGCAGATAAGGATTCACAAACAGATGGAACTAATGGTGCTGTAAGTGGTGCAAATGTTCATTTTCCAATATTTAATGAATATTATGACCATGATAGAGCATTATCAGGTAGTTCACAGCTTATTCAGACTGACAATAGAGGAAGATGGAAATCTCGGAATTTCTTTGGTAAAGGAAGGACTGCTGTTGCAAATGATTCTGCACAAGGACTGGTACAAGGGTCAATCGCTATCAAGTTCTATGAAAGTGCATATCAGGAAGTCGCCTTCGGCGGTACAACATCTAATATAACAGTTTCATCGGCAACGGACACAAAATTGACAGCATCAACTGCTTACGCTTTTGATTTAACCATAGATGATTCAAGTGCAACCACTATTAGCTTCACTACTGATTCAACAAATACCAATTTCGGTGGAACTAATGGTGTAAATCAAAAGATACAGGATTCTATAGATACTGCTACCGCAACAACTGGTGGTGGTCTATACGGATATTCATGCACAGTATCTATTGTCGAAGGAAGATTAAGATTTACATCAAATTCTCATTTAGCACCCCATGATGGAACTAATGGTTCAAAGGTATTACTTGCAGATGCTTCAAGTGGAACTAATGTATTTAGTGGTACTGCTGGTATATTCCCTGATGATGCTGTAATAAATGCACCTGTTGAATCTAAACTGCCTGATGATACTATTTTAGATACAAGAACAGGCTCATCATTTGCAAACGTGGATGCTTTTCTATATGATAATGGTGCAGGTGATTTAATATATCAAGGGAGTGTAGTTGGTAGCATAGTATATCTTACAGGTGCTATTGAATGGACTATACCATCACTTCCTAATGCTCAATTTGTAATATCTGCTCACTATGATTCTGCATTTTCAGGTGGTTTAAAAATAGCAGATGGTGATAATGATAATGGGTTGGAAGATATATTTGCAAGAAGCGTAAACAGTAAAATAGATACTACAATCGGTATTTATATATTTAATTAATGCCAAAATCTAAATATAAAAAGAAGAAACCTATGAAGCCCTCTAAATCTAAGAGAAGAAGATATTAATGGCTATTGGTTCGACTATTGAATATTGCACTAATGAAGATTTACAAGATACATATCCTATCTCTAAATATGATCTCAAAAGAACGCTATATAATTTTGTAGATATATATAATGCTACTATAGAAAAGACATTGTTTATTAATTATAATTCAGGGCTAGTATCTTCATTATTTGTTAATGGAATAGAACAGGCAGGTAAGCAAACGATTGGAACTAGAGATAGAACTACAATTAATAATGAATCAGGATATTCTGCTACTGATCTTTCTATTGTAGTTGATAGTGGAGCAGCTCTTGCAGGTATCGTTGAAACTTATATAAAAATCGGTGAAGAAATATTATTCCTAACGAGGGTTCAAACCAATCTTTTAACTGTTTTAAGGGGTCAGCTTGGAACTACTGCTGCCCCAATATTAGATGGCACTGGTATAGTAACCCATTTTAATCCATCTAGCAATAAACAATGGCTATATGACCAATATAATGATTTTATAGTTTGTATAATAGCAGAAAATCCATCTAATAATATTATAGAAGCAGGAGATGATTGGATTGATATTAAAACAAGATTTAGAAGAAAGGCCTCAAGATTAGTAGAATCAGAGCTTGGTAGTTCAATATCAAGAGAAATATTAAAAGACAGAGAAGGAAATTATCCTACATCTATTATCCGTCTAGTATCATTAAAGGCTGTTATATTATTTGTTAAATCTCATAATCCACTATCACCAGATTTAATTCCACTTCAATTAGAATATAATACTATAATTGATAAAATAAAAAGTGGCAAAATAATTATATCAGGACATGGATCTGGAGATGATAGTAAAGGTATAATTAGAGAGATAGTTGTTGATAAAAGTTCAGATTTATTTCCAGTTGAGCTAAGAGGATTCTATACAGGCAGTAATTATGAATTAATTAAGATAATAGTAACATCTGTAGATGAAACAATTATAGGGACAGCCACATTCTCTACGTATGGAAAATCTAATACAACTCTTAAAAATCAAATTTTAGTATCAGATGAAAAAATAAATGGAGATTTTCAAAGTCTAGGAGTAGAAGGTCTATATGTAAGATGGGGAGGGGATGATTCTGCAACAGCTAAAGTATATCAAGATGATGAATATGAACTAGAATTGTGGGGGAGTAATATAACTCCTCAGGTTAGTCAAATAAAATCAATATCAATATCTAAAACAAAAGGATAATTATGGCACTTACTTCAACTATAGAATACTGTGAAGATAGAGATTTACAAGATGTTTATCCACATTTATCTGAATACGATTTAAAGAGAAGGATTTATAATTGGACAGGACCATCTACAAATGTATATACAGCCAACAATACAGGATTAGTTACAGTTTTATATGCAGATGGTGTTGATCTAGGAGCTGAAGATGGGTCATTAAGTTCAGATGGTCATTGGAGATATGTAGATGCAGATGATAAGGTAGAATACTATAATGATGGAGGTGCTGGTGTATCAGGAGCAGATCCCAATACGATGGTTATGGAAGCTGGTGATGATTGGGTCACTATAACACAAAGATTAAGAAGGAAAGCATCTAGGCTTATAGAATCAAGATTAGATTATAGAATGGCTAGAGAAGTAACTAAGGATAGAGAGGGAAATTATCCAGCTATAATAGTTCATGCTACAGCATTACAGGCTGTAATATTATTATTAAAATCACATGATCCGACCAATGAAATTATAGAGCCATTTCAAGATGAGTATGATGAGATTATAGAAGGATTATCTGCTGGTACAATAGTATTACCAACTTCAATATCTGGAGATTCATCAAAAGGGGTTATAAGAGAAGTTTCAGTAGATGCAGCTTCAGATTTAAGGCCAGTAGAATTGAGAGGTCATTATCATGGAAGTGGATATGAACTAATTAAAATAATTGTAGATTCATCAGATGATACAATAATAGGAACTGCAACTTTTTCTGTATATGCAAAAAATAGCACAACATTAAAAACAGATCAAATTGTAACATCTGAAACTATAAATGGTGATTTTCAGCAAATTTTAGGAAGTCTGGCTATTAGATGGGGAACAGATGATACTGCTACTGGTCTGGTAAAGGAAGATGATGAATACGAAATTGAATTATGGGGATCTTCGCTTGATACAACTATTTCATCGGTTGGTTCAATAAGGATGAGTAGAAGATAATGGCAGTAACTTACGAAAATGTATTCTTCGATTATGTCATGGATCCATTAAGGGATTTATTCATCTCAGAATACAGTTATGGTAAAATCTATATTGCTCCTTCAATACTTCATAAAGATCCCTTTAGCATACGAATATGGGGCAATAGTGCAGAAACAGAAGTAACTGTTGCATCTACGTGGCATAAACAATATAATATAGAAATATCTTTATATGAAATTGAAACTAATCCTGGTGAAGTATTTTTTAAGCAATTTTATGGCGATATTGAAAGAATATATCAATTATTATTTACAAATGCAAAAACAAATTCTACAACAGTATCAGGTTCTGGTAATAATACAAGTTCAGTAACACATATTTGGGCTGATGGTCAATGCGAGGAGTTTACAATTAATGAATTTGATGAAGGTGAGGATGAGATAGAGGGATTAAATGTATGTAAATTTATATTTAGTTGTAAAATGATGAGAGTAACTTAATTTAAATTATAGGAGATATATATGAAGTATAAAGCAAAAAAAGAGTATGCAGAATTACCAAATGACAAGAATTTTCTTGCATTGGGTAGTGCTTCAACTCATTTACAATTAGTAGCAGGTTTAACTGTAGAAATAGATACAAAGCGATTACCTATTCCTAAAGTAATTGGTGATTGCCTGACAGAAATCAAAAGTAAAGGAGATAAATAATGGCAAAAAGTGATAAATTTCAAGTAAGTAGTAATTCGTCTGTTGTAATAGGGACAGAAGTAACCCCAGGAACAGCTTGTTTAGCTGCTGGTGTCACGCTAGAAATGCCAGTTACAGAGTACTCTTTTTCAGATATTAATAAACATAGTTTATCTATTGCCCCTTTTCGTTCTGGAATTGGTGGAATGACTCAGAGTGATGATATGGTGCATTGGCAAGAACATGACAGGATGCACGAAATATCTTTAACCTTTCAATGTTCTGCTAAGGCAATAGATAGAATCTGTCTTGCATTATTTGGTGATGGTGCAACTCCTAATGCTTTATTAGGCTCGATGCCAACTGAAGTTCAGAGTCATGTCCAGCATGGTACTGCAAATATTACCCCAGTTACAATATGGTTTGAAAATGCAGGACACGCTGGTCTTGGGGTAGATTTATATTTTACAACTTGTATGTGTACTTCATTTACAATGGCAGGTGATGTTGGTACGAATGCTGGTGTTGTAACAGGAACAGCTACCTTCGTAACTGGCTATCCTGCTGTTGAAGCAGCATTAACATTTACAGGTGGAACCCATGAACTTGTTACTGTTCATACAGCATTATTTAATATGGCAGATATAACAACCGAAACATTAGATGGTGAAGATTTGGTTCTTTATAGCTTTGATCTAAATATTGCAAGAGATGTTCAAAGAGTTGGGTTCGATAGTGGTAATAGCTTTCATCCTAGTGGATATTCAGTAGGAGGTTATGAAGTAACTGGAAACTTGACAGCCAAAAGAGATGATGAAACAGCTTCTGCTATTGATAATAAAGCTGGAATGGTTCTTGATATAGATACTGGAGTATTCCAAATAACAGCTCCAAAAGTATTTGTAGATGATTCTGGAATAAGTTTTGATGCAGACGGATGGAAACAAAATATTCCATTTAGATGCACGTATGATAATGCTGCAACTACAAATCCTGTAGTAACGATAGGAACAGCAGCTTAATAAGACGAGGAGAACATGAATGACTGAAAAGAAGTTAAAATCAGGTAGAAAGGTACAGATTAAGGATTTGACAGAAGATCAAATTGCTGATCTTAAAGATATTCCTGAAGTTTATCTTAATAGTAAGGAAAAATTAGTATATCGCAATGTTAATAAAGCACATCTTGCTTGGCTTAGATGTGGTATTGGTGGTGGCGATTTTGATGATTGGAAGCCAAATGGAGTAGCTCCTCCCGATCATGTTTTGAGGCAATTAACAGACGATGAAAGATTAGAAATTGTTTTATTAGTCAAGGAATGTCAAACTGTAAACCCCAAGAAGCCCTCCAGTTAGGATTAAATGTATTAATTGATCAAAATTGTGAGGGCGATAATTGTAGAAACCATGAATTTCCTTATGAAATAAATAGTATTATATCTGATGATAAAAGAAAGTTAATTAAATTTAATAATATTAATGATGTTTGGGATTACACGAAACTCCTCCGCAGGGAATCAGAAGAACATCAAAAGAAAGGTAGTTCATTCTCAACTTTGAATAATATATGGGAACAACTACCTTTTTTTGTATGCACAAACAAGATAATAGATGAAAAAGCTCAAAAAGACATCTCTAGATACACTTATTCGACAGATACGAATACACCTCCATATTCTGGGAGTTATGGCGATATACCTCATATTTGGATCCAAAAATACTATATTATTAAACAAGCAATGATGCTTAGAGATCAAAAATTAAGAGAAAAGGCTAAAGATGGCAACAAGTAAAGAAAAATTACAAATAATTGTAGATGCACAAGGGATAGCTAAAACCAAAGCCCAATTAAGGGGAATGGAAAAGGCTACAGGAGGTACAACTAAAAGTTTCGGGCTAATGACAGTTGGTATTGCAGGGGCAACTGCAGCTTTATACGCAATGGGGAAAGCAACAAGTTTTGCAATAAGGGTTGGAAAAGAATTTGAACAAGGAATGGCAAATGTTAAAGCTATTTCAGGTGCAACCGGTGCTGAATTTAAAGCATTAGAAGCAAATGCAAGGAAATTAGGGGCATCAACTAAATTTACTGCAACAGAAGTAGCAGGATTACAGACAGAATTTAGTAAATTAGGATTCACAGCAACAGAAATTAATAAAGTAACAGCAGGAACATTGGCATTAGCAGCTGCAACTGGATCTGATTTGGCAGTATCAGCAGAAGTAGCAGGAGCAACTTTAAGGGGATTTGGTTTAGATGTAAGTGAAACAGGTAAAGTAACAGATGTAATGGCTAAATCTTTTTCATCTTCTGCTTTAGATATGTCAAAGTTTTCAGATTCAATGAAGTTTGTAGCACCAGTTGCAAAGATGGCTGGATTCCAAATAGAAGGAACGACTGCAATTTTAGGTCAATTAGCAAATGCTGGACTTCATGGTTCTATGGCAGGAACAGCATTACGATCAATATTCCTAAAATTAGCTGATACTAATTCGGCTTTATCAAAGAGGCTGGGTGGTTCTGTAAATAGTGTAGAAGAATTAATACCTGCCTTGAATAAATTAAAAGATGAAGGTGTAGATTTAACAGAAATGTTAGAACTTACAGATAAAAGAGCTGTAACTGCCTTTGGTGTATTATTAGATGGGTCTGATGATGTAAATGTTCTTGCAGAATCTTTAAGAAATGCTGGTGGAGCTGCACAAACAATGGCAGATATTCAACTTGATACCCTTGAAGGTAAAATGACAATAATGAAATCTGCTACTGAGGGATTGGGGATTGCTATTTTTGAAACATTTGATGATGAACTAAAAATAGCTGTTGAAAATATAACCGATATGATTGGTGCAATATCAGAATGGGTTTCTACACCATTATCTGATAATTTAAGAGAAGAAAAAGGTGAATTAAATGCTTTAACAAAAGTATTGGGAGATTATTGGGATAATTTAGAAGTAAGAAATGAATTATTTAAAGATATACAAACTCAATATCCTGATTTTCTAAAAAATTTAGATTTAGAAAAAACTTCTTATGAAGATATATTGAAATTATTAAATGATAGTAATGAAAGTTTTGAACATAAAATTAAATTAGCAGTAAATGAAGAAAGATTAAAAGAAGCCTTAGAAAAACAGCTTTCAGTCAGGAAAAGATTAATTGAAGCTGAAGTGGCTCTTGCAAAGCAGGAGCAAACAGGTCATATTTTAAGGATGCAATTTAGCGGTGATGGGGAAATTGCAATAGGAAGCCATGCACAAGTAGTAGAATTATTAAAAGGAAAACTTGAAGATGCTACAGAAGAATATCAAAATTTAAGAAAAGAAATAGGATTTATTTCAGAAACTCCAATGGTATTTGCTCCAGATTTTGAACCTTTTGATATGTTTGCAAATATTCCAACAGAAGATGGTAAAGCTCCTGGCTTTCTTGGAACCCCTACTGATGATCAAATTACTGAACATAATAATATTATGGCTCAATTTAGAGAGCAATCTTTTATGGATCAACTTAATGCGTTTCAACAATCAAAAGAATGGGAAATATTGAATTGGGAAGAACGAATGGAAATTATTTCTTTCTATGGTCAAAAAGAAATTGATTTAAATAAAGAAGTTGCTGATAATAAAAAGAAAATAAAGGATATAGAATTTCATACTACTATGGAACATTATTCTAAATTAGCAGGTGGAACATCTGCCTTTTTGAAAAACTTTGCAGGTGGAGAAAAGGCAGCTGCAAGGATTCAACAAGTGAAAGTTGGTGTTGATACTATTTCTGCTACAATGAAATCATTTGCACAAGGTGGTGGTTGGCCAGGAGGATTAATACCAGCAGCTGCAAGTGCTGCTTATGGAGCAGCTCAAATGATGGCTATAAGTCAATCAATAGGTGAATTTAAAACAGCACAAACAGGAATGGATGAAATAATTTCTTCTCCCACTCTCATAATGGCTGGTGAGGGGGGAAAGGCAGAACACATCGGAATCACTCCACTCGAAGGCCCCAATATCGATGGCCCCCAAGGAGGTGGTTCTGTTACTGTAAATGTGTCGGGCAATGTTATGACAGAGGAGTTTACTACCGACCAAATAATTCCAGCTATAAGAGAAGCCCTTCGTAGAGGTGAAAATTTAGACCATGCTCATGCTGGGGGGACATGGGATTCAGCAAGTTCAAATGTTGTATGGAAAGGATAGGAACTGATTTTGGAATCACCTAAATTTGATCTTCGGAAATTAAGCAAGGGCATTAAGAAAGCCTTAATATATGATGAAGATATTATTAATAAAAGATGGGATTTGTGTAAAGATTGTGAATTTTTATTATTTAAAAGTAATTGTAAAAAGTGCGGATGCTTTATGAAGGCAAAAGTCCGTGTTGCTTCAGCTTCTTGTCCTTTAAACCCTCCAAAGTGGGATAAAGAATATGATTTTATTAAAGGAAAAAAAGTAAATGCCTCTTAATCTCCCTTCTGGTTTCTCCAATGATATTAAAGGAAAAGATACTAATCTTGTTCCTGTTGTAGTAATTGGTGATTTAAATACAGAATGGGATCAAGAGCCGGGCAAGATGTGGAATATTATTGCAGTATTAAGCACTAATGTTCTTTCTATAAATATTTGGAATTTATCTACTGAAATAATTTCTTCTGGAATATTCTCTGAACCTTATACATCTAAGCCAATATTATTAAATATTCCATCTCTTAAAGAATCAATAGATATTGAGAAGCGTAACTATAAAATATCTTCATTAAATATTGATATTAGCAATTTCTCCTATGAGGGGGAACGATTCTCTGATTTAATAGCAGATTCATCATTAATTAATAAAGAGTGTAGGGTATTTTGGGTATCTCCTTCTGTATTGCAGATTTCTCCAATGGATTATTTGGCAGACACTTGGGATGATATAACTTGGGGATTACAAGTATATTATGGAACAATTAGAAGATATGACCATGATGATGAAAAAGTAAAATTAGTAGTAGAAGATAGAAGCCAAGCATCACTTCATAGGGATTTGCCACTTGAAAACAATTATCTTACAGGTGATGAAGTCCCTGATAAATATAAAAACAAACCTATTCCAATGGTGTATGGTCATGTTGATAGAAGTCCGTGTCTAATATCTAAAACACTTGCTTATGATCAATGGGGGTTTGGAGAAGGGCAAATACTTATACTGGCAGATAATGAGGAATCCTCTTCAATTTTAGAAGATTTATATACACATCAAATGGATCAATACTTTATTATTGACCCTGTATTATTAGATATTCAAAGTGAATCGGGTTCTGATTATCTTTATAATTATCAGGCAGGGGTAGAGATTTATACAATTACAGGCAGCACTTTTAATCTAATCTCCAGAGAAATAAATGATGTATCTAGTCCAATAAATCAAAATTTTATAATAGGTAAAAAAATAACACCATTTGAAGAACTTGACATCAAACCACTTCGAGTCCCATCACAAGCAAACGCCTTTTCTTTTTATTCATCTGTTAAAGAAGATAGATATATTTCAGGAACACTTGTTACTGATTTGTATAATGATTCATGGGCAGGAGAATCCTATCTTGCATTAATAGAGGGGTATCCTGAATCTTTTGATGCAGATATATATCCAGATATTGCTACTGAATTAAATACTTATTCTGCTGGTGGCTTAAATAGATCGTGGGTAGGTGTAATGATAAATCCATCATTTAGTCCTGTGGATGAAGAGGATATATATATTATTGATTATGGTATTAAGTTATATTTTGGGGCAATGACTGTAGAAGGATCAGATACTTCAAGCCATTATTATTTGCGTGTTGGCAGTTCAAGTCATGGTTCAGGATATAACGAACATACTGATACTGTATTGCCAGAAGGGACAACATCTTGGGGAGATCATGTTAATTCTTATACATTTAAAAGAGAATTGGTAGATAGTGGTGAGATATTAATTGCACTTCGGTTCGAGCATGAGGATGAAGAGGAGGGTTCGAGCCTCGATATTGCCGGTGCAGGAAGAATTTATTTAGAAACATTAAATACAATACAATATTCATTATTTAAAGATATAAATAGACAAGATTTCTATGCCAATGTAAATGGCAGGGTAATAAGTGAAGGCAATTCACCAACTGCTCCAGCTATTATTACAGATATTTTAAATACAGAACTTGGACAAAATGTAACAGCAGAATTAGGTGTTTCTAATTTACAATATGGTTTTACAATTAATAAGAAGATTAATTCAAAGAAGTTAATTGAGGAGATTGCTTCTTCTTCGCCTTATATACCATATTTTAATAATAGGGGTGATTTTAAATTTACAGAGATCCCAAAAACTTATTATGATTCCACACCAAGTCGAACAATTAAAGAATCAGATGTTATAGATTTTTCATATTCAAGAACAAAAATCGAAGATGTTGCAACCAAAGTTATTGTAAACTCTAATTACGACTATGCGAGAGATGAATTTCAAAATAAATCTACTGCAGTAATTAATGTTGATTTCGGGAATTTACCTGAGGGTAATATGTTTGAAGATTGGATGGTAGATTACTCATCATTAATGGATAGGTATAATTATGATTATTATGGGTTAAAGGAGGATGATAGCGAAAGTACGCTTATAGTTGATAGTAAATATATTAGAAATAAAGAAACTGCATTAGAATATGCTTTATGGCTATTAACATTTAATGCTAACCAGCATTTGAAGATAAGAGTTAAGTTGCCTTTAAAATATATGAATATTGAAATTGGTGATATAATTGAATATGATAAAGTAATTAATGATGTTAATCCTTACGGAATAGATTATGGAAAATGTAGCACTTATGGAAATACTTATATTGGCAATGAAGTAAATGGACAGCAAGTATATCCATCTTTTATTGTAACATCTACAAATAAGACTTTAGAATGGGTAGAGATAGAATGTATACAGCTCCATCATCTAGCTATAACATCCTCTGATGGTATTGCTGTTCCTGGAGATTTGTGTGTAAATGGTGTGATAGATGATGATCAATATATCTGTTTTGGAGTTAATCCACAAAATAATGAACAATGTGGATATTATACAACAGAACAATCTTGCAATGAAGCAGAAATTTCAGGAGGTGGTTGTCTTTGGACTACCGCAGAATGTCCAGAAGGTTATGATGAATGTGGTGTATGTGGTGGTGATAATACTTCATGTGCAGATTGTAATGGTGTGCCAAATGGAACTGCTACAGATTTAGGTTGTGGCTGTAATGAACCTGCTGCTACAGAATGTTGGGATGGTACTGAACAATGCGATCCTGCTGATTGCCCAGAGGAAGATCCTGTAGGACTTTGTAGGGTTGATGGTGTTGATTTCGGAATGATAACTCAAAGTGAATGTTTTGGTGTTCAAGTTGGTGCCAATAAATATATGGGAAAAAATATATCAAGAGGTCAAGCAGGTCAAATGTATGATAATAGATTTCATTTAAATTCTGATGGATCAATTATGTATAAACTTACTGGTGGTTTTTACAATCCAAATCAAGGTGGAAATCAACTTTTCAATTTAACAATGGTATTTAGACAAGACCTAAGTTATACTATTTCTGCTTATAATGGAAATTCTTGGCCTGAGGATGGTGATAGTCATTGGGAACAAGATACTTCTTATGATCCAATTTGGGGAGGTGGTAGATCATTAACGGAATCAACTGGGCATATGTATGAAGATCCTAATAATGATAATAATGTATTTAGGTGTGATTTATGGTATAATTCTCAAGAACATGGTGGAACTACTCCTGGTGATGCTCAGTTTTTAGATTGGATATGTAGATTTGCTATTTATTGTGATTCTGGCGAGGGATTTTTGGGTGATGGTTTAAGTTATGGAGCTGGAATGGTATGTCAGATGGAACATATCCAAATAGGTAATAATTCCCAAACACCTTTTAAAGGATACCCATTAGAAAGTGCGATTGGACCAGCATCAGGAATTACAGCAATGACCGGATTGGAAGAGTGTACAGGATACCAAAATCAATTGATTGAATTTGATCTTACACCTATTATTGAATTTACTATACAAGGTGCTAATGGTAGTGGAGATTTAAATATAGATGGAAAAACGGATATTGCAGATATGGTTCTTATGGGTAATCATTTATCAGGGGATAATGAGCTTAATAATAAACAATTTATAATTGCAGATATTTTAAGAAATAATAATATAAGTGTATTAGATATAGTTAATCTTGCAAATATGATTGTTGGAGGTGCTTATGGCTAAACTTTATTATGGCGATGGGAAATGTAGTATTCAAGGGAAAGTAAGGGGCGTTCATATAAAATATACAGGCAATATAGAGATTGAGGATAAAACTTCTAATTCTTTTGTTATTGTTCATCAAAATAATGGAATAATGATATTTCCTATTGGTAGGGGAACTTTAGGAGAACTATTTGAATATATTGGTAAATTTAAAATAACATCAGCTCAAGCTGCTAATATTGAAGGTGAAAAGGAACCTATTACTATCCATAAAGTTATGGATTATTCAGAGCTTTTAACTAGCAACTCTGAAGATATGACTACTAAGAGTGAGGATTTAAGGGCTACAGGAGATAAACATGGAAAGATTGTTAGTAAAACATCCTTAAATCAACCAAATTTAAACAATTTAAACACATCTACTAATAATTTAGAATTATATTATAAAGATGGAACTCAGTATAGTGGATATTTTCATATTCACTTATCGGATAACTTAGCTATGACAGGAAAAGAGCATACTGGAGATTCAAAAGAATTATACTATATGAGTATAGGTAGATTAATTCCTACTAAAAATAAATCCCTTATTCCACCTGCAACAATAGAAAGAGATTTAAAAAGTATGAAAAAAGGTAGTAAAAAAAGTTTCAACAAAACACAAAGAACATCCAATGGGAGTAGCTATTAATGGCATATCAAAATGTAGGCACACCAAGATTTTTTATAAATGTACTTGAATGGCTTGATAGTATTAACCAAATTACTGATGACGATGGTAATCCAATACCTCTTGATAATATATATAGAACATTGCCAGTTAATCCTATTGAAAAAACTGTAGATGATTGGACTACAGAATCCGGGCCAAAATCATTTATACTTCCACAGGGTCTAGTCCGTGATAAATCTTTTGCAGCTATTTTAGGCATATCAAATCATACTTCTGCATATACAGTAAAACAAGGATTCCGACGTCTAAAGCCTATTATTAATGGTAGTGGTGTCAATGGAGGAGTCGAGATAGATCATAATGGATTTTCAATATCTACTTTTGATTCAGGTTTGATGGATGGACAGGAAAATAAATTTAGTCCTTATTACATTGCTACTATTGGATCATTTATAATAGGGAATTATTTTGATATGCCTCATTCACCGGATATGAATCTGACATTAACAAGAGAATATGATGGTTTAAAAACTATACAAACAAAAGGAGGAGCATCCCTTTCTAATTCTTATTATCATTCTCCTCCAAAATGGGGAGATTTAGAAGCCTGGCAGCTTAGACCTTTTAATCAAAATCTTAAATTTGTTATGCCAATGACAGGAAGAAGGGTCTGGAGTTTAAGTTTCTCATATTTATCGGATAGTAATTTATTTCAAGATAATATAATAGAACAAACTGCAACTGATAGCGGTTTTGAAGAAGAATCTGATACGACCCTAGATTTTATGAGTGAAGTAGTTAAACGGACTAAAGGAGGTCAATTTCCTTTTATCTTCCAGCCAGATGGGGATGCAGGAATAATTCATAGCGGTACTAATACACAAGATCAATTTGCAATATGTAAGTTTGATATGAACTCATTTCAGACCAAGCAGGTATCTAACGGAGTTTATAATATGTCTCTAAAAATTCGTGAAGTATGGTAAAATAGCCCTCCTCAACACCCTACCTCAATAGCTCTCCTGCATGGCGATGGTGATGATGGTCAAAACCCCAGGAATGGTTCGCCTGGGGTTTTTGTTTATCCTCTATTAAATAAAATAAATAAAAAAAATAATAAATAACTATTGACTTTGACCCAAAAGGGGTTAGATTAGGGTGTTATGAGAAACGAAAATAAAACAAACAAGGAGCAAAAAAACATGAAAACAGAACTTACCTTTACTAAAATTAAAGAGTTAATTCAGATAGATGGAATTAATTTAGATTATAATTCAGGAACTCAAACTGTTGAATTTACTGCAAAAGAGGAAGATATGTTAATGGAGATTAATGATTGGCTATTAGATTATTTTCCTCATTATATGCCTAATATCTCTTATGGTATTAATAATGATGGCAGATATTATTTGTCACTTATTTGCATTAGAATGGGGTCTGCTTCTTCTAAAGGTGATTGGGTAGATGGTGAATGGGCTGAAGATGTTGATTCATTATATGGGGAGGGTGAATAATGGATTTGAATGTACATCAAAAATGTCAGCTTGTTAGAAATCTATTTGATGGCTATCTTAAAACTTTTGATATAAAAAAAATTAGAGATAATGAAAATGGAATATATGCAGAAGTTTTTATATATTGTGAGCCTGATATAGATGGTATGCCAATGTACAATGAATTAGTTGATAAAAAAATTAAATCCATAATTTCTTGTTATAATGAAAAACTTGGTTTAGGCATAATTGAATGTTATGGCTATAAAGTTAATATCAAAGTAAATAGGGGTCAAAATGGTTGTGCTTATTATTTAGATATTGAGGAGGTTGCATAATGTATATAGTTATATGGGAAATCAAATCTCCTATGAGGGCAGTAAGAGAAGGGAAAGTATGGGAGAAATTCGACTCAAAAGAAGATGCAGACAAAAAAGCTAAAAACCTGAAAAAAACAAGTGGAGAAGCACATTTTTTTAGTTTTTCTAAAATAGAAGTATTGGAGGTTGCATAGATGAAAAACTATGGTGGAATATTACTATCTAATTTTTCTGAATATAGAAAGTTTGAAAATCTTGGCAGAAATGATAAATGTGCTTGTGAAAGTGGGAAAAAATATAAAAAGTGTTGCATTAATTTTAATTGGAAAAAAGATGTGAAAAATCCAAATTGTGATTTTGCAAAGACTGTGGATTCACTATATAAAAGTAATGAAAAAAAGGAGTCTAAATAGTGGATTTCCTTATTCCTTCCAAGAAGGTATCAAAATGTCCCGATTGTAGTGGATCGGGGTATGTACCCCTAAATGACAAAACAATGTCTTTAAACACTAAATATGACATTGAAATAGGGTGTAAGAGATGTAAGGGAAAGGGCAAATTAACTGAAAAGGTTGATTTATCACTAGAATCATTGAAGGATTTGTTGAAATGAAAGCAAAAATGAAAGAGAGTGACAGTAAGACATACATTGAAATTCCACTTAAATCTTTAAATGGAATTTATAAGTGGACTATTCTAGTTAATCATAATGACGATTTTCATAATAGGCAACCAGTAGAAATAACTGAAGAAAAAAAACAAATTGCCAATAAAATTATAGATATTTTAAATAATGAATAAAGAAAAAGAACAAATGCCCCTATTTGATGATATTGATGAATATGATGTTAATCATAGGGAGTGGAAAGATATGCCTGAATATAACAATGTGAAGCCACCTGAGCCATTAATAACTGTGACCATTAAGTTTGAAACAGAAAAGGACTATGATTTGTTTCACAAATTATTGAAAAAACATATATATAATGGAAATAGAATTTTTGATGGGGCCCAGCGAATGAATAAAAAGTCTGCATGGTTTCCTTCCATATTAGGTAAGCAGAAATATGTTTATGAATCAGAGTAGATACCCAATATATATAATATCAAAGGGCAGATGGGACTCAAGATATACAGCAAAAACTTTTGAATATATGAAGGCAGAATATAAAATAGTAGTAGAACCAAATGAATACAATGATTATGCTAATGTTATTGATCCAGATAAAATAATAAAAGCTCCAGAGAATTTCAGTAAAAAAGGTTGTGGGTCTATTCCAGTTAGAAATTTTGTTTGGGAACATTCTATGAAAAATGGACATGAAAAACATTGGGTCCTAGACGATAACATAGAATCTTTAGAACGATACAACAACAATATGAAGATAAAATGTAAAACAATAGCCCCATTCATTGCAGCTGAAGATTTTACAGATAGATACATTAATGTTGCTTTATCTGGTTTAAATTATGCTTTTTTCTGTCCAATTAGGGACGCTAGACCACCAATTAAGCTGAACACTAGGATATATTCATGTATCTTAATAAAAAATGATTTACCATATAGGTGGAGAGGAAAATATAATGAAGATACTGATTTATCGTTAAGAGCCTTAAAAGATGGATATTGCACTATTTTATTCAATGCTTTTTTAATTGGTAAGGTCACTACAATGAAAATTAAAGGTGGAAATACCGATACTATTTATAATAGTGGAGATAATAGAAGGGAATTTGCAGAATCTTTAAAAAGGCAACATCCAGATGTGGTTGATGTAACATGGAAGTTTAATAGGTGGCATCATACTGTTAATTATGGTCCATTTAAGAAAAATAGGCTAATCAGGAAAGAGGGTTTGAAAATAAAAGATGGTGTTAATAATTATGGAATGGTATTAAGGGAGCTTAATTGAATTACTTTAAAAGTGGCAGATATAACAGAAAATTAGAACAAGCATATCATTACGATAAAAAAAAGAAGGAGTTAAAAGATGGCAGAAAAGACGAAAATGATAATAAGGAACGATGTGAAGAAGAAAAGACAGCAACTAAACTTTAGTATTGACAGGGAATTGCACCTAGATATTAAAGATCTTCATACAATAGAGCAGAGAAAAAGAGGTATTAAGTTCAACCTTAAAGATTTCTTTGAAGAAATTATAGCAAAAGGGGTTAGGGAATGGCTGAATCAGTAAAATATACAAAAGAACAGATCCAGAAGGCATCATATCCTGATCTGGTTGAAAATAACCTCACAACATCCAAAATACCCCTTAAAAGGCTAGATACCCCACATGGGAGGACTTACTACCAAAGGGATGTAGATGAAGCTGATAGGACCTACTTATATAGCTCTACAACCATTTTAGATAATGTTCTTACAAAGGGAATTGGTTTTGATATGTGGCTTGGTAATGCAAATTCGTATAAGGATGCAATGGATTATGGAAAAGAAAGAGCAGCGATTGGGAATTGTGTTCATGCGATGGCAATGTATCTAATTTGGGGTGAAACTGTCAATACGACTCATGGATTCTTCAATGAGGACTCAATGAGGATTGAGCCAATTGTGGATGAAGTTAAGGTAAGATTACAGGCATTTATTGATTTCTGCCATGATTATAATCCTGAATCAATTGCAACTGAAATTAGTCTATATACATTAGATGAAGATGGAGGTGATTTATTGCTTCCCTGGGCAGGAACTGCTGACAATATAATGAGAATTGAGGATAAGCTATACTTGATAGATTTGAAAACAGGAAAAGAGTATTCGCATAGTCACCAATTACAGCTAACATCTTATAAATTGTTATGGGACCACTTGTATGGAGAGGAACATGGAAAGATAGATATTATGGCTTGTTTATACCTAAATTCGAGAGGTAAATATAAGCTAGTAAAGTATGATTTTGCACCGAAAGAATGGTTTTTTATATACGATCTATTTGAATATTTATTAAAAGACAAAAGGGGCAAAATGCCTAAAATTAAAATTAAAGAAGAATTACCAGATGTTTATTCAATAAAAGAAAAAAAGGAGAGTGAAGATGTCAGTAAATAGTGAAAATGAGTTAAAATGGAATGTAGGAGTTTCAGAACCATTAACAATAATGGGAGCAGGGATGGAAGAATTGCCCTATGGGACTAAATATGTTGTTCATATTAAGCCACTAATAACAGGGCATGACCATTTTATGCCATCACCAGGACTAGAAAAGAAGATTAAAGAGCAAAACATTGATATTGGTGATCAGATAACTGTTGAAAAGGTTGCTCCATCGGAGAAATATCAATATGGTTATTTTAGTGTCAATGTTCTAGAAAAGGGTAAAGGTCCACAAATAGCTAAAGATCGTGAACATAAATCAGTTGAAAACTTTGAAAAGCAATTTGAACCAAAAGATGATAAAATGGGATTGCATGAATTAACATTAAGGGTAGACTCATTAAAAGACCTTATGGCTATTATTACAAAAGAGTTGATTCACGAAAGAACAAGGGTGGATAAACTAGAAAAGATGGTTGCATTATTTTCAAGTGAAGCAGGTCATAAGCCTGGTGATGAAGATATACCATTTTAATATAAACTTGGGGGGATCGTTTGCTCCTGACCCAGCAATTCTCATAACAAAGAACCGCTGGTTGCTTACAGGTCCCCCTTCCTTTTAATATGAGTAGAGATTATTATAACACGATAAAAGAGTCTGATAAGGATCTTAAAAAGTCTGAATCAAAGGCAAAAAAGCAGAAAGATCAGATTTTTGCTATATACCGACATACATTAAGACCAATGACTCCAGCAGATATTTGGGAAAACTATGGATATAAAGATAGTAATGTTCCATTAACATCAATTAGAAGGGCAATAACAAACCTTGAAGCTGATGGATTATTAAAAAAGACTGATATTCAGAAAGAGGGAATATACGGAAAAATGAATTATTGTTGGATATATGAAGAAAAAATAGAAGTCAAGGTAGGTCAGGAGTCATTGTTTTAGTGTTTTGGATGGTCTATATAGTGATTGGAATGTATATAGGCTTTTTTATTGGTATTATAACTGTCGGACTTTTTAAAAAGGAATTTAGAGAGGAAGATGAATAAGATGATAGTCGGAGGAAAAAGGGGGAGGTTCGGGGATTGCTGTAGTGTCAATCCGTTAATCTCCCCTATAATTTATGGCTAAGAAAATAGCATTACGAGTATATTTTGACGATGAAACAGGTGAAGTTGATGAAATTAAATCTACACAACGATTTGAGGATGAAGGGCCACTATTTAGGATGGATGTGATAAAGGATACGATTATTGCCCTGGAAAACATTTATCAGTATGAAAGGTCTAAGTTTTTTATGGAATTTGGTGAAAGAGGTGAAGCATGAAGGTTTGCACTCAGTGTAAAGAAGAAAAATCAGATGCTGAATATATAAAGATGGGAATCCAAAGACATTCAATGTGCGATCCATGTAGGAAATCATATCAAAGAAAATATCACAATAAAAGACAAAAAATAAAGACAAAATTATGGTAAAAGTAAGTGAGTGTTGTAATGCAAGATTATGGAAATACGATAAAAACTGGGATGATGGGGTTTGTTCAAAGTGTAAAGAGCATACACCAGCCCAAAAAGAAGAAAAAGGAGAGCTAATACATGAAGAATAAAACACTAGATTACGTTTTGGGCATGATTACAGGGATTGCAATATCAATTGCTGTCCTAGCTTGTTCAAATAACAGCCTACAAGCAACATCTGGCGATGTTTTGTATGTAAAGGTTGTAAATGAGTCATGGGAGCCTGTAGAGGTTAAGGTTCAATGAATCCAAAGAATGTACCAACTCATGTAATGGATAATTCACCTCATAGTCATATTAAAATGAAACAGAACCCACCAGGATATTGTGTTGAATGTCATAAACCATTAGATGCCGATGAAATTATATGTGGGCCATGTCAAGATGAAAGAGATGGAAGATGGGACCATTTAAAACAAGTTGAAAATGTAAATAATTGCTATAAATGTGATACAGAGATAGATGAAGATGATACAGTCTGTTGTAATTGTATAGATGATACAAGTGGAAGAAATCAACATTTATGGCAAATAAAAGACGAAATTCCACCTAAATCGGAGTGGAAAAACATTTCTTTAAAAATAGGTGAGCATTTAGGTAAAGCAATAAAAAAGGAGAAGAATTAATGTTTGATGATATAAAAGATGCAGAGTTAAGCCTAAAGTCAAGCGTATTTATAGAGGAAGTAGTAGAAGATTTTAAGTATTGGATGACGGATTTGGAAAGAATAAAGAAGAACCCCGATATAGGCTTAAATGTTATTTTTTATTCTTTTCTAAAAAGTGTTTTAAGTTTTGGATTTACTTTATATAGAGATGATATAAATCAATTAAAAAAAATGGTTGATCATGTTTTTTTAGATATAATGGGAAAGTTTGATGATCATGCAGAATCATAATAATTAATAAGGAGAGCAAATGCCAAGAAGAAGAATGATTAAACCAGAGTTTTTTACCGATGAAAAGGTGATTAGCCTACCAATACCTGCAAGATTACTATTTATTGGAATGTGGAACCACGCTGATGATGAAGGAATATTTAAGGATAGTCCAATACAATTAAAAGTTCAAGTTTTTCCAGCCGATGAATCTATAGATCTTAATGTAATAAAGAACTATATTGATTTAATGATAACACAAAAACTACTTATTCCAGGGTTAAATGTAGATGATGGTAAACTATTAAAGATAACAAAATGGCATGATCACCAGACGATAAATAGACCTACACCATCAAAATACATATTTACACCAATCAATGATGATTCAATGAGTCCTCACTCACAACTCAATGATAACTCAATGAGCAATCATACACAACTCATTGATGACTCACTCCCAAGTAAAGATAAGATAAGTAAAGATAAAATAAAGGAAGTTAAGATAAAAGAAGATAAGACAAAGGTCAAAGAAAATTCTGCAATGAGTAAAGCTGATAAGATAAAAGCAGAATTTACGTTTGACAGGTTTATCTCTCTTTATCCAAGAAAGATTAGACAAGAAATGGCAAAGAACAAATTTAAGGTAATAGCTGCAAAACACTTAAAGGCTGTATTTGATGGATTAGAGGCTTGGAACCAGTATTGGATAGATAATGCTGTAGATGTCGAATTTATACCTTATCCATCAACATGGCTTAATCAGAAGCAATGGGAAGATAAGGTGGATGTAGCTGAGAAGCCTAAGAAGTTTAAAAGTGATTTAGATGAAGAAATACATACAAGAAATCACAATATTGCGTTAGAGTCTAAACGTATGAAAAGGCATCTAGAAAAGGCATCTAAGGATGCTATTGATGAAGTGCCTAATCTATTAGCTGACTTTAAAAGGAATAAGAAGAATAATGCACAACCCATTAAAGATATTATTGAACAGGTGGTTCCCAACCCTGAAGCTAATACCAGTACAGATGGAAAATAGGGTATTCATTGGTATTGACCCTGGTATCAATGGAGGTATAGCTATCATATATAATGATTCCTATACAGTACAGAAATGCCCTAATACAATACAGGAGATGGCTGATGTGCTTATTACACTAAAGGATCAGGCCCCTAACCTACCTATGTACTGTATCATAGAGAAGGTCCATAGTATGCCAGGTAACTCAGGCAGATCTATGTTTACATTCGGTTGTAACTATGGCCAATGGCTAGGCATACTGGCTGTACTAAGGATACCATACATAGAGGTTATCCCTAACAAATGGATGAAGCACTATGGATCTATGCCTAAGGAACGTAAGGATAGGAAGAACCATATCAAACACTTAGCACAACAGCGTTACCCTGATGTTAAGATAACATTAGCTACATCAGATGCAATGCTCATTGCTCACTACCTAAAGGAAACTAATATACAATGATGAATAGGTGTAGAAGGTGTAGAGCTGTGGGCAAACCAACCCCACGATATAGCCCTTACATAGCCCATAATTTTGTGACATGATATGCCTTATTTTTGTGACATGGTTTAGGGCTACTATACATAATATTAACTATACATAATATAGGTTATCTGCATAAGGCTTAATTGTGTGACGAATCCCATCACAACTTTGTGACGAGGTTTGGGGAATTTTGTGATGTGGTGATGGGCATGGGGGGAATTGAACTTCAGCCCTTCGGGGTCCACCAAAAGAGAATTTTGTAAATAAAAAGACAATGGTTTAAATTATAATATGAAACAATTAGAGAAAAAGACAAAATTCAATATTAAACAATTGACAGCCATAGAGAGAATAGCATCAAATCCAAGTTATGCGACAAGGCAATTAGCTAAAGATTTAAAAGTGGATCAATATACAATTAGGGTATGGAAAAATGATGTAGGATTTATATCAGCAGTATATGATAGGTTTATGGATATTGCAGGTAAACATATGCCTGATGTTATATTGGCCCAAATAGAGGAAGCTAAAGCAGGAAATACACAAGCAGCGACTTTAGTCTTAAAACACTTTGGAAAGTTCCAGGATACATTGACAATTAAAATAGAATCACCATTTGATCAGTTTTTAAAGACGAATAATGCAGAGGAAGCTGAAATTATAAGTGAGGAGGATGCTATTGAAATTGGAAATAGTTTTGAACTCCCTGAAAAGACAAAAGTTGAAAGAGATCCAATAAATGATTTGCCAAAGACAAGGGTCCGTAGAGAGAATAAAAAATTATCTAAGGCATATAGACAAAAGCAGATTAAAAAGAATCGAAGTGAAAGATATATGTGGCTTAAAAGGGCAAATGCTGTAGGTATTGCTAAATTAGGTCAAGGAAGGCCATCACCTGAGAAGTTAAGGGCATGGCATAATAGTATTATACAGGCAGAGAATGATTTGGCTCTTGGGATTTCACCTAATAAACAAAAAACCCCCGATTAAAGGGCTTTTTGTGGCTCAGATTTGATTCTAGGTTATTTAACTAGGTATCTATAATGAGGTCTTTGTATTTCACCCCATGCACATATAGTTTGAGCCTTAACCTGTTTTTCACCATCTGAAATAATAGTATCAATATTTACACCAACATGGCTATTGGTGAATTTAAGGTTATTTTGATTCAATCCTTTAGCAACTATTCTATATGCTAGTTTTATTATAGAATTTTCATAATGTTCTTTAGCATTTTCTAATGATCTTTTGACAAATTCAGCTTCATCATAATGCCATGATGGAGTAGTATAAACAAATTTTTCTAATTTATAATAGTCAGCTTTATTAGTATCCCAATCATTATTTTTATGCCAAACTTTAAATTCTTCATTTTTAGCTATAGTTCTTTTAACTTGTTCTTTGGCCCATGCTTCAGTTCTTTCTAAATAAGTAACTAGAAGATCCTGAGAATTTTCTTTTAAAGCACTAATTAAAGGCTTTCTTTCAGATAACCATAGTTGCTGTTGTCTTAGTTCTTCTTCAGCTCTTTTTTTATTAGCCTGTCTTGCTTTTGCTCTATCGTAATAATTTCCTTTAACTGTATACATTATTTGCTCTCCTCAACTATTTGATATTTAAAACCTAGTAATTCTAAATCACATTCCACTTCAAGACTCCATTTAGATCTAGACTGATACTTGTTAGTAAATATTCCAGCATCCCATAATTTTGTATTTAATGAAAAATATTTATTTCCAGTAGATTTTGATGGTTTGCTAATTAAACATTCATTGCTCCATCTAGTTTGTGCAACTAAATAATCTGAAACTAATGATAGGTCTTTTTTATCAATTAATATTGCATCTGCTGTATCACCTATACCTCTTGCTGATACATCACCACTAATTGCTACTATATAAAATTTATCTGTTCCCATATTTTGCTCCTTGTTTTTATTTAAGTTTCTCATAACCCTTAATATTACAGGGTTAGGAGTATTACTTCCTAATAAAAAATAAGAAAAATAAAAAAAATTATTTAAAGGGGTTTTATCGAGGGATTTTCTCTGGGGGGCCTACATTAATTTTGGTTTTTATTTCACCTGTTGGATCTAAAACACAATAACAATATCCTTGACATACACTCCATCCCGATCCTGGTAGTCCTGCTGACTCCCAATTGTTAAAATTCATTATTATACCCTCCCTACCATCACAATCAGGACAAACCTTATGTCCACCTACAGTAACCCATGCAAATTGACCTTTATCGAGGTCATAATTTTGATATTGTCCTAATCTAGATGCCTGTCCTATTCCAAAAGCAACAGATGCTTTTGTATTATTCCTTAATTCACCAAATATTCTACCACCCTCTTTCATATCTTTGGCTAAAACAGTTTCTATTGCATCATCTGATAATCCATTTGCCATCATTGTTGAAACTGTCTTTTCAATATTTGTATTAAATATCTGCACATCAAAAGCCATTTGATCTACAATATTTAAAAGCATTGCCTCTACTTGTGGTGGTAAATTGTCAAGAGATGCCAATACGGAAGGTAAATCATCTCCAAAAATCTCTAATAATTGAGCTTCGCTAAGTGCCATTATTTTTTAAATGCTGATTTTACCATTAATGACCTTGATGCAATAGCTTTTTCATAGGCAACTTCACCAGGGAACATTGATTTTGGGATACCAAACCACTCTCTTTTAGGAACCTTAGCACCATGAAACCATTGTTTATCATTTGTTTGTGTAAATCCTGTATTGTGAAAAGCACCATAATAACGACCTTTTTTACTTTTACCAGACATTTCTATGATAAATTGTTTTTTTGCCCTTGTAGCCCTCATTATCTTTGTTTTTCGCATATTCCCTGTCCTATCCAAAGGTTTATTTCCACCTAATTCTTTTGTAATTGGTTCTAATGGCTTAAACCTTCCACCATGTATATCTTTTCCACTATCAATTCCATCCTGGATAGCTTTATTAATATGATTCCCAACAGTATTGAGATCTGCAACAATAATTTTATCTAATTTATTTGCAAATTTTTTAAAACTAAATGTTTTTTTCATTCTTACAGCTTTAGGCATTTTTAGAAAGTTCCTTTCCTAGTTTATTACCAAGATTATATGCTTTTAAAAATGATTTAATATGTTTTGTGTATTCAATCTCTATAAGATTGTTGCCATATTCAATAGGGTCGAAATTTTTAACACTTTCTTGAGGTATTTTTACCTCAAAATCATTTAGTTTCTGTTGTTGCTTGACGAACTCTATTAAAGATTGATCCAGTTTGTTGTTTGGTTGTGCCATTTAGTTTCTCATTTTCTTTTAATTCAGCTTTTGCTTGATAATCATTCAGATCCTTGTTGTATTTTTGGATTAATTTAGCCCTAGTGGTCATATTGTTCTCTAATAACCAAGTGTTCCAAGCAATTTCGTCTTGGACCATCATTGGATACTCAGGTTCGTTAAAATCTATACCAAAATTCATTGGTAGCTCGAACCTATTTACTAGGGCAATTGTATGTTCCAAATCATATAGGGATCTCTCATGGTGAGCAAAGATTTCTAAGTCATCTTGATAATCCTCGAATTTTTCAAGGTCTTTTATTTTGAGTGCTATGCCAGAGCTAGGTCTATCTTTATTGTTCTCCGAAAAACTAATATTAAGATGGTTATTTTGAGCAACCAACTCTAACATAGCCCTGGCAAGTTTTAAAGCATCACCAACATTGACAGTTGGAGATACAATAGATAAATCTGTTCCTTCAGGCATTACAATAATCTCATCACTACCAGCTCTTTGTATTTTTTCATCCTGATATAATCCTGTTGCAACATATTGGCCAAACATCTGGAATCTCATGCCTAAATTCATCTCTGAAAATAGAATATTTATCATTTCATTAACAGATATGATGTCAAATGCAGAATGGCAAAAGAAATTGTCTATTTGATGATCCTTGTGAAAAAAGACGAACGGAAGTCGGCCATAAGGATTCTCATATCTCTCTAATTCGTGCATCTCAGCATCATAAATAATTTTATATTGGCTATCCCAAAAACAATATAATGGATCAGGAGCAACTGTAGAATCATCAGATGGCATCATCATCGGGTAGATAATACCTACAGGCTCTAATGGATTGTTAGGATTTAAAATAACATCAAATTTGTAAAATGGAGTGTATTCAAAGAATTGTAAACCATTTCCATTTTCTTTCCATGAAACCTGGACTGCTATTGAGCCAACGAGCTTTGTCATTTTCTCAATATGTTTTAATTTGAAATCCTTATATCTAACTAAAGAATTATATTCCTCCTGTTTTTCAGGTAATGTCCTAGATGCTCCAAGTGTATAGATTCTAGACATCTTGTCGATCATTTTCTTGGTAACATTGTAGGACATTAAAGGAATTTCTTGAAATGCAGTAGCTTTGAAAAAACTTTTAATATATTTTGCTGTATCATCCCCTTGATAATAGTCTAAAAGTTTGTCTATAAATCTATATCGACTTTGATTATTTTCATACTTCATATTCTTAATTGATTGTTTAATTAAATCATTAGCATAGTTTTTGGAATCGTACATATCAAGTAAATTCATCTTTTATTTGTCCTTAATTTATGGTTCTTAATTGGGAACCTATTACAAAAAAAATACCTCACCATATCCATTCCATGATCCGAATGTCCGTCTTTTAATGGTGCTTCTTTAAGGGCTTTCCCTTCACCCTCGTCTGGGTATCTATATCCTTCAAAATCTTCTATAATGCCATGACATTTTTCATCTATATGTAATCTTCTGGTCCCATCCTGGGATAATATAAAATTTCTAACATGGGAAATGCCTGAATTAATATTTCTACTGGCTTTATCCCTTACAGAATAAACTCTATGTCCTGTCATTTGATGGAATATTTCAGCTTCACCTACACCAACAGATGCTTGGACTTGATAACCAGCAGGATCACCAAATACTCTAGTTATATTGTATTTTTTCTCTTTAATCATATTGACTAGATCTAATGTTCTTAAATTTTTCTTGTGGATAATTTCGTCAAACATATATATATGTTCTACACCCTTTTTGTCTCTAACCACTTGAAAGAACCCAGCAGCAGGGCAACGATAGCCAAAATCAAGAGAAAGAAAAACTGGAAGCAAAGGCTGATAATTATAATTACAAACATTCCCATCTCTTGTAAAATCATCAAAGACCCTGCCCGATAATGATGTAAATTCAGCTCCAAATTCTTGATGATATACCTCCTTTGATAATGTTCTTCTTGCTTCTATTAAATCGGGATCTTGATCACCATCGGGAAAGGCAAAAGTATTTTCCCATGATGGAGAATTAAAAGAATACCAATTCTTTTCCACTTTTCCCTGTAAAAATAGTTCATAAAAATGACTAAATCCATCAGGAGTAGATATAAAAATTGCCCTTCCTTTCTTATCGGATAATGTGGGCCTAACATACATTTCCCAAATCCTTTTTAAATTAGGAATTTTTGCTGATTCATCTAGGACCACTAAATCACAACCAGAACCAATTAATCCCCCAGGATGTTCAGCACTTTTTCCATTTAAAACACTTCTTCCACCCTCCCAATCAAATGCTAAAATTTGTTCCTTGTTTGAAAATTGACTTGGTTTATAACCTTTTTTAATTACCATTTCATCGTAAACCATCCTAAATATTTTGTCTGAAGTTGTATAAGTGGGTGCAACTACCCATGTTTCAGTATTTGGTTTTGTTAATGTTAATTCTATTTCCCTTGCAGCAGAATAAGATTTTCCAAATCTTCTACCACAACAGGCCACAATGAATCTGGCCCCATCAGGGTTATGTTTTGGATGATATTCCCCCATTGGAGGATTGTGTAGTTGTAATTGTCCAGGGTGGGGACTATAATCTACAAAATCAAACCATTGCTGTTTATAATTTTGCAAGTTATCCACAATTTTTATTCACAAGTTATCAACATTGTATTGTATTAAACATACATTAATTTATAAGTTTTAGGGTAGTATATCATAAATATTAATAAGAAAGGTAAGAAAATGACCGAAGAATTGAAGCAAGAAACAGCTCAAGAAAGTCAAAGTAATGTGGTAGAGAATAAACCAGAATCCCCTTCTGGTGATGGTTTATTGCAAGAGGTAATGTCAAAGAAAGCAACTATAAAAGAACGAGATGCTAGAATTGCAGAACTTGAAGCAGCAGAAAATGATAGAAGGCAAAAGAAACTTGCTGATGAGGGCAAATTACAAG
>VTLG01000724.1_pt1 | contig 34673 bp, 55 predicted proteins | sample 4694571 | NCBI WGS metagenome assembly VTLG01 (sample SAMN12604809, study PRJNA352737) | marine metagenome | biome: ENVO:00000447; feature: ENVO:00000209|ENVO:00000569|ENVO:01000036; material: ENVO:00002151; isolation source: viral sequences binned using virsorter ...
AAAATATTGTTAGCTCCTACTGGTGTAAAAGCTGCACTTGATTTTGTTAATGCGTAGGTTGTTCCACCATTGAAAGTTATGTTGTCAAGTTTCTCGACATTGCTTATTGCATCTACACCTCTGCCTACATATGTCATGCGTTCTCCAATGTTGCGTTAAGTTTAATCTGTGCCATTTAATTATCTTGTGCTTCTGCTTCTCTTGTCGCTCTGTCCTTGTAATCAGGATGAGCCATAACTTGATTAACAAATTTTTCTTTATCGCTTTCAATGGGGTCTGTGAATGTTTCATCATTCATCAGCTTGTTAGTCCATTCGTGCTGAAATCTTTTCCAACAGTTACTTTTCTTTCCAGTAACTGCGTCTTGTACCCATTGGTCTAAATCCAATAAGTCGTTTTTCATTATTTTTTCGTCTGTATCACTAATTGATACTGTTATAGTTAGTGCCATTTTATTTAACTCCTTTTAAAGTTGATTGTTTCGTCATTATCCTAATAGCCACCCACTTAAAAAAGTGTGTTCTTGGTATATCAATGGTTGTGTAGTTCCTTGATTGTTATGAAATTGAAATATTGCCGTATCGTTCGCATCCATATCCGTAGCCACACTAAATCCAATATGAAAAGTGCCATCGTTGTCATACATATTGCCATTACGACCAAAAACCATCCAAATTCTGTTGCTTGTATTTATTTGAATTACTGCTCCATTGCTGTCGTGGTCATAATTTCCAACAACAACAACACCACCTAATAGATACATTCCAGTTGTCGGAGCGGTGAAAGTAGTGCTACCATCCCAGTCTCCATTTCTGTCTAGGATTTCTGTATTTGATACAATGGAATATAATGTGTCCGCACCAATAGCTGATGAGTTTGCAGATGGTGTACACACAAAAGCTGGTTGTAATGGTTTGGTTATTTGACCATTGGCATCAATCGTTAAAGCTGTGTTGCCTGAAGTTTCTAAAGAAAGTGAATAGGCATCATTTGCTCCAATAACTTTGTTTGCTCCAAAGGTATCGCCACCAAAAGATAAATCACCACCAGCATCAGCCCAAGTCAAACCACCTGTATTACCAGATTGCTTACTTAAAAATTGTCCATTAGTTCCAGCATTAGAAATATGTAAATTATCTTCATCAACACTTTCAGAACTCATATGAGCTAAATCTATTGAGCCATCAACATATTGGTCGCTGTCAATGGAGTTTGCACTCATATGTGATAAATCTACACTTCCATCTACCAATTCAGAACTGTCAACGGAGTTTGCTCCTAAATCAGCAGCACTTACAACTCCATCTTCTATGTCAGCACTTGTTAAAGGTACATTTGTTGGCTTTGCTCCTACATATGTCATCTATAATCCTATGTTATTTCCATAACTGATAAAACTCCACTAACCTTATCGGCTACTGAACAATCAATTTTAATTGCATCTGTTGCTTCCATGTTAATTTTGCTGCCAGCTATTACTTCTAGCGAACTTCCAGTTGGAATTGTTACATCTTTTGCTAAAAATGCTGTACCATTAGTTACATTGTTTGCTCCACCACGATTGGCTGTATCACTAACAAGCTCTACCTCAACTGTAACAGAAGCAGAATGAATATTAGTAAGTCGCAAACCAAGAACAACAGTAGTCGTACTACTGGCAACTGTATAAGCTGTGTAAGCTGTTCCAGCCGAATTTGGTTCAGCTGCAAAACTAATAGTTTTAAAAGTATTTGCCATGTTTTCTCCTTTCCTATTACTAGCCTAAAGCTATAGCTAAAGCTGTGCTATCGGCATAAGTTACATCTGGTGCAGTTACCGCAACCCACGCAGACCCATTATAGTATTTTAAAGCGTTTGAACTTGTATTAAAAGCGAGATCACCAGCATCTAAACTTGATGAAGGATCGCTTGAACCCACTCTGTATCTATCGGCAAAACTGTTTACTCCAGCAATATTATCGGCAACAGTACTTAAATCAGATACAATGTCAGCAGTAGCTAAAGTGTTAAGGTCTGATACAATATCAGAGGTTGCCAAAGTATTGAGGTCGGAAACAATATCACTAGTCGCCAAAGTATTAATATCAGAAACAATATCACTGGTGGCAAGAGTGTTAAGATCGGAAACAATGTCCGAAGTCGCTAAAACATTAATGTCGGAAACTATGTCCGAAGTCGCTAAAGTGTTCAGGTCAGAAACTATATCAGATGTGGCAAGAGTATTAAGATCGCTTACTATATCTGATGTAGCTAAAATTGCCATATCGGCTATGACATCTGCATCTCCCAGTAAAGCCATATCGGCTATGACATCTGCATCTCCCAAGAGAGCCATATCAGCCACAGCAGCACTTGTTCCAAGCAATCCCATAGCAGTTACATTTGCTGAAGTTCCTAAATGCCCCATTGCAGTTACATTCGCAGATGTTCCAAGTAAATCTAAATCAGTAACAACTGCTGAAGTTCCCAGTAATCCCATAGCTGTAACATTAGCCGAAGTACCAAGATGCCCCATAGCTGTTACATTGGCAGAAGTTGCCAGTAAATCCATATCGGTTACAATCGCTGAAGTACCAAGTATTGCTAAATCGGCTACTGCATCTGAAGTGCCAAGCAATCCAATTTCAGTGGCTTTCCCAGCAACAGCTCCAATGTCCGTTGCATCTCCAGCAACAGCAGTTACATTCGCAGCTATTCCAGCGACAGTCGTTACATTCGCACTTATTCCAGCAACCGTAGTAACATTGGCAGCTATTCCAGCTACCGTTGCCACATCAGTAATTGACTGGTCAAACTCCAAAGCGTTTCCAGCACTATTAACGGATAAGACTTTATTCGCTACTAGGTTTGGAAATGTCAGATTATAGGTATTTGCTGTTGAGGCAGCAGCTTTAGGGGAGAACTTTAAGTTATCCTCGTTCTGTTGCATCATAGCAACTATCTTGTCTAATTCCGTATTGAGAGTTTCTACCGAAAACGATCCAGATGCTGGGAAGTCGGAACTTCTTGCAATCGGCAAATCTCTGTAAATTGTATATATATCTCCAGCAGTTGCTCCTCCACCTAAAGTAATGGAGCCACCACCCGTAACTCCAGCTCCAGCAACTGAATATTGCGTTGCATTGGCTGGTGAGGCAGCATAAGTTAAAGTTGTATCTGTACCACTGGAAGTTTTAATAACCTTTAAATCAGTTGCATTGAAGAACTCAAAGCCAACTGAAAACGCAGTTTGTGAACCAGAGGCAGTGTACTGTACTCTAGGACTGGTATCTGATATCGTAATACTTGCCATTTATCTTAATCCTTTTTCTACTTGGTCGAATAAGCTATCCAGATACCATACATTCTGGAAAGGTATTAGTCTACGCACATTCTTTGCCGAATAATGCGTATGCTTACCCCTTCCCCAATCCCACATAAGATCGGATATGTTTCCTATTTGAGAAGAAGTCGGGCCGAACAGACCAAATCCAGACATAATATTCTTTTGCGTATAACTGCTGTAAGGTCTAGCAGCTCCCAAAGTTGGTCTTAATCCAATTTTATTGTCAGTCAGTCTTTCGAGAATATTATTCATATCAGAAAAAATTCCACCTAAACCGCTTCTGTCAAAAGCATCAACAATCTTTTGTCCGAAAGGTTTTTTCGCATAACTTCTGTTAAACGCTTTTTGACGAGTGGCATCCACCATTGCTCCAGCAGCCAACAGCATTAATGCTCCACCAAAGAAAGCTGCATCTTTTTCTTGCATACCCCTCATCAACATTCGTTGAGTTGCAGCAGCAGCAAATTTCTTGAACTGAACAATAACACCACCCATTTCCGTATTGAACCATAAAGGAACTTCTCCTTTGCCGGGTGTAACGATTGTAATGTTTATATCACGACCTAAAGCATTATGAAATAAGTCAGCAGTAGCTCTTGCTTCATCATCCCACATTTCTGTATTAGCGATGCGAACTTGTTTCCAGTCAGCCTTGTTTGCTCCCGTTCCCAATCCGTGCTTTACATATTGATCCCAAATCTTTCTAGCAGCCACTTCATCAATTCCTGAATTAAGAAGTTTTGCTTTGTTGTTCTTGCTTATCTTTCCTTTAATAACCCAATTTTCTATTTCTTCCAGCATACGAGTACCGTTTACTGCGCTCGCCCAGCTTTTCATCATAGTATTCCACGGATTCATCAGATTGATGTAAGTGAAATACATATTGCCAGTACGACTAACACCCTTCTCCAATTTGTTAAAAACGCCAAAGGCATTTTCTAAATCATACATTGACATAGCTCTAGAACCTAGAACCATATCCAATGCTTCTCCTGACAAGTATGCTTGATTACGAGAGAGCTTTAATACTTCCGTGCTTAAGACATTGGTGAACATATCCCACGATGTTCTGAATCCTCTGTTGATTCCAGAAGTCATAAGGATACGGGCGACATCTGGTACTGCAGCCAAAGCTCCAGTCAGCATTGTCATTGAGTTGTAGAGCTTCATCATTCTTACTCCACGACTGAAAGCTCGTTGAGGATTATCAGGCAATCCATATGTTCCCCTTAATAAATCCCTACCAGCTTTTAAGTCTTGTACAACTTCATCTCTTTCTTTCTCTAATTTTTTCTTCTTTGACTTTGATCTTATTTTAGTAATTCTTTTATTATATTCTTCAACAATTTGATTTATTCCTTGCGTGTATCCAGAACTAGGCGACCATTTAAAACCTGACATCATTGGATCACCAAAGACTTTTGTCAATTCAATATCAGGAGCAACTGAATTGAAATACAATCTTTGAAGAACGAATAAATCAGTTTCAATGAATCCCAGTTCAGCAAGTTTTTCTTCATCTGCTTTGCTTAATCGTAATTCTCTTGTTCTGAAGTGTCGTGAAATAGCTAAAGGATTACTGCTCTTGGAATCAAACCGAACATAAGGCTGTGCTGATTTAACTGATTCAAGTATTTCCTCTATCGCTTCTATTGTTAGTTTTGGATTTCGTGCCTTAATCATAGGAATAACTATGTTTCTAAATTCTTCCCATCTTGATTCAACCTGATCCCGTAACCAAACTCTATTGACATAGTTTTTAGCCAGTGATCCGTTAACTTTCATATAATTTAATTTTTCTTGTAGTTTTTTTAAAACAATTTTTAAATTTTTTATTTCTTGTATGGAATCTTTAGATTTCCACCCTTTAATTTTTGACATTTTTTTAAGTTCTTTTTCCATCCCAGCAAGTTTAAATTTTGTTATTGATATTTGTCGTTCAATATACATAAGGGGAATACCCAATTCGTCATATTCCTTTCCTAATGAATAAATGTATTTTTCACTTACTGCAGCAGCTTTAGCTACTTCGTCAATCTTTGCCAAATCACTTGGACTTCCAATGCGATTTAAAAAGATTGCTCTTTTAAATTGACTAAAGGATATGATGCCTTCTGAATCCTTTTGTAAATATAATCCTACTCTTGTCTTAGGAACTCTCTTACCCATTCGCTGAAGATACACTTTGTATAAATCCTCTATTTCCGTTTCAGCCTTAAAGACCTGAACTTTTCTACGGGCAATGTTTCTTTCTATTGATTGTTCACTTGCAACATTCTTGAAGTTTTTAACTTGGTATAATGGATTCTCCAACAGCTTACCAATGGCTTCTTTTGCAGTCAATGAACTTGATTTTAATGTTCTGAATATGGGTGTCCACATTCCCTTCTCTCCAAACCATCCTAATCCCGTCTTTGCTATTTTTTCCATTTCCAGCCATTCATCTTCTGAAAAGGTTGTTCGTATTTTAGCAGCTCCTATTGATCCTTCAAGAAATGGACTTTCTGGTTTAATAGTCTTAGTAGCCATTGGGGAAACATCTTGTGCAGCTTTGTTTACTGCATCATCAAGTAAGTCAATTCTATCTGCTCTTTTGTCAAAGAGCTTGAATATTTTTTTTGCTTCTGGACTTGTTCTAGCTATTCCCGGAAATATGGCTGGTAAGACAAAACCACCACCAGTTATCAATATACTGTCTGTTAATGTCCTAGCTCTATCTAATTTTCTTTTGATTATTTCTTCGCCACCAAGAGCCATTCCAACCTTGCTGCTTCTAGCTAGTCTGCTTCCAGTAAAAAAGAATTTTCCTACTTTGGAAAACATTAGCAGTGCAGTAGGATCGGTTAATCCTCCTAGTATTCTACCAGTAATGTAACCCGGCGAGTTAGTTGCATATTCATCTTCTGCTTTTTTTCTTGCCAACAGCCAAGATGTTTCTTGAGGTGATCCCGAATGCATGAAGTATCCCATATCATCATACACATCAGCCAGTTGAGGATCATTAAAAACATTATATGCTTCTACATCTTGAAACTGTACTCTTTGCTTTACTGTGGAATCAGCGATTGCCATTGCAAAAATATTTTCCTTGAAAAATCCAAGATGCATACTTTTGCCAAAATTATTAAAATCACCCCAAATAGTTTTTCTGTCAGGAGTTATGTCAATAGCGCTATAAGGCTTTCCTAGTGTCGCTATAAAATCACCCATTTAATTTTAATCTGCTGTTTCTTGTTTCCATATTTTAGAACCATTAAACCACGATTCAATATAGAAAGCGTTTTGTTCTAGTCTATGGGAATTTCCCCCCATACCTTTTCTTTTTTGAGCATTGGCATCCATTGTCATTTGACCAAGTATTGTATCTTTATTTTCTTCACCCCAAACACCTAAGAACTTTTTATCACCAGTTGATATTAGATTATTAAGATGCTGATAAAATTGTGTCTTGTTTCCAATCCATCCATTTCCAGCTACATAAGCCATATCTGTTAGAGCAAGATGCAAGTAACTGTTCTTGGCATCCTTAAAGTCAATATTGCCATAAAGATTCTGAACAAACTGTTGTTTTTCTGGAAGTATAGTTTCTAAAAATACATCAATGGAATCTTCCATTTTTAAAAACTCAGAACCATTCAACAATCCTTCTATTGTATATCCTTTAGCAACAAGGGCGTTCATAGCTTCCTTGTTATGAATACTGAAACCATGACCAATCGTTGGATCATACATTCCATATTTTTTGGAGTTAGCCATATATGTAGGATTAACCAGAGAATCAAATGCCTCTTGCTGTGTGGCAAATTTTCCTTCTTGAACAAGTTTTGATGCTTGTTGCATATAATCCCTATGACTTCCTTTTCCGAACTGACCTTTCCATCCCCCTGATAAATATCCTTTTGCAGCATCATAAAAACTTCCTTCAAATCCTTCATTACTTGAAATCAAATCAAAGAAAGCATTATCACTTTTAACAATCCGACCATCTTTAGACATAATTAAGTCTCCTTTCAAAACTTCAAAATTACGCAAATCACCTTTGTTAGCCATCGCAGCTTCCAGTAAAACTATTGCTTGTTGATTTTCCTGAACATCTTGAGTAGTAAATTTTTGTGCATCTTGTAAATTCACACCAAAAAAACTATCTAAATCTTCTCCTATTTCCCTTAATACCTCTGTTCCTCTGGTTAGAACATTTTCCATAATAAACCATACTGCCTTATTGACATCAGTAGGATTGGGATTTTTTGATAAGTGCCATGCTCTTATTTTTTTTTGCTGTGCTTTAATTGCCTTTTCGTAAGTATTTGCATTATATCTATCAATGGGCTTTTCTGGTATCCAATGAGCATCACTGCTTATCGGGTGTGGCAATGTATGAAACAGTCCATCACCATCTATATCCATTCTAATGTCATAAGCTGGAAGTCCTTCAATCTTTTTCATGTATTGCGTTTGGATTCTGCCATCTTCAATTAAACGATAAAGATTTGTGGTAGTCATCATTTTATCCGTAAGACCTAGATCAATTCTTTCTTGGTCAGTCATCTGATAAAATCTACGCATAATTGTCATAACTAAATCAGAGTTTATATCCGATTCAGTTAATCCTTTACTTAAGTAAGTAGCTTTAACGGGATACTGTGATAAATTAAAATCTACCATTATGGAGTTACCTCAAACATATAACCTTGATTACCTAATTCATTGATTGCTCCTTGAACTGCTAAATCTATATGTGATTCAATATTAGACGGAGCAATATGAGCTGCCTTACCATAACTTTGAGCAAGATGCATAATAACAAACTCTTTAAATATTGGGAGCATATCTTCCATAAACATATTTCTATCCTTGTATGGTATGTCGGTCATTTCTTTCCACGGATATTCATCAAATCCAAGCATTTCTCTTAAAGCTGCTGGAACACCCCAAAGAAGATTAGCGTTAGCGTTTTTATCAATGGTTTTATAAAGTTCTTCTTTTATTCTTTCATCAAATGTTGTTACTGTCCTATCTGAATCATCAATTTGGTTAGACCATGTTGTGTCGGCTGTTAAAGCTCTATTAATTCTTTCTATTCTTTCATCTAAATCAGTAGCATCTGGATTAACTTTCATTAAATAATTTTCAATTAAAAAATCCTTATTCATAACAGTTCCTTGAGGATCACTAGCCAAATATTGTAATCCATGATACAACTCCAAGAGAGGTTCCCAAGTTTGAAATTTCATATTTTTAGGAATTAAACTATTTGTATCGTGTATATATCCAACAACTTGTGCTAAGTTCATAATAGCATTTGGATTTTCTTTTACATTAATATTCCCAGCAGATTGCATTATTGTTTTAAGTTGTGGATGAACAAATCCAAATTTTTTAGCAAATTCTCCTACTGCTATTAATTCATTAGATGGCCCAATTACATCACCACTGTCATTTGTCATAAAACCAACATTACTGACATTAAGATAAGGCGATCCCGTACTTTGTAATAGAAAATGACCTACATAATGATTTGCTATAGCCAGCTCTACTTCTTTTCTTGTATTAGAATCTATATTGATTCCATCATACTTGAGTTCTGTCAGTATACTTTCTACATTACTGTCAAAGGTTGCTCCTTTTTCTAACATTTGAGGAAAGAGTGAAACGATCTTTTTTGCTGTACGCCAAGAATCATATACACTATCTATTTGAGCTTGGTCAGCTCCAACAAGACTTGTATCAATAAAATGTTTTACATCACTTTCCTTATCCAACAAAGCAAATGTATCATTGATAGATCCTTGACCACCACTTGTAGCCAATTCAATATTGTTTGATAAAACTGTTTTTTGGTGATTTGTCAATGCAGCCGATTCTGTTTTATACTGTTTAACAAGATTGTCTGCGTGCATTATGGTATTAGTTTTGATTGTAAATCTTTCAACTTGGTCAAGATCAATAAACGACCAAGGGCCATCCATACCACCGGGAGCAGCAACATTATTTTTTTCAAATATTTCTTTTCTTCCTGAAATGCCATTCATTTCATATCCCAGCATCATTTCATTAATTAATGATAAAGCATCATCAACAGCCGAAGGCCCAACCCAGCCACTAATTTCATCACCGACAAGTATTCCGTCAGCTATTCGTTGCTTGTCTATTTCTACAGCATCCATTATCATTTTTTGTGCGATAGAAATATTGCGACTTTGTTCCAGTTCTGTTTTCCATATCTTAGCTTGTTCAATAGGTGTAGCCATACCAGTTCTTTCAGTAGTGGGAATAGAGTTATATATTGATGTATAAGAATCTATCATTTCTTGTAAGCGAGCAGAAAACTGTTCTTCAAAAAGTTTTGTATGTTCTTGCCAAGGAGCTTGTAAAAGTATGCTATGCATACTGTTCATTTCTGCTTTATTGGATTCTGTATTTTTAAGCAGTAATTCTTTTTGATCTCGTTTCCATGTTTCATTAATAATCGTATTACTGTGACTTGTAATAAGTTGAGCTAAATAAGTTCTAGTCCAATCCTTGAATGCCTTTGGAGCGCTTTCAAGCAATCCGTCACGGAATCCAGTAGCATTATTTATAAAATCTGATGGATTGTATCGGTAGTCTTGAGAAAATTTTGATATTGTTTCTAAAGAGCTAACCTTTACATCAGCTTTCCATTTCTCCTCTGCCTGAACAGCTTTTTGCTTTGCAATAAAGTTAAGTGTTTTTCCCAGCTCACTTGTAGCTAATTCAACGGGATCACCTGATTGTCCTTTAACCACGCCCATTCGACTTGCCAATGAAGAAGGAGTTGTAAAGACTTGTCTTTCTCCTGATGTTAATTCTTTAGCCATTATACTTGCCACCATTTTTTATCTGTACCTTTTTCTTTATAATAATCATACATTGCATATCCACTTGTCAATCCTGATCCAATGGATATCCAACCTCCAAAAACCTTATTCCTTGTAGCCACATCATTTTCAAACATTTGTTCTCTGTATTTAAGTGTAACTGATTTTCCCATCATTCTTATATTTGCCATATCCTTTTCAGCTTTTTTTGTTGCTGATTTATTAATGTTTAGAAAACTTCTTGAATCATCATAGTAGGCAGCAGTTGATTGAAATGCCAAGTTGTTTGCCAATTCTTGATTCAAATGATCTTTTCTAATATTTTCTTGTTCAATCGCATCAATTTTAGCCATCAATGCTTCTCGTTCATAACGAGCTTTTTCTCGTTCATTTGCAGCTTTTGTTGCACTTATGTTATAAAGTGTTCCTACAGCTCCTATGGCAGAACTTGCCATCATCATTGTTCCAGCGCCTACACCCATATCAACCTACACAAACTGCATTTCTATAGCCATCGCCAATATCTTTAAAGGCAACGGATCATTTTGCGATACTGTAACAGTTGGACTTTTACTGTATCCCAAAAAATTAAATTCTTTCTTTCCTGTTACTGGCGTTAAATCACTACCAATCGTGAAGTTTAACGGAGTAATGAGTAATTCATATGCACTGGCATTAGCAGCTTTAACATTGATATCCAACGCACTATTAACATCAAGAACTGCTCTTGTAATTCGTCTTGGCGCTCCCGTAAGTGGGCCAGTTTCAACTTCCTTATCAATAGGCATTGTTTCCAAAATCGGTGTATAGTTGAATCCCACCTTCATACCAGTTGGCTGTGGAGCAACTGCATTAGCGTTAAGTGTAATTCTGTCATTTCCATCTATTGTATATGCTCCTAGTGATGAATTACCTGATACAACATTAACAGCGATTTCTCCATAGATACTATTGATCGTATGCATAAAGCCATTGACCACAGTAATCACTGCATTATCCGAAGGAGTGGCAGCTAAACTTTGATCCAATGATAAAGTATATCCAGCCGAAGTGGCTGTTACTGCGTTAATTGTATATTCTGTTGCATTTCCAGCAATCGTAAATGTTTCCAATACTGCTGGAGCTGTGGTGAATCCATCAACATTCAATGTTGCTCCTGATTGAGAGCCACCATTAACTAACGGAGTACCTTTTTGATAAACCGTTGTACTTGTTGAACAATCCAAAGTAGTAGAATCATCATCTGCAAATTTTTCCAAAGTGTAGGTAGTTGTACCATTAACTTGTCGTTTGCCAACAACAAATAAATTTTCATTGGCAGCAGTCATTGAATGAAAAAAGTCTCCACTTCTTGTTTCATACATTGACCAACCAGCAATCTTTTCTCCTCTGATACTGTGAAAGACTGCAATCTTTCCATTGTGCGTACTTCCACTATTGACAAAGAATGCAAATTGTTCAGGCTTTGTTAGGCTTCCCGTAATCATTGCAATCTGTTTTGGAGCATCAATAAGTTGGGCTGACAAGACAGAAATCGAGTTTGAGGAATAAGCTGCTTCAGCATCGGAAAATAAATATTCACGAACTGCCTTACCATTCTTTTGAGAGAACACAGTTGCTCCATCAAAAATAGCTGGAGTAGCACGACTGCATCCAAAAGGAGTTTGTCGTCTAAATGAAATATTCGAAGGTGTAATAGCTGCAATATCAGAAGATGTAGGAACAAAATATTCACCACCATCTGTAAAGATTTGCAAATCACGAGATGATACAAAATGTCGCACTTCGTTTACTCGATCACCAGCAATCGCTACATCAATCGCTTCACTTGCCAATCCAGTTCCTAAATTAAAATTAAAGTATTCCCCTATCTGACTAGCAACGACTGAAGATGGTTTTGATGGATTACCACCAAACCATAATCTGTTGTCGTGAAAAGATACTGCTTGAGGAAAACCTCGATGAACGGAATAAAGCGTTTCATCCCAATCGGAGTTAGCGCTTGTGCTAGCCAATGTTTCCCTTACAGTTACAACTACTACAGTAGTATTGGTTCTAGCTGTAATATCAACTTCTTTAGCTCCTATGCGTAAAGTTTTACCAACCCAGTTGGCATCAGAATCGAATATTGCAGATGAGGCAGTAACATTAATTCCAGAACCAGAAGTAGCTGCTGGTGTTAAGGTAACACCTTCATCTTCATATTTATAGTATGGCTGATAGCGTGGATATCCAGAAGAATGAGTTGAGAAAGAAAGAGCTGATACCGAAAAGCTCGATGCACTTGCTCTAATGATTTTTCTTATTGCATTATCCCTATGACATACGATTACTGTATCTCCAAATTGAGCAAAATTAAGATCAAATAGCTGTGCAGTAGTCCAGTTGCAATTCGATGTAATGTTAGCCTGAATAGCTGTACCTGACGAATTATAAACATCTAGTCTGTTATTTGATATAGCAAAGATTGCTACTTCATCATTGGAAAATATAAATGGTACGATTCGTGTTTCACGAGTACCAAAAGTTGCTGTGTAAGTTGTGCCGGGTCTACGCATAACGCCACCTTCATCAAGAAGATACCAGTTTCTGCATTGTTTCGCTCCATCAAAATATGCCTTCGCATCTGTACGAGCAGTTAAAAGAGGATTTAATTCACCAGCCGAAAAGTTGGTTAATACTGTTCTGATTTGTCTAGCCATTCAGTCCAAAGCCACTTGTACGGGTTGATCGTCTTTCTTCAGTAAAACGATTTGTAGCAAGTTGCTTGGAAGTTGTTTCTTGAGAATCTGTATTTCTAGCAATCAGTAATTGTCTTTCTGCCAGTTCATCAAATTGCTTTATCATACCAGCATCTCTAGCAACAGCTCCAGCATAAATACTTGCTAATTTATATTCTAAAGCAAGACGAAAATAGGGAGGAAATTTACTTTCGTCTTGCCTAAAAATATAATCCATAATAACAGTTGTAGCCGAACCATAACCATCGAGATAAATCTTGTCCTCATAACGAGCATAAGGAAGAACAACATCATTACTACTTACTGTAATAATCTGTAATACTATGGGATCAGTTGGCATTTGATAAGCATATTCCCATCTGCCAACGGGAGTTGCTGTTAAAAGGGATAGTTGTTTTTGACCAGAGGCAAATCGCCATCTGTGTCGTGTTAGGGTGGCTTCTACTATTTCTTCATAGATATTATTTGTAACAAGACCTTCTGTGCTGTCATCTGTAAAGGATGAAATCGGAGATGCTCCGATCATTACTAAAGCTCTTGCTGCTATATCTACTTTTGTTACTGCCATATTATCCTTTTAATATGGGGGAATAAATCCCCCATATATGTATTTGCTCTCGATACTAAGCCAATATTACTGTGTCGCAGTTAGAGCCGCCATCCTGAACGGATACAATTAATATATCCACAACAGCATTAGAGCCACCACTATTTACAATAATAATGTCACCAGCAGTTAATAATGCATAATCAGCTAAAAAGTAATTATCATCATCTATTGTTCCAATGGCATCACCGTCAGTATAGTACCACATGGAGTTTGAATCCCCCATTTGAGAGATTTTCTTTATCGGATTACTAGTTTCATAAGCCATAAAATATCTCCTTTCCTATTCTGCACAGAGCTGTACTCTAGCTCCATCGCCATCAATTAACACTGCACCCAAACTTAACATTGAAGTAATCAAGTGAGAAACTTTTTCAGGAATATAGTTAATTTCAGTTTTCACATCTGCACCGATACCTAGACCACACGCTGACTTATGAAAAGCCAATGTTTGTCTATCAGTAGCAACGGTAAGACCTGAATGAGAAAATAACAAGAATCCCATCCATCGTTTCGCAGTTTGTTCACCACTTAAGAATGGAAGTTCTGCTGGCCCAACATAGTCTTGTGAAGCGAATTGCTGGATACCCAACAAATCTCCCCACTGTTCTGGCCCAACAGCCCAGTACCTTTGGTTGTCGTCAGGAACATCATTGTTCCCAAAAACAGTCAGCATGTTTTGTGCCTTGATCAACGTCATATTAGTCGCTGAAGAATTGATATTGTTAGCAATAGATGTTGCTGCTTTTAAAACAGTAACAATGACATCATCAGTTTTTCTTCCTAACGCATAAGCTGCGTTTCGTGCAAGAACCCCTCTTTCGTCAATATTTGTTTTAAGCTCATCTAATTTGTCAACATAATCTGCTGCATAGTAATCAGCAAGCGTAGCTGTAACATTGGAGTGTGCGCTATTCATAGCAACAACTTCAGCGTGTCTAGCTTTAGTTGTAGCTGTTCCTTTTGCGAGCTTTTGGAATTTGACAGAAGAACCACTAACACCGTTAACAGTCCTTACCAAACTCTTGAGCTTTGCTCCCATACGTTGATACGCCATGTGAACTTCAGCTTCAAACTGAGTTATAAAGGCATTGGTTATTGTACTTGCCATTATATGCTCCTATTCAAAGGTTAATTAAAATTTCACTTATCTCTCTTGATTGACTTGTGTTATCCATAGTCGACATAGGCACAAATACCCACAAAAAAGGGCTTGGTCTATGTATTTCAGATTTTTCAGAAAAATTCAACGCACATTATGTATTCTATGTTGAAATTCTTTCAATATGTTGGGGTTGTCTTTAAAAACAGCCATTAATCCATTTGTAATACTATTAATGGTAGTTTCTTCTTTTGATTCTGTATCCAATGGTTGTCCAGTTTGTGTTAAACTGTAGTAATAAACTATGGCGTGTAGAACTTCGTGCAATAAAGTACAAGCATAATCACGATCCGATAAATCCTCTTGTATGGAAATAACATTCTTTCGATGGTCAAATTCACCATAGGAATCGGAAGGCTTTGCAAAGGAAGCCTTCTCGACAATAATATCTATTTCTTGATATCCAACTTTTACTTTAGAGTTTCGCTGGCTCTGTACCGTATTTTTTCTCATATAGCGTTGTAACCCTATCAATGTATCCTTGATCTTTTCTTGCATCATCCCAATATCGAGGATCACGCATCATAGATCGTAAATCATTTTCACTTGGAGCTACATCAATCGCCATATCTTCATTTGGCATTGGACTGTCTTTTGTCAGATTCATTATTTCTTCCAGTACCTTAATGTTATTAGCGCTTGTAGCTATATTTGAAACAGACTTATACGCATCAGAAGAAAGATTCTTCTTCGCCCATAAATCCACAGCTTCTACTCGTTGTTTTCCATTATCGCCTAATGATTGTATTTCTGTATCAATATTAGGAATATCGGCAACAGCATTGTCAACAAATGCCTTTACACCAGCATTAAAGTCATCTTGCGACAATCCTTTTTTCTGTGCAAATTCATTCCACCATCCTACCAAAGGAAGTTCTGGATCAAGATTAACTTCCACTCCTTCAGGAATGTCAGGTGTTACCAGTTCATATCCGTTTGTGGGAATATTTGATTTTGTTTCCTTCTCTATATCTTCACGAATTGATTTTCCCAATTCTTCCGTTCTCTGTCCTAGCTTTGATTCCAGTGCTTTATAAGATGATCCCAATGCTTCTACATTAGGTTCACTTCTATCAGCATCCCAAAACTTTTCAGGGATATATTCAGGTCGCTCTACCTTTTCTTGTGTTTCTTGTGGTTGTCCAGTTTCGTCAGCCATTTATTTTTCCTTTCCTTTGTTTATTCTATCTTGAATAATGGCAAATAGAAAACGCATACCCTCTAAATGAAAGAGCCTATTCGCTTCTACATTCGGGCCACTTACAGCTCCAGTCGTAATGGATTTTAAATAATCCAATACAAGTTGTCCATTGTCATCTTTAAATGCAATGGCAAATGCTTTATTAATTCTACTCTCAAGTTCGTCAGGTCTATCGTATCCGTCAACAGTCTGTTTTTTAACTTGAGGTTTCTTATTGTCCTTGAGGTCTTTCCAGCTCATTATTCCCTAATGTACCTTGTTGTGCCATGCTTTGCAACTGATTTGCTAATTCTTGCTGTTCTGCTGCATCTCGAATGAGCTTTTCTGGAAGGTTCATTTTTGCAGCCAAGTATTTAGCCACTTCATCTTGCTTGACAATCATATTCAACATTTGAGGGCCGAATGTCATTCCAATTATTTCATTGAAACGAGTAACATCAGCAACATCTTGTTGATGCTGTGCTTGTGCCAATGGTGATCGAGGAATAACTTTTACTTCCCGACCATCAATTCTTGGAAGGTCTATCCTTCCTTGTTTTGTTAGTATTCTAATAACCCTTCTTAATAATGGATTAACAAACTCCGATTGAAGTCTGCCAAAAGAAGAACCAATTTGTCTTGACAAGTCAGCCATTCGTTCTGATACTTCAGTAGCAGACATAGGTGTTCCTTCAGGTTTTCCTAATGTTTCCATATAAAGAGCTTTCTTGATATTTTGTCGCATATCACCTAATACAAGTTGAGCTACATCAAAATTTCCAGCAGCAGCTATTGGGATCAATCCTCTTGAACCCGGCGATACGGGAATGAGAGAACCCGGCACTAGTTGAATATTATCAGGATTAACTACTCCATCATCTTCAAAAGTATAGATTCCACTAATTGCCATCTGTGCATTTTGTAAAATTAATTCCACTGTTAAATTTGTAGTTTTAATTGCTGCCATTGCATTAAAGACTGGGCCTCGACCATATACCTCTCCTGATGCTTTGTTCCACCTAAAGACAATGTACGGATTAGAGGCATTTCCTTTTAATTCTCTTTCCTCAATCATTACTTTCTCTTTAGGAAGAACCACACAATATTTCCATTTTTCTACATTGGGTTCATCATACAAGCGCATCGTTCCTTCAATAACCATACATTTGGAATTGTTCTTTCTGGTTTTTTGAAGAAGATCAACGGGGATTAATCCTTTTGGATACATTGTTTGTAAATCCTCATAATCAACATAGCGTGTTCTGAATATCTGATCTATTTTATTATCAGGCCCACTATTCAAAGTTAGTCTTGGTAATGGTATGGCATTAAACTTTAATGGACTTACTGCATCACCTTCTTCTACAAGAAGGCAACCAGTACCAATAGCCAAATCCATAAATGTTTCGTGAACTTCCGTATTGAAGTTTGATGATTGCAATACTTCAAAGACATAAGAAGTAATCGTATCCAGTTGTTCATTAATCATTGGCTTCTGTTCATCTGGTATTTCTGAACCAGCTTCAAAGTCAGCCCATCTTGCAAAGGTAGGTGTCATACCAGCTTGCAGTCGTGATGCAAATTCTTGTATACCAACTACTGCTGTTTCATCGAATATCTTATCCGTTCTTCTTGAACCCGGAGTTTCCTCAAAGAAAGATTCTCGTTGAGGCATAGTATATTCATATGCTTCCTCAAATTTCTCTTTCCAATAATCCTTTATTCCCTCTGCTTTTTTGTATCTTTTTAGAAAGGTTCCAACTCTGGAATCACTATCAGCAGTCATTGGACTGATGTCTATATTTTCATAAACCATTATGTACTCACTGTTCCAGATGAAATTGTTTTACCTGATCTTTTCATCAATGTTCTTTGTGATTCAGCAACAGAACCACTACCAGTAGTAACTGCCACTAAAGACTTAAATCTTGTTTCATCGCTTTTTCTTGTTTTTCCCCCAGTTCTTGTATCAGTAATATTCGCTGATGATACTTCTTGTTCTTTTTCATTCTCAGTTGTTTTAGATTTTACTCCATAGGAAGATGTTTCTCCAGCCATATTACTATAAAATTTATTTAAGTATTGGTCATATCCAGCTTGTCCTTTATTTTTCCAAGCATCAGCAGCAGACATTCTCATTAATGTTCCAGCTCCCATTGGAACTGCGAATGACAATGCTGCCAAAGTCATTGCTTTTATTTTTTGCTGTCTTTTCCACATTGGTGCTGAGATGGCAGTAGATGTCATAATTCCCGTTGGATCACCTGATCCCATAGCAGAATCAGATTTACCATATTTAAGATACTGGGATTCTTTATTTCCTATTGTTGATCGACTAATGCTGGGATCACCAGCAGCATATAATCTTTCTCCCTCTTCCTTGCTAATTCGTATAAAATTTCCACCTTCTTTTCTAAAATAATTTCCTACTTTTACTTGTCCTGTTTCCACTAAATAATCATCAGTAGCTTTAGATGCAACACTACCATACATATCTGTACCAGACCTATCAATAGAGGATTGCACAGATTTTCTTCCCTCTGCAACTCCAGTTGTTCTTGCTTCAAATTTTTTTGCTTCTTTTGTTTTCTTTGCTGTTAAACCAGCGATAGATTCTTTAGTAGCTCCTTTTGCTTTTAACTTATTAATGTTTGTTTGTAATTTCTTTTGTCTTTCTTGGTGTTTTTTTTCATTAGCTCCACCATCACCAGAATAACTTCCTTTGTCAGTTGTTCCACCTTTACTGGACATTATGTTTGCTCTCCTTCATAGAAGAATCCTCCACCACCAGCTTTGGAGAAAAGAGATCGAGTGCCAACCATTCCTTGTTCCTTGCGCCACTTCTTTTCCTTGTCTTTTTCGGCTTTAGCTTTCTTTTCAGCTTCTTCCTCCAGTCGCCTTGCTTCCATCTGTTTTTCTAGTTCTAAATCACGAGGAGGGGCTTTTGGTTTAAATATTCCCATAACTATAACTTTATCTCATTAAATCCCTTTCTTTTCAACGCACAAAATAATTGATGGGGTGAAAAGATTAAAAAGTGGTTTAATCCCAATAATCGCTGAACATAAGAGGTACAGCTATGCTCCTTCAGCCAAGCTCCAAAGAGGTTTGGCAAGGGTGATTTTTCCGTTTCCTTGACTGGAACCTTGACGATTTTTCCGTTAGTATTCTTAATGAATTGAAACAATGATTCAATATCCTTTTTTGTCAGCAGTTCCACCATAAGTTTTCCATAAACATATTCTTGCAGCATCCAAGTATCCATTTCATTGAAGTATCCTATTACGCCACAATGCTTGAAGTTCTTCTTGAAGAATCGCAAAGACCAGTGATGATCTTTCGCTTCATAAAAATATACTAACCATTCCTTCTGAGGAAATCCCATGTGCTTTTAATTTTCTTTGGTTTAAATACTTCCCAGCCCTTTTTTGCAACATAAGGTTTTTTATTTGATTTGCCAGCAATCAGACTTTTTCCTTCACCAGCTCCCATCATTAAATATTGCAGTGCATCGTGAACATGAGAATATCTGTTCTTGTATGGTCGGTCATCATAACGATCACCCGTCACTTGTATCCTTCTGTAATGGTATCCACCATTGAAACCTTTTTTGAGATTGATGCAGCTCTTGTCAACAAGGAATCCCACTTCCCCGTCTATCAGTCTGTTGACTGCAGTTTCAACTGATTCAATTCTCAAGGAGACATCGTTGCTAGGAGCTGGTTTGGCAACTATGCCATTTTGTCGCATCACCTGAAAAGGTGTGCGTTCATCCGTTTGCGCACGGAAATCACCAGAAGGATCACCCCATATGTCCATCTCCAATCCCTTAAACTTCTTCGCTATTTCAGCCCTTAACAGTTCACTGAATCTTGTAATCCCCATATCAAAGCAAACAAGTTCGTGAACAATAAGCCACTTACCCATAGGAAGTCTTTGTCCGAATACTGCTGCTGGCGTTAGACCAAAGTCAATGCCAACAAAGACGGGTACTTCGGCTATCGGTATGGTTTCCCGTGAAATGTGAAGTTCTTCCTTGAAACCAGCGTATACTGGTTTTCCCTCTTCCAATGAACCTAGCTTGTTCATTACATAAACATCAATCCAGCTTTTTGTTTTTCCTTTTATAATATTATTGTAATAGTTTTCCGTCAGGTTGTTCTTGTTTTCTGCTAGGGAATTGGATTCATATCCCTCTAATTTCTTGTTGTTCACTTTTTCAATCATTCCTGATGGTTGGGTAAAGAAACTCCAGTTGTCAGGCTTCACCAACATCAGTGCTTCATCTCGTGAGATGTGATCTGGAACGGGAACATCACCAGCCATTACAGCCCACCAATGATCTTCTTCAGGAGCATTGGTATCGCAGATTACTCCGTACCAAGTAGCTCCTCCATCTCTCATACTCGGAAATCTTCCTACCCTCATAGTACAAGCATCAATAATGCTTTTCGGCAATTCCCTTGCCTCATTGATCCATACTCCCGTCAATTCCAATGACAGAAGTTTCTTGACATCTTCTGGTCTGTCCAGAGCAAGAAAGATGACTTCCAAGTCTATCTCCCCTTTTCTTATCCTATGCGTATAGGGAACGCTCCAAGCGAAATGACCAAAGTCATTCTCTGGAAACCAATCCAGCCAAGTCTTGATTGTCGTAGTTCTTAACTGTGGATTCGTATTTCGTATGACAGCCCATCTTGATTTTCGAAATCCGTCTTTCGCCTTTCCTTGAGCCAAAGCTCTCCTGAATATTTCCACGCAACACGCAACGGATTTACCTGATCCGACTGGGCCTCTCAGTCCTCGAAAGAAGTCATCAGACTTCATAAATTCCTTGAGGACATCTCCGTTGGGTTTATAGACAAAATCCGTCATGATCCACAAGTGCTTAAGAGTATTAGCACTAACAAGATGATAACGGTTACTTGGAACATTATTTTATCTGATCTATGTATTTCTTAATCATATCTTCAGCCACCTTCGGCCCAAGAGCTTCAATTAACTTATCAGCCTCTTTATCAGTTATAAATTCTTTTGGGTAATTTTTAAAATGAATTGTCTTGACAACTTTACGAAGTCTTTGTCTGTCTTGAAAAGTTATGTCGAAATGGGCGTTTGGGGAATTGGGCTTTCTTGTGTCCAGTTCTCCAGCCACCGTTCCGTATTTTTCTTTTAGGAGCTTCTCCTCTTGAGGAGTTAGGCTGTATAGTTTTTTCTTCTCTTGCTTCGACAATGGTAGGTCTTTTAATGTCATTCAGGTATATCCTATACAGTTCCCAATCCATTACCACCATAGGCGATTTATTGTTTCTTTTCAAGATTAAGAGGTCGGCTCTTCCTTTCCAGTCCTCAAGCTGCTTGAATCCCTCTCCGTTTTTCCTTGCTTTAACTTCTGCATTTGTTCCCTCGTGAAGGTCGTCAATAAAGACATCGTGAGGAAATGCAGAGATGGCTCCTGACATTGGCTGTCGTCTTGCCTTGTATCCTTCTTTCTTGTAGAGTTTGACAATTTCGTTCTCTACCCTAGTACCCTTTATTTTTGCTTTGCTTGACAACTTTCTTTCCCGTTTTCTTTGCTTCGGCTTTAGCCTTCTTCATTCCTGATTTTGTGTAGGAAAATTTTTTACTACCGACTTTAGGCATTGATTACCCCTTTCAATTTAAGATTCTCATGTCGCATAACCTTCTCCTTATCAATATGCCTCTCAAGGCTCTCCATAAGAATTTTATTGCTCTCCTTGAGCTTCTTATTTTCTTCTTCTCGTTCCTTGAGTTTTTGTGATAAGTCTGCTGCGTTCATGTTAATCCTTTCTATGTTATACTGTGAAAAGAATAACAATAGAAGTAATTAATTAACTTCGCAACGCACAGATTTGAGATAAATTAGTTAGGATTAGACCAGATATTCTTAAGTTTAGCTTTAACTGCATCATTTATTTTCATAGTAGCTGAAGTATATTTCGCAGCCCATTTATTTTTTAATTTATCACTAAATGTAACTTGCTTGGCTCCTTGTATTTTTGCTAACCAAGCTTTAAGACCTTTCTTTTTCAGAACAGGGCTAGATTTCATATCAACAGGAGCTTCTTTCCTACTTCCATATAATATTACCATATCAATCCTTTCTTTGCCTAGTACTAGGAGCTTACCGATCTTAACCAGATCATAGCTACTATAGTCAAATATTCACCTTACACCAAAATCTCATCTATTCAACGCACATTTATGAGGTGCTTTTTTTAACCTCTATTATGTGTGTAGGAGGAAAGACATGAATAGAGTGGTGTTTTTAAACCCCCCCTATGGGGTGGTTGAAAAACTCTTTGTTGGAAAATCCCCTAGCATGTAGGGGGATTTACTCTCTTCGTGCTAGACCTTTATGTTAGGTCTATATTGACAGACAGATTCGCATCTACGGAGTGTTGCACTCTGTCTGGCGCTCGTAGTCCAACCCGGTCTAGAATGTCTTTACTAGCCTCTAGTTGAACATACTCGCTTCTTGCCTCTCTTGATAGCTCTATCATCTTACGGGATGCATGAACTGCACCTAATCCAATGGTATTAGCTATCTGTTTCATCATATAGTTCTGTACCTTTGGGATTCGTAGTGTTCTACTAGCTGTTACCCTACCCCCATCTCCTCTTGAATATCCAGCACTTTTTGCTGCTTCTGTTATGGTACATCCTGTAGCTACGATAGTATCAACAAGTTTGCGTTGCTTATCTGTTAGATCACTAGCACTAGTGGAAATCTCCTTATTCATCACGGTGGGTGATAGTAATCCCTCATTTTTCCTTGTCAAGAGAAATCGTCAAGTCATTATGTCACATCACTGTATCTTGTGGTAGGGATCGACCCCACCACAAGATAGTGGCTTGACCCGCCCTCCGTTCGCGCCACAGTTGCTCCCCTCTCTCGTGATCCCTAATTGTATCATATGCATAAAGGACTTAACCTTCCTTAAAACTTCATATTGTTTGTGGCAGAGCCACATTTAATTGGAAGTTTCTGGTTCAGGAAGGTTGCAAGTTTTCCACCCTTTTTGGATAGGATTCCTGAAGTGGAAAATCCTTTACACATATGAGACAAAGGGATCATAACGAGAGAGTATAAGACTGTCTTGATAATTAATATAAGGAGTTATTATGATTATAAACTGGTTAAGATTCAACTTAACAATTTTAATTTATAAGATAACTAATCGTAAGCACGAAAGTGATTTACATAAATATGTCTTTAGAAATTATCAAAGTTATTGTCAGAAAATAGACGAAGAAAAAGACCCATTTGATTGTGTCAATTTTGATTGTGTCAATTTTGACAAGGACGAAGAAAAAGACCCATTTGACAAGATTGATAATATTGTAAGACAAAGAAAGGAAGGTTTATTATGATTACATTCTTAACTGGATTAGTATTATCATTAGTAGCGATTTGGTTGCTGTTAATGATTACTTGGTCAATGCTAGGAGCGTGGCTAGGATATCAATTCTTTACTGGGATTTCCAGTGAAGATAAGAAATAAGATTCTATTTTGAATCTTAATTATGCCTTATTTGGTATGTAATAAGGTAAATGTAATAATCTAGACAACAAAGGAGTTTTGATATGTCAGATAACATTAATTACACATATGTTCCAGAAGAACTAAAAGTGCATATGCAGACTATGGTTGATGAGCATTTTAGAAATACTTATTCATCCTTACAACTTCAGTTTGATAAATGGTTGAAAGCTGAAGAAACTAATGAATGGCTTGAATATAATGCTAAAGTTAGCGTTAATAAACTAGCCAATTCAGATTATAGAACGATTAAAGCATTAGAAGTTAAGTTGAATAATGTTGTTAATCAGTTTGAAAAACAATCAGATGAGCTTGGACATAGTGTTCATTCAGCTCATAAGATGGAAATTCCTCAAGCTAAATATGAGCAGTTATTGAGATTAAAGAACAATTACGAAGTATCTTTAAATCTTGTTAAAAGCTCATTTAAAGCAATTTCTAAATACTATAAGGAAATGTTTGAAGAAGATTTCATTCCAACTTCGGTTCAACAATCTAGAAAAGCAGTATCTAGTCAAATGAATCAAGTTAAGAGTTTTAATAGAAATCAATTCAGTTTGTTTTCATTAAAAGCATAATTACTTCTAGCTCTAGGGGATTCATTCCCCTAGAGTTTATTTTTTTTTAAAAAATGCAAGATAATACCGAATGGAAGGAGATATAATGACTAATAAACAAATAAAGGAGTTATTTATGAATAAATTAAAAAACATAATATATGATTTAAAATTATATTTAATAACTGTTATCAAATGGAATATGTGGTCTAATTATAGCAATGAAGAATTACAGGAGTATTTGGATAGTTATAGAACTCATTTATCCCATAACCAAGATGATGTTGCATATTGCGAAGAATATAACCAATTAGTCTACGAAGTAAAATATAGGTTGTTTTAAAATATTTAGATAAAATTTTATCAACTTTAAAAATAAAGGTAACAAAATGAATCATTTATGTGCGACACTATTACTATTTTGTTCATCATTTAATATGTATTTTGATGACGAGAGAAATGATTTTGTTCAAGAGATTGGTATGTGTGCAGTGGAGTATAACGCTTACTATACCGAACCTGAAAAGCGATTGCCAATACGATTGGTGGTTGCTGTTGCAGCTCACGAGAGTGGCTGGGGAACGAGTAGGTTTGCACTAGAAGGCAATAATTACTTTGGAATGAAAACTAGGAGCGAAGATCCTGACGAATATATGATACCGAAAGAGAACGATAAAGTTCGATTAGCGAAGTACAAGACCACTTGTGATTCAGTCTATAGCTTTATGGACTTGCTATCAAAGAGCAAAAAATACAAGGGATTCAGGGAAAAATTGATGAGACAATGGTTTTTAGATGAAGTTAATTATGATATGTTAATCAAAACATTAAACAAATATTCGAAAGATAAACTATGGAAGGTTAAGGTTATGAAAATCATAGAACAACTAGAAGTGAAATGAAATATAAAATAATCACAATCAATCAAATACTTAATAATAAGAAATTAAGTTTAAATCCGAAGGATTATATTGATGAAACTAAAGACAAGAATAAGAAGGTTAAGAAAACGACTAGGAAGAAAGGCGTTAAGAGAACCGAAAACTAAATCACAGATGCGAGATCGGATTAATTATGACCGAGTATCTATGATATGGAATAAACGATATAACTAGAAAGGAATAGAATATGATAGCTAAAACAATGAAAGGCACAGCATCAATAGGAGCTATGCTTTTAAACAGTTCTGTAATGAAATACGCTAAAAAAAGAGGCGTTTGGTATTATAGACTTTTATTATCACAGCAATTTTCTGATGTGGTAACAGATGTTTACGAAATGAATAGATTGGAAAAGAAACTAAATCCTGATCCATTTTCTACAGTTCAAAAGAAAGTATTTACTGTTGACGATAGAGGAAATATCTATGACGACAAAACTGGTGAAGTATTCGGTAATACGAAAGAAACAGTTCATAACAAGTTTGATATGGACAATGAGGAAGATGCAAGAATGGAGGAGGAGGTTAAACCAAAAAGAGGCAGACCTAAAAAGTCATAATGTTGCCACTATTCCCTGACATTATTGTCATTGTATTAACGGGAATTGTAATAATAATATTTTACGGAGGTATGAATGGGTAAAGTAAAACAATGGGCTGAACAAGAACGAGAGAAAGTTGAGAATACAGCTCATCAAGTTCTTAATACATTAGTTCAGAAACATTACGAACACGACAACGCAAGTAAAATTAGAGATGAAGTAATCAAGGAGTTTAAAGAAAAAAATCCTGACTTACTTTTTGTGTTTCTTGATAAAGCTACTGGTAAGAAATTTATTGATGAAGAAGTCATAGAAACTTCTCTATCTGATGTAGTAGAGGACAAGATTAATGAGAAAACAAAAGATCATATGGACAATACGACAACAGAGATAGGAGGATAATATGGTTAATATCATTAAGAAACAAATTGAAATGATCTCTAAAAAAATAACCGAATTATTAGGGATACCTTATGAGGATAAACCTTATAATAGAGAACATACAAAGCTACACAGATTAGAAGTGAATGCTCTTAATATGATTTTTAACTGTGTTAAAACAATAGCTGAAAGACTTTATGTTTTGGAATCAAAAAATAAGGAAAGAGAAAATGCTGAAAACAATACAGTTGAGCATCTTCTATCGGAAAGCGAAAAGAAAATGTATGGACTAGGAGGTAAAGATGAAAGCAAATCTAAATGATTTGATGAATATTGTTCAAATGGTTAAACCAGAACAAAGACAAAGAACTACAGTGAAATTTGTAGGTGATTTATTTATCTATTCAAGCGATAAAGACAAAGATCGTTTTGAACTTGATAGTTATATAGTTAAATCAACAAAAGTAATTTATGGTGATGATAAAGATACTATAGAAATAGAATTGGGCTAGTACGGAGGAGTAACTAGCCCAAGGGAGTAAATCATAAAAAAACAAAAATGATTGGAGTAAAAATATGGAAGATTATCGTGATTGTCAACTGCCAATATCAATTGATACTGATATTCAGTTGAGAAGGGAAGATGCCTTTACAACTATAGGCAAGATACCTGATAAGATAGTGTTGTATAACAAGCATAACAACGATTATTTATCAACAGTAAGTAAGCAAAGTGCGAATAACTTACGGACTTATGGACAGTTTTGTAAGATGCTATCTGACGGATTGATTAACGCAGATACGAATATCAATCCCGAAACTTGCAAAGTAACTGACCAATTATGGCAGAATGGAGCCAAATTTAGCCGAATAATAGAAATACCACAGTATAATTTTCTATTCAGAGGAGATAAATTTGTTCTCATAGTATGGGCTTGGACAGCTTACAATTTATATTGGGCTGAACAATTCATATTCGGCCCACTTTGTATCAAATGCCATAATGGAATGTTTGATGCCTTGTGGAAAATAAAAGGACTATCTAAAAAGAACTGGAATAATAAATCATCTATGAAATCAGATGACATTAAGAACGCAGTTGTTGCGTTTGAAAAATTTCCAGAACAGTTGGAAATAATGAGTAATACGAAAGTATCTTCCGACAAGGTAAAACATTTATTCGAGAACACACTTGCTAGAATAGAAAGTGAACTGAAACCAAGAGTTTCGGAATATCGAATGAAGGAACTGTCTAAACATTGGGATTTGTATAAAAGCAGACTAGGTGAAAACCTATATTCTGCTTATCAAACAGCTACTCATTGGGCTTCACACCCTGAAGGTCGAGGAATAGCGATGAACAAGACAAGAAATAGATCAGGACAAGTAGCAAAGATGCTTAACAGCACTAGCTGGAGCAATTTGATACATTAAAAAATATCTCTTTTTGAAAACCAGAAGTTATTCTGAAAAAGAGATTAGGGAGTATCGTAGTTTTAATGATTTGAGAATAGTTGCTCAAATCAGCTTCCAAGCTCTACGATATTCCCGAGCTTAATTCGTAGTCTTGACAAATCGCACATTATTTGCACATATCTTACACATATGAACAAGAACAAGGAACTTGGCATTTTCTTCAAGAAGGTCATTCCTCAATTTGTAAGACAAAGACGAAAACTAAAATTATCTCAAGGATCAGTTGATGATATTCTAGGTTGTGCTAAAGGATTAGTTTCCAAATGGGAAGTAGGAATTAGAAAGCCAAGTGGTTTTCTGTTCTGCTGTTGGGCTGATTCTTTAGGATGCGATTTAAAAATAAAAGAACGAAAAGAAAAGAAAAAATTAAAGTAGGAAATTTTTTTCATTACTTAAGCCCTGAAGAACAATCAAAATACAAGGACAAGAACAGACCTGATGGTTGTGAAGAATGTCAAGAATATCCTTGTTATTCAAGCGATTACTGTCGGACATGGTTCTGCCATAATTGTCGTTTAAACATTTGGAGGAACGATGGCTAAAGACTGGAAACTGTTATATAAAGAATCTGAAAGAACTAATAAAAAGTTACAACATAATAATGATGAGTTAAGAAGAACAAACAGTGAATTAAATATTATGGATACCCAAAAACTAAAAAAAATAATTTTACTGCAACATAAAATATATGAACTAGAAGGAGGTCAAATTGTTCGAAGAAAAAACAAGACCAATAAATAGACAAGTTGGTGGTATCCATTATGTCAAGCTACCGATACAGCCAATAGAATATATTATGAAAAATAAATTGGATTGGTGTGAGGGAAACATAGTCAAGTATATTACCAGACACTCCATAAAAGGAGGACAAGAGGACATAAAGAAGGTGATTCATTATGCCGAATTACTTTTAGAACTAAAGTATGGAGGTAAATAAATGGCATTTATGTTAGGTAATATAGTAAGAAGAATGTTAGGCATTAAGAGGGATACACCTGACTTTCTTGATAGAAAGAGAAGGAAAAAAGAATGGGTAATGAAATTAGCTCTTAAATATTTAAGACCAGATATTTATATGTTTTTTATTGAACATTATACAAGTAATAAAACAGTAGATAACATAGCAGCTAAACCGATAGCTGATTATATTATTAGGAGGTATCAACATGAGCAGTCTGAAAGGAGTGTGGAACGAAATAAATTCGATCTACATAGACGACGACAAATTAATGAAAGGAGTAAAGACTAGATGCGAAATGGAAATGACGAAAGACCAAGAGGCATTGGAGGGACTGATGCAATTCGTATTGTCGAGGGAAAGTGGAAAGAGCTTTGGCTTGAGAAAACTGGACAGACAGAACGAGAAGATTTATCAGGTGTACTGCCAGTTCAACTTGGAATCTTTACCGAAAAATTTAATAGACAATGGTATACGAAAACTACTTCACAAAGGGTTGTTAATATGAACAAAGTTTGGACACACCCCGAAATAGACTACATTTATGGCAGTTTAGACGGAGTGGTGAATGGAAAGGTATGGGAGGCAAAGCATACAAATCCCTTTTCAAAAGAAGATACCATACTGGAAAGATATTATCCTCAATTACAGCACTATATGTTTGTAACGGGATTCAGAAAAGCAATACTATCAGTATTGTTTGGAACAATGAGATATAAAATTTATGAAGTCGATTATGACGAAAAATTTACAGAAACATTATTGAAGGCGTGTGCCTTATTCTGGTATCACGTGGAGAACAAGATTGTTCCACCTGACTTTATGGATTTTAAAACAATAGAAGGGATTAACAATGCAGAAGATGTTATCGAAGTATTCGGAATTGAAATATCCGATGTCGCCGGGTTACAAAGAACACTCAACTAGCAAGGAGGCTGCAACGAAGGTTGCTTCACGATCCAGAAAGTTGAGGGAGAAAACTCTTGATGCAATAAAAAGGAAACACTCCTATGGAGCTACTCCTGAAGAAGTATCCGAAATATTAAACGAGAGTATTCTGTCTATAAGACCACGATTTACAGAATTAAAAATTATGAATTTTATTTATGATAGTGGTTTAAGGAGAAAGAACTCCTTTAACAGTAACACGAAAGTATGGAGGTATAATGACAGTAGAAACGAATAACAGATTTTATTGGGATCAGTTGAATGAAACGAATCCAGCACTTACTAAAGAGTTTAATAAGTTTGGAAAGACATTAACAACGATTGATCCTCAATATCAGATTATGAAAATGACAGAAGTATTTGGCCCAGTTGGCAAGGGTTGGAGTTACGATTGTAAATATCATGTAGGCGAGAAATGTATTTTCGCTGAAGTGACTATTCGCTGGAACATCAACAACAACTGGCTGAATTATGGGCCGATTTGTTCGGTGCAATCATTGTTCAAAAAGAATGGTTCTTTAGATGATGAGGCGCCAAAGAAAGCAATGACTGATGCTATGACAAAAGGATTTAGCCATCTTGGAATGAGTGCTGATGTATTTATGGGTAAGTTTGACAACGATAAATATGTTCAGGAATTGAAGGAAAAATATTCTGGAAATATGAACAAGGAAAAAATCAAGGTGGTAAAATAGTCGCTAGTAGATAGGACTGTGAGTAGGGTTTATCTACTGGCTGGGTTCTTCTGCCCTACTCACTGTAAGGAGGAATAATGAGACACAAAAAACAAGATAATAGAATATGTCTTTTTTATGTTACTCAACGATTAATAGATTTAAATAAAATAGCTGAAAAAAGAAAAAAAGTTTATACTTCAGCTGCAAATGAAACACATTTAATAGAAAAGTCATTAAAAGAATTTGAAAGAGAATGTATACATAGTTTAGGTATAAATGCATTACATAATCATAATAATTAAGGAGGAGAAATGGCAAAGAAAGCAGTAATTGATTCTAAATTATTAGATACAATAGACGATCAAATCTATAAGCATTTACCAATTAGTAAGCTGACTGATATAGTCAAGAATGAAATTACTAAAAGATTGGCAGTTGCGATAGAGAAAATATCCGAAGAATTAGGGATAGAACATAATAGAGCGAAGGCAATTAAGCTGGCTCAAAAAGTGGAAAAGGAGATAGATAATGATAAATCGAGTAACACTGGTAGGCAGAGTAGGCTCCAAGCCTGAAATTAAGATCACTACTACTGAAAGCAAAATGGCTAGACTTTCTGTTGCGACTTCAGAGAAGTACAAGAACAGAAAAGGAGAGCTCGAAGAAAAAACACAATGGCATAGAGTTGTGGTATTTAATTCACGATTTTCCGATACCATTGAAAAGTATGTTGACAAGGGAAGGTTAGTGTATCTGGAAGGTCAGATTGAAACACGATCTTATGACGATAACGGAGTAACAAAGTATGTAACCGAAATCGTTGTACCTACCTTTAGTGGACAATTCAGAATGCTTGACAGCAAAGGAGGAGGAAGTGGGAAATCTACTAATACTACCAAAGAGGAAAGCGAAATCGACAAAGCCGACATCCCGTTCTAGAAAACGGGTTGCGAAAATGTTTAAGAAGGGATCGTATGCTTGTCACGATTGTCAACGAGTGTATATTTCAGATGTGATGATGCAGACGAAACCTACTTATGCTCAATATGTAAAAATTAAAGAATCTGATTGGTATTGTTTAAGATGTTACAATAAAAGATTCCGATAATGCTTTTAGCTTTTATCGGATATAGGGCGTTATACCTCTCACATTGGGTGATGTAATATTCATAATGCTCTAATAAAGGGGGAATAATCGCTTTATGCCTTTAAACCCCCTTTTTTTATGCAAATTTTAAGATTTCTTTTTGAGATGATAGATCATACCACCGAAGGCGATAAAAGGCTCTCAGAGGCTTAATCTGGGCTTTTTTTCCAGTTAGTTGCCACCTTTTCAGCCGATCTTCCAGCAATATACCCTCCAACGCCTATTGTGAGTAAATTCCACATAGGATCAGGTATATCGAGATACAATGTTGTACCGAAGATGACATTGACGAATGGCATAAGGATATAATTATTGAAAATGACAATAATACAAATCCACATCAGAGCTGGTCGCCACGAATTAGTCAGCCAAGAACCACTCGAGGCTTCAGCCAAAATAATTTTTGATGCTGCTTGCATTTCTTGTGAACCAGCATTTAATAATTGCGTATTAATATCGTGCTTCAGCTTTTCCTTTAAGTCCTTGTCAGGAACAGCCTTGTCAACAGTCTTTGCAATCAACTTTGCAATCGGCCCGATAGCTCCTAGTAGTTGTAACACCGAACTATGTAATCCAGTTGTTAACTAAAGCAAAAATAATAATAGCGACTGCAGCAATAATAAAAATTTTTAAAGCCTTGCTTGCAGTACTCCACATACTTTTAAGTCTTTCCATATTCTCTCTCCAATCTATCCATAGAAATAAAATTTACTTCTTGGATATGGTTATCCCAAATGCCTAGCTCAGTCACACACCAAGACCAGCCATTCATATTAAGTTTAGCATACTCCTCAATGTGTCCGTATGGCAACGCACATCCAACATTGACTATGCGTACCCACTTATTATAACCTATTTTAATAGATTTCCAATCCCTAGCTTTATGAGAATGACCAAAAACAAGATCGTGTACCGAATCATTGCCTATCTGAACTTCAGCGTTTTTCCCACTATATTCCCTTCCCATAATATTCAGGGGAGCGTGAACGAAGGCGACACCAGCTATGAACTTAAATTCTCCATACTGACTGTGTGTCCAGTTAAAATCACTAAAGCAGTTATATAGGGAATTTTTCATCATACCCTGAATTTCAGGGATTTTTTCCTCAAACTTATGAACACGCAACTCGTGGTTGCCAATGCAAATGTGATGAGGATAATCCTTGACATACTTATCCAGAATCTTCAATGCCGAACGCATAGATTCAATGTCCACCATAAAGGCATCCTTGAGCTTTCCTTGCTGGGAATCATTCTTTTGAAAATACGATAAGGAATCAAAGGAACTGAAATCTCCTATGTGAACAATGTAATCGGGATTAACTTTCCTGATGTGTTTTCCGATCCAATGAAATCTGTCTTGAGGAATATGAGGGCTGTCATGCGTATCGCCAATGACAAGAACCTTATGACCTTTAAACTTCATAGGTCATCATACCGAAACTATTGTGATTTGATAAGTAACAAGTATCATACTAGGGAGTACTCTAGCGTACTCAGGAGTACTTAAGAGATAAGACCAGTATAAATAGCTTTAAGAATAAGACCTAAAACCATAAAACTCACTGTCCAAACTATTCTGAAAATAGTGTCAATCTTTGCACTCATATGCGTAATATGATTGTCCAACTTCTGATGGATCAATCGCAGCTCCCCATCAATCTTAATAATATCCTCTCGATTTTGGGAAGGCTCAGCCATTTAAGCTCCTATTCCTTTACTTTTAATTAATGGAAAAGCATCAAAGGGAATACAAAATGCCTCTGTTATCATTGAATCCTTAAAATCTCTGCTTTTATTTTCATAGGCATCCATATAACCAGCTCTCGCTATCTCACATTGAACATCATTATAATACAATATAGCATTGTATTTTACTGTTGGTTGGTTAGGCGATGACATAAGCATAAGTAATAAAAAAACTGTTTTCATATTTAATCTCCATAGGAATAAGACCTATTGGAATTGTTGCCCTCTATTAATTCAAATAACTTTTCGTGTTGCTTTTCTATTTTCTTGTTCTGCTTTAGAATAGCTTGGTCTTTGTTCTTCATCTTCTTTAAGTCAGCTTTTAATTCTGCTACTTCTTCTATGATGTTTTCCAAATCAAGTTGCATCTTGACCTGATTGGCAATAACATCTTTTTGATTTTCTTCTTCAAAGGTAGTGTAAAGAATATCCACCTTGCTATCTATCTTGGATACATACCAAACCAATCCTATTGCTTGCAATATTACAGCAAATATTAAGGCAGCATTAATTTTCATATCCTTCATTTTCTGTTCCTCTTATTCCAACGCTTATGCCACGCCCAATTACTGATTCTGCTACCATAAACTTCAAGAAAATTTAAAATAAAGTTTCTCATTTATTCCTTCCCCAAACAAACTCTTGTTTCACAGTCCACGATTCCTTTTCCGTGTCTGTTAAAACATCATTCTTTGCATCCTTTTCAGCAGTACTGCTGGAAGTGCCATAGGTAACTGTTGTTTTAGATGGTCTGACATCCAGCTTATCCATCAGCATAGGAGTACAGCCGAATATATTTAATGCTGATATGATTGCCATACTAAACATTAATCCTTTGAATCGTTCCATTTTTCTTTAGCCTTCAATGTCCACTCCTTTAATGCTTCCTTTGATACATTCTTATCTACCATAATTGCTCCTTCAGGCAACTCACTATGTAGAGTAACAACCTTTCCATCCTTCATTTCCACTAGAGCTGGAGAACAGAAAGCATCTTTCTGAAATTCACTATCTCTTTTCAACAGTCTAACCTCTTTCATACAAGAAGATAGTGATTCCATTGGCACATACTGTGTCATTCTATTTTCTGTATCATTCATATTGCCAAAAATAAACATCACAATTATACTAATGACTTCCATTTTCTCTAATCTTATCCTTTAATTTTTCAATATTATTCCTAGCTTCTGCCATATCTTCTTGCAGTCTTTTAATATTAACTGCATTATATTGCATATCATCCATTTGTTTTTCTATTTTTTCTAACAAACCAGCCATATGTTCTATCAGCATAAACTGTTCGCTGTCTGCTGGTAGAGAACCTAACTCTCCTCTCGGCCATTTAATACGAAACTCTATGTTTTTTTCTATGTCAGTAGCGATTAATTTATAATTTGTTTCTAAATTATTTAATCTTTCTACTATTCCAAAATACGCCCAAACTCCTACAGCTACGCTACCTACAATACCAATAAGGTTCTTGATAGGCATAGCTATCGCTGATTTGTCGCTTATGACATTCGCTGTTTGGGGATATTTTTCTACCATATGACTACTGATAGAAATATTATAAGAGAGAGAATAGCTACTGCTATTATAGATTTGTCAAACCAGTCGAACATTTAAGCTCCACAAGATTCACATTCATCATTGCATTGACAAGGTATCTGATTACAAGCTGGACATTCAGCATCACTACAATTAGGGTGTGTGCATTTGGCTTTTAAAACTCCACATTCACAAAAATCACTCATTTAGGGTACTTCTCTTTCACAGGTGTTATCATATCTGCTTTCCATTTTGTTAATCCGTTGTGATAAATATAATCTAGTTGTTCTTCCATAGGTGGATATTCGGACAATCTTTTTCTTGAATAATC